>Ga0209415_10004065_pt1 | contig 26946 bp, 26 predicted proteins | sample PeaSoiSIISIP2007_FD_187696 | JGI IMG/M metagenome (GOLD analysis project Ga0209415, IMG submission 187696) | Peat soil microbial communities from Weissenstadt, Germany - SII-SIP-2007 (SPAdes) (version 2) | ecosystem: Environmental > Terrestrial > Soil > Wetlands > Peat | place: Germany... | reverse complement strand
GCAACCGGCAGCATCGCGCCGCCCGGCCGCATCGTTGCTGCCAACATCATTGACTACGGACATAAGAGCTAACTAGCCTTCATATTTGAACGAGAGTTGGAGCCGAGTTCGGTATGCCACAACCTTTCCGTTGTCGATCCTGAGGTCCATTTTAGCGACCTCGGCAATTCTGAGTCCGCGAAGCGACTTCGACGCCGTCTCGACGGCGTGCTGGGCGGTTTCCTCCCACGATGTATTGCTGGTGCCGATGACATCAATCACGCGATAAACGCCTTCGCCTCCGTTTTTCTTCGCCATAGCGTCTCCTCCATCGGGTTCATTGCCCTTGTCGGGAAGCTTGAGCATGGACCCGGCGAAGTCCTCGCACAAGCAAAGGCGGGGAATGGCCTAAGAGGCGCCGACAACGTGAAGGGGAGGCTGTATAGAAGCGGCTATGCAGGCCACCTGAGGAGTCATCTGCAAACGCAAGACCCCCGCTAGTCTAAGTCTGCTTTCGAGTGATGACGGTGAGCGCCATACAGAATATTGGATCCACCATCCGCGAAATTAACGGCATCGCAGCGACAATAGCGGCAGCTGTGGAGGAGCAAAACGCCGCGACACAGGAAATCGCTCGGAACGTTCAGCAGGCGGCAGCTGGGACCCAAGATGTGTCAAGCAATATTGTCACGGTCAGGACGGCAGCGATCGCCACCGGGGGAGCCGCTGATCAAGTATTCAGCGCGGCATCGAAGCTCGCAGAACAAGCCGAGCGGCTCGAGACGGAGGTCGCAGCTTTCATGACGAAAGCCCGTGCGGCCTAGAAAGGCGCCTGCGTGATTCTCGCCGGGATGTGCGCTACTCGTCCGACGATGTTCAGCACTTAATTGATCAAATCGCAGCCATAAGCGAATGTCGGTCTCGGCCAATGCGTGTCCCCGCAACCACCGACAGCAACTCCGGCTTCCCCTCGAAGCCGGGGCTTTTGTTTTTGCGCGGCTCGGCCTGGGCGAAGGCGGCACTACCCCCTTTCATCTCCCTTGACCCGGACCAGCTTCTGCAAGCTTCGCACGGGCTTCGGCAGCGGTCGATCGGGGAACAGCGAGGGCCACGCCGTCACCGAGACCTCGCCGACGTAGATATCGCCGCGGGAGTCGACCGCGAGGCCGTGAGGCGAGAGGAACTGGCCGAGTTCGGTTCCGGCCGCGGGCGAGGTGCCGAGCCGCGTCACCAGCGCGCCCTCATGAGTGTAGATGCTGACGCGCGGGCCCAGATTGGGCGTGCCGCGGTTGAACTCGTAATAGGGACCGATCTCGCCGATGTAGCAGAGCTGGCGCCGGCCCGGCGGCATGTAAAGGCCGCTCGGCCGATGCATGTCGTGCCATTGCGCCTCGAAGCGGCCGTTGCCGTCGAACACCTGGACGCGATGGTTCTCGCGGTCGGCCACATAGATCCAGCCGTCGGCATCGCAGGCGATGTTGTGCGGCAAGTTGAACTGGCCGCGATCCGCTCCCGGCTCGCCCCACGACATCAGCCGCCGGCCGTCCGGCGCGTATTTGTGGATGCGCGCATTGCCGTAGCCGTCGCTCACGTAGATCTCGCCCCTGGGCGAGAGCGCGGTGTGGGTACAGCGGCGGAACGGCGCGCCGCTCATGAAGGGCGCGGGCTCATGGGGCACGCCGACGGTCGCGAGCAGTTTGCCCTCGAGGCTGAGACGCCGCACGCTGTGGTCGCCGTCGTCGGTGCAGAAGATCGTATCGTCCGGCGCCATATGGATGCCGTGCGGCCGCGTGAATACGCCCTCGCCCCAGGATCGGAGGAAATCCCCAGCGCGATCGAACACCATCATGGGGTGCTCGCCGCGATTGAAGACGTAGACGCGATCCTGCCGGTCGACACCGACGGCGGCGACATCGCCGAGCTGCCAATCCCCCGGCAGTTTCGCCCAAGTCTCGAGCACGCGGTAGCGATGCTCGCCGGCGCCCAGAATCACACTCACAGGGGCTCCCACCCCGGCGCGAACGGCGTCCCATGGAATCGTGACACGAATCCTCCCCGGTTTGGTTTGTCAACAATCCGGATCAGGCCACGATTGTAGCGGCGGACAGCACGAACCACACGAGATATCAAACTCGTGGGAAAACCTTAGTTTGAGGTTGCGCCGCAATATCTCCGTCCGTTACAGTGACCCCATGAGCGGAACTGATTGTTGACAATCTTGCGCTGACACCTTTGCCTGGTCGTAACCCCGCCGAGCACCCGAGGATCTGAAGCCGCCTCATGAAGCAACCCTGGAATCTCGGCGTGAAGGTGGGCGATCTCGACGCCGAGCTGAGCTTTCTGGAACGCTGCGGGGCGACGCAGATCCAGAAAGGCACGATCCCCACGGCCAAGGGCGAGGAAGCCTTCGGCATGGCGTTCCTGGGCGAGCAGCGGCTGCTGCTGTTTCCGCGGGTGATCTATCAGGATGCGCTCGCCGAGCCGATGAAGGGCGGGCTTTCGCACGCGGTGTTTCAAGTCGAGGATGTCGAGGACGTGATCCAGCGCTATCGCACGCGCGGGGTGTCGCCGATGTGGGGCCCCGAGACTCTCTCCACGCCCTTCGGGCGCCGCCGGATCGTGTTCTTCCGCTCGCCGTCGGGCTTCATCTTCGAGACGTTCCAACACCTGCCGTGATTTTCGCGGCGGAAAGCAGGAGGGAAACTTGCGCTCCAATTCGTTGAGGCTCGACCGCGGAGACGAGCATTTCCGCCTCGCGGAGAAGTATCTGCTGAAAGGGACGGGTGCCCCGCCCCGCATCTATCCGCTGATCGGCCGTCCGCTCTATCTGTCGCGCGCCGACGGGCCTTATCTCTTCGACCTCGATGGCAATCGCTTCATCGATTACCACAGCTCCTCTGGCGCGGCACTGCTCGGGCACAATCATCCCGCGATCAAGGCAGCGATCCAGGGCGCGCTCGAGCAGGGCTTCTACTGCAATTTTGAATCCGAGCACCACGCGCGCCTCGCGCAGCTGATTTGCGAGATGGTTCCCTCTTCGGAGGTGGTGCGTTTTGCCGGCAGCGGGTCCGAGGCCGCCGCGGCTGCGATGCGTATCGCTCGCGCGGCGACCGGACGCACGCGCATCCTCAAATTCGAGGGCCATTATCATGGCCAGCACGATTACGCCTACTTCAACACGGACGGGGAACTGGGAAAACGGCTCGACACGGGCGAGATTCAGCCGGCGCACGCCAGCGCCGGCGTTCCCAACGAGCTCGACGGACTGGTCACCGTAGTCCCCTTCAACGATGCCGAGACCTTTACCAGCGCCATGCGGCGCCATAAGGGCGAGTTCGCCGCGATCATCATGGAGCCCGTCATGTACAATGCGGGCTGCATCCTGCCGGATCGCAAATTCGTGGAATTGGTGCGTCAAGAGGCGACGCGCGACGGCGCGGTCCTGATATTCGACGAGGTTCTCTCCGGGTTCCGAATGGCGCCGGGCGGCGGCCAGGAATATCTCGGCATCACGCCCGATCTCACGTGCCTCTCGAAGGCCATCGGCGGCGGCATGCCGATCTCCGCGATCGCCGGCAAGCGAAGCGTCATGAGCGTGCTCACGCCGGTCGGCAAGACGATCGTCAGCGGTACCTACACCGGCCACCTGATCTCGGTCATGGGTGCGGTGGCCGCGCTCGAGGAGATCCGCAAGCCCGGGTTCTATACGAGACTCAATGCCCTGTCGGAACGGCTCTACGCCGGCATCAACGAAATCCTCGCGCGTCGCAAGATCAAGGCTGTCTGCCAAGGGCTCGGCGCCCGGTTCGGCATGTTCTTCGGCATCGAGGAGCTGCCGATCATGGATTTCCGCAAAGTGGCCGCGAAATTCGATCCCGAGATGGACAAGAAATTCATCAGCCTGACGTTCGAGCGCGGGCTCTACTTCCGGGATGCGGGTCGCCGCATCGTTCCGATTCACAATGGCACGACGTCGGCCCATTCCGACGAAGACATCGACGAGACGCTGAACAAGCTGGACGACGCATTCAGCAAGTTTTAGCGCGGAGATAGTGACGGATGGCGATGGCGTCGCGTGGTCGCGTCGGGGACGGAGAGCCCTGGATGGAGCAACGCTCCGTGGATCAGGATCTGATGACGCGAGTGGCGTCGGTCGGGCAAAGCGCGTCGGTCGCATCACGCCCGTCGGCGCGAAACGCCGTCGAGGTGAAGGGCGTCACGATCCGCTACAAGGGCGTCACGGCGCTCAACAACGTCGACATCGCGATCCGCGAGGGCGAGTTCTTCTCGCTCTTGGGTCCCAGCGGCTGCGGCAAGACCACGACGCTCAGCACCGTCGGCGGCTTCGTGCAGCCGGACTCCGGAGACGTACTCATCGAGGGCCGGTCTGTTCTGGGAACGCCGCCTTACCGGCGCCCCGTGAATACGGTCTTTCAGAGCTATGCGCTGTTTCCGCACATGACCGTCGCGGAAAACATCGGCTTCGGGCCACGGATGGCCGGACTCGCCCGCGACGAGATCGCCCGCCGCGTCGAGGATGCGCTGCAACTCGTCTCTCTCTCCGGCATGGGCGAGCGGCGGCCGAGCCAGCTCTCCGGGGGCCAGCAGCAACGCGTGGCGTTGGCTCGTGCGCTCGTCAACCGACCCGCCGTGCTGCTGCTCGATGAACCCCTCGGTGCCCTCGACCTCAAGCTCAGAAAGCAGATGCAGCTGGAGCTCAGCCGCATCCAGCGCGAGGTCGGCATCACCTTCGTCTACGTGACGCACGATCAGGAAGAGGCGATGACGATGTCCGATCGCATCGCGGTGATGAGCCACGGATCGGTCGTGCAGATCGGTACGCCACAGGAGATCTACGAGCGCCCCGCCACGCTGTTCGTCGCGGATTTCATCGGCCTGTCGAACATTCTGACGGGCGAAGTCCTGGATCGGGTGGGCTCGGTCAGGCTGGCCGGTGGCACAGTCGTCCGGGTTCCCGCGGGTGCAGCGGCGCGGGTGGGAAGCAAGGTAGCCGTGGTGGTCCGGCCGGACCACATGTCCTTGTCGCCGTCGCCGCCCGGCGGCGATGCCAACGCCATCCGCGGCCGCATCACCAAGCTCTCGTTCCTCGGAACGCATCTGCAGATTTCCGTCGCGATCGAGGCGCATGTGGAAATCGTGGTCAGCCGGCCGCTCGCTCCCGAGGAGCAGGGCGACCCGCTGCCCGAGCGCGGCGACCAAGTCTTGGTTACCTGGGCCGTGGCGCGCTCATTCTGCTTTCCCGATACCGAACGACTGCAGAGCGAGGCAGGCACGCCCGCCGCTTGAGCATGGAACGACGATTTCACAACCGGGAGGTCAAAATGGCAAAGCGTGGAGATGTACGAAATGGGGGTACGACGCGGCGCGACTTCATGCGTCGTGCGGCAATGGCAGGATTGGGCGCGGGAGCCGCGATGACGTCTGGCTTGTCCGCGATGCGGCCGGCGGCCGCGGCTCAACTCGAGGGGCCGCTCAACCTCTTTACTTGGGGCGGCCACATCGAGAAAACGGAGTTCGACGATTTCTTCAAAGAGACCGGCGTTCGCGTGAATTTCAGCGGCGCGGCCGGAAACGCCGAGGACCTCGCGAAGATCAAGCTCGGCGGCGGATCGCAATACGACATCGTGGGTGTGGATGCGCTCTGGGTTCCAAAATTCTACGAGGAGGGCGTGATCGAGGCATTCGATCTGGAAAAGTTTTCCCAATATTCGGACGTTGCCGACCAGTTCAAGAAAATGGCGGTCTGGAAGGTCGGGAACTTGTGGATGGCCCAACCATGGGCTTGGTCGCCCCTCGTGCCCTGGTATAACGCCGCCCACATCAAAACCCCGCCGACCAGCCTCAAATTCCTGTGGGACCCCGCGCTCAAGGGCCGCATCGTCCTCAACGATCAGAAGGAGGATACGATCGCGTGGATGGGGGTCGCGACCGGCGCCAAGAAGCCCTACGACATGACCAAGGAGGAGCTTGCCGCCGCCAAGGACGCACTCAAGCGCCTGGTGCCCAACATTCTCAAGTTCAGCCCGCAAGACGACGAGATGATCACGCTCATGGGCAACGAGAGCGTGTGGGTCACGATCTTCAATGCCGGCGGCGGCCTGCGCATCAAGGAAGCGAGCGGCGGAAAGATCGAGGCGGCATCGGTCCTGCCAAGCGAGGGCTATATCGGGTATTTCGACGGAGACTGTATCGTGAAGGGCGCCGCCCATCGCGATGCGGCGCTCGCATGGATGCAGCATCGGATGCAGACCAAATACGTCGCCCAGAACTTCGAGCGCATGCGTCGGCCGCTGGCCTACAAATCGCCGCTCGATGCGCTCAAGCAAGAAGGCAAGGCATCTCTGGCCCATGATCTCTTCTACGACCAACCGGAGATCATCTCCAAGATGGTGATCATAGGCCCGCCGCCGAATGTGGGCGATTACATCGACGCCTTCAACGAGGCGGTCAGCACTTAAGGCGCGAGGGCGCCCGGCGGGCTCAGCCCCGCCGGGCCCCCAGCTCGGAACGATCGATGTCGCAGACGTCACGGATTGAGTCCCCGGTCCTGCCACTCTGGAACCGGGCCTTCCTGGTCTTCCTGCCGATTACCGTGCTCGACACCGTGCTTTTCCTGGCACCCATGGTGGTGATGGGCATCGCCAGCGTCCTGGTGATCCGCGAATTCCATGTCTCGCTGGAATTGACCGACCGAAACTATCTCTTCCTGCTGGCGAGCCCGATCTACCTGCGGATTCTCGGGCGCACCATCCTGGTGGCGCTCGCGGTCACCGCGGTTTGCCTGATTTTGGCCTATCCGCTCGCCTATCTTCTCACGACACTGCCCCGACGCCTTCGCGGCATCATGCTGGTCTCTATCCTGCTGCCGTTCTGGACGAGTTATCTGCTGCGCGTCTACGCCTGGATCACCATCCTGGGCGAGCATGGGCTCATCAACAGCGGTTTGCTGAATCTTGGAATCGTGGACGAGCCCGTGCGGTTCCTGCTCTACAACAACTATGCGATCGTGATCGTGTCGGTCTATCTGTACTTGCCTTACGCGGCGCTGGCGCTTTACACCGCGCTCGAGCGACTCGATACCTCGCTCTTCAGCGCCGCCATGGACCTCGGCGCCCGCCCCTTCGCGGTCTTCCGTCACGTCATGCTGCCCCTCACGCTGCCGGGGATATTCGCGTCGTTCATCTTCGTCTTCATCCCGATGATGGGCGAGTACGTGACGCCGACGCTGGTCGGGGGCGTGCAGGGGCAGATGATCGTCAACATCGTGGTCTCGCAATTCCGCGCCCTGCGCTTCGGCGTCGGATCGGCTATGGTCTTCGTCATTTGCGCGATCATTCTCGCGCTGATCCTGATGCTGCGCAAAGCGGCCAAGCTCGAGAGGCTCTACGGTGGCTGACGGCAAGACCCGGATCTCGACGCCGCTGCTGCTGCACGGCGCCTTCATCTATGTCTTTCTCTATCTGCCGATCGCCCTGCTCATCCTGTTCTCCTTCAACGTCTCGCCATCGGGCAGCTTTCCGATCACAGGATATACGCTCGATTGGTACCGCGAGCTCTTCAGCGAGCTGCTGCTGCTCGACGCCTTTCGCAACACGCTCTACGTCGCTGCGCTTGCCACGCCGATCGCCACCCTTATCGGCACCCTCTGCGCGTTCGGCCTGGTGCGGACGCAGTTCCGCCTCAAGCCGCTGGTGAGCAGCCTGATCTTGATGCCGATGGTGGTGCCGGGGATCCTGTTGGGTGCCGCTTTGCTGATCGTCTTCGTGCCGATCCTCGGTTTCCATCTGTCGCTCTGGACCGCGGCGCTCGGACACGTGGTGGTCACCACGCCCTATGCGGTGCTTGCGGTGGCGACGCGGCTTTACGGCTACGACCGGCGCCTCGATTTCGCGGCGAGCGACCTCGGTGCGACGCCCCTTCGGGTGCTGCGCCATGTCACGCTCCCGGTGATCATGCCTGGCATCGTCGCGGCGGCGTTGATCGTCTTCACCGTCTCGCTCGACATGTTCGGCGTCACCTTCTTCACGATCGGGGCGCAGGGAACGCTTCCGATGTACATCTGGGCTCAGGTGGAGTCGGGAGTAAAACCGTCGCTCAACGCGCTTGGCACGCTGCTCGTCGTAGCGTCGGTGGCCACCATGCTCTGCGCCAATCTCTTGCTCCGCGTTCGGGTTCGCTAGGCGAGACATGATGACGGTCGGATTCGGACTTCATAGCTGGACCACTGGCGACGACGTGGCGGTCCTGAAGGACATCCGGGTCGCAGGAGAGGCCGGTTACGATTTCGTCGAGCTACGGGACGGCAAGATCGAGAAGCATCTGATGCAGGGCGGCAGCCTTGCCGAGCTCGCCGATGCCCTGGCAAAGGCGAAACTGCGCGTCTTGAGCGTCAACACTCTCGATGATTCGACGCTGCACACCGGGGCGGAATTGGAGGAGCGGGTCGCTCGGTGCGAGGGCCTCTGCAGCTGGGCGGAGGCGCTTGGGGCGCCGTATGTGATCGTCGGACCGACCTACCGCGCCGGCCGTGCCATCCCCGCGGATGTCATCTTGGAGCGCACGGCCGAAAGCTTGCGCCGCTATATGGCCGTTGCCGGCGCTCACGGCGTTCGCATCGCATTCGAGTTCATCGGCTACGAGGACTGCTCGGTCAACAATCTTTCCTCGGCGCTCGCCGCGCTCGACCGCGTCGGCGATGGGCGGCTCGGGCTTGTGATCGACGCTTTCCATTTCTATGTCGGCGGCTCGAGCTTCGAGGTTCTGGAGCGGCTTGAGCCCGGGCGTCTATTCATCGTGCATATGACCGACGCCGATCACGGTGACCGTGCGCGCCTCGGAAAGCCCAACCGCATATTCCCCGGCGAGGGCGTCTTGCCGCTGAGGGAGATGATCGCGTCATTGCGCCGTATCAAGTATCAGGGACCCTACAGTCTCGAGCTATTGCGGCCCGAATATTGGACGATGGATCCGTCCTTTGTGGCCAGACGCGGGCTCGAGAGCATGCGGCGGTTCGTGTGATGTCCGCCGTGCTCGACGAGAAGAACCAGGACCAGGCGGATCTGGCGCGGCCGCGCTCCGTCGTCGTGCCCGACGATCCGCTGGCCGAGCAGATCTCTCAGGAGATCGAGCGGGACATCATCTTCGGTCGCCTCGCGCCGGGACGAAAGCTGCGGGAAGAAGAGCTCGCGCAGCGATTTGAGGCGTCGCGCCATCAGGTGCGGGAAGCCCTCGCGCGGCTCACGCGCATCGGCATCGTCATCAAGGAGCGCAACAAAGGCGTTTCCGTCCGGCGCTTCAGCTCGGAGGAGGTGGGGCAGATCTACGAAGTCCGCGAGATCCTGCAGCGCCAAGCCGCGCTGCGCATTCCGCTTCCGGTGACGGGGGCGAGCATGCAATTGCTCGAATCCATTCATGCCGCAAACGAGCGTGCGGTTCGGCTGGGCGATCTGCGCGGCATCCACGAGAGCAATGACCGGTTTCACACCGAGTTGTTCGGACTTTGCGGCAACGACATGCTGAGCCGGCTGGTGAAGCAATTCATGGATTTGAGCTACGTGATCCGTGCGAACGCCTTCAACACCGACCATGCCGAGGTCGCGCTCAGGGAGCACCGTCTTATGCTGGATCTGCTGAAGACCACGGACTCCTGGGCGCTCTCTCAGCTCTGCGTCGATCATATCCAGTACAGCAAGAACAAATATCTCGCGTTCCTGGCGGCGAAGGACTGCGAGATTCAGCCGGCGCAGACGCTTACGCACGCCCGACGCCCCGCCTGAAGATGCCCGGCCCCAACTTGCTGCCAGTTCTGCTCACAGGAGCTGCGGGAAAGCTGGGCACTTGGCTGCGCGAGCATTTGGCGAAGCGACCCGGCGGAGTGCGAAGCACGGACATTCGCGCCTTCGGCCCGTCCATTCCGGGCGAGACGATTACCCTCGGTGATCTCGCGGATGCGTCGATCGTCGAGCGACTGGTAAAAGGCACAAGCGCGGTGGTGCATTTCGGCGCCATCGCCGGCGAGGACACGTTCGAGCGCATTCTGCAGTCGAATATCATTGGCACTCAGAATGTGTTCGATGCCGCGCGCCGTCATGACATCAAGCGCATCGTCTACGCGAGCTCCATTCACACCGTGGGATTCTATCCGACCGCGGAGCGTATCGACGCGGACGCGCCTCCGCGCCCGGATAGCTACTACGCGGTGAGCAAAGTATTTGGCGAGAGCCTGGCGCGGCTCTACGTCGAGAAAGCGGGCATGGATATTGCGTGCCTGCGGATCGGTGTCGCTCTGCAGGAGCCGCAGGCGCCCCGCAACCTCTGGACTTGGCTCAGCGTGTCGGACCTCTGCCGCTTGGTCGATGCGTGCCTCGATGCGCCCCCGTTCGGTTTCTCCGTCACCTACGGGATCTCGAACAACCGCCGGAACTGGTGGGACAACCGTAAATCCGCTGTGGACTATCGGCCGATGGACGATGCCGAACGCTTTGCGGGCCGGCTCATGCCCGACGGCGACACGCGGGATCCCGAAGATCCCGGCGTGAAGTTTCATGGCGGCCCGTTCGTGGCGCTGGGCTTTGGTCAGCGTCCGGCCTGACAGCGGGCGAGGCGGCTCACATGCCAACGATGCTCGCGCCGCCGTTGGGTGAAATCACCTGGCCCGTGACGAAGGCGGCCTCGTCGGACGCGAGATAGACGACAAGACGGGCGTACTCGTCGGGCTGCGCCCAGCGGCCGAGCGGCACCTTGCGCTCCTCGGCGCGAATGAACTCCGCGCCGCGCGCTTTCAGCACCATGTCCGTCCAAACGCCGCCGGGTGCGACGGCGTTGGCGGTGATTCCATAGGGCGCAAGCTCCTTTGCCCATGCCTTCGTCATGCCGACGATGGCCGATTTCGCGCCGATATAGTGCGACGAGGTCTCGTGGCCGGTCATGAACCAGCGCGATGCGGTGTTGATGATCCGGCCGCGGCGCTGGCGCTTCATGGGCTCCATCGCGTGCTTGCCGAAAAAGAAGCTGGCGCGGGCATGGACGGAAAACATGCGCTCGAAACGCCGCTCGTCCACCTCTTCGATCCGCGCATTCTCGCCGCCGATGCCGGCGTTGTTGACGAGGATATCGAGCCGTCCGTGCTGCTCCAGGATGGCCTCGACGCATCGGCGGGCCGCGGCCGCGTCCGCGTCCGCGACGTCGCAGCGCCACGCCATTGCGGAGCCGCCCGCTTGCTCGATCTCGGCGGCCGTCCGCTCGGCGCCGGGGCCATCGATGTCGAGCACGGATACCAGGGCTCCGCGCTCGGCCAGCGCCAGCGCGTGCGCGCGCCCCATCCCTGCGGCGGCGCCGGTGATCAGTGCGACCCTACCGCGGAGACCAGAGTCCTCCGCCACTGTTCCTCGCTCGCTCACGCCTTGCGCTCCATCCTGGTCGTGTGTCTATTTCGCTTGCCGTCCGCCGGAGGTGATCGGAATGGATCTTGCCGCGCTCAAGGAGCGTCTCGAAGCCCGCTTCCCGAAACTCAGCCCCCAGCTTCAGCGGGCGGCGCGGTACGTCCTCGAGCATCCCGAAGAGATCGCGCTCAATTCGATGCGCAGCGTCGCCGCCAAGGCCGGCGTCACGCCGTCGACGATGGTGCGGCTCGCCCGCGACGTCCATCTCGCGGGGTACGAGGCATTCCGGGCGCCGTTCGGCGTCTGGCTGCGCGGCCGTCAGCATTCCTTTACGGAGCGTGTGCGGGAGCTGCGTCAGCGCGCGCGCCACAGCAAGGCGGCGGCGCTCATCAGCGAGATCATGAGCGCCGATCTTGCAGACCTGCAGGAAACCTATGCTTCGCTGGGCGAAGCGAAGCTCGCCGCTGCCGAGCGGCTTCTGGTGGCCGCGCGGCGAATCTTCGTGATCGGCGTCCGCAGCCTCTATCCCGTCGCCTTCCTCTTCCATTACGCCTGCCGCATGTTCCTCGACAATACGATCCTCCTCACCGGCCAGGGCGGCAGCTTCGCCGACGAGCTGCGCCGCGTCGAAAGGCGCGATGTCATCCTCGCCATCGGCTACGAGCCTTATTCCCGCGACATGATGCGGGCGGTCCAGTTTGGCGTGGAGCTCGGTGGCAAGGTCCTCGCGATCACCGACAGCAGCGTCTCGCCGCTCGCCCGCAGCGCCGCGCTGTCCCTGGTCGTGAAGGCGAACGGCCCCTCCGTCTTTCCCTCGATCGTGCCGGCTATGTCGGTCGCGCAGGCCTTGGTCGCGCTGCTGCTCGCGAAGAGCGGAAAGGACGCGCTGCAGCGTATCGCCAGCAGCGAGCGGCAGCTGCGCGGCTTGGGCGTGTTCATCGAGGGCCGAAGCGAGCGGCACAAATGATCTTTCCAATTGACGCTCTGAAACGATTGTAGCAGGTTCGTGACAGCCCGGAAGCCGCTTGGGCGCGGAAAATCGTCCAACCGAACGCGCGGGAGGTGGAATGTCGTCACAGGGCTTTGACGGCCAGATCGCGGTGGTGACGGGGGCGGCGCGAGGCCTCGGCTTCTCGCTGTCGACGCTGCTGGCCGAGCGCGGCGCGCGGGTGTTCATGGTCGACCGCGAGGGTGTGGCGCTGGAGCGTGCCGCGGACACGCTGGCGAGCCGAGGCCTCCCTGTGCACGCGGCGACCATCGATGCGGCCTCCGAGACTGACCTCCGTGCGCTTCGCCACCGGATCGAGACCGAGGCAGAGGGGCGCCTCGATGTCCTCATCAACAATGCGGGCGGCTGGCGATACGGCTCGCTTAGCGAGATCACGGTCACCGATTGGGACTGGACCTTCGAGGTCAACCTGAAAACCGTCTTTCTCGCGACGCGGACGCTGATGGATCTGATGGTGGCCCGCCGCTATGGCCGAATCGTCAATATCGCCTCGACAGACGCCTATCGGCCGAAGGTCAAGCTGCCGCACTACGCGGCGGCCAAGGCGGGCGTGGTGAGCCTTACCAAATCCATGGCCGAGGAGCTCGCGCCTCACGGCGTGCTCGTCAACGCGGTCAGCCCGGGCGCCATCGCCACCGAGACCGCGAAGAGCCAAGGCTGGCTTGCGGAGCGTATCCCGCAGATTCCCGTTCGTCGCGCCGCCGAGCCGGAAGATATCGCGGAGGTGGCGCTGTTTCTGGCTTCACCGCAGAACCGCTTCGTCGTTGGCGAAACCGTGGTCGCCAACGGCGGTATGCTGATGGTCTGATGGCGAGCGCATTAGCATCACAGGGGAGGCACTAGCATGTCCAGGATGGGGAATTGCGGCGGCGTCGACCGCCGCACGCTCATCAAGTCAGCTGCCGCAGCGACGGTCTTCGGCGTCGTCGGTGCGCCCAGGCTCGCGCGGGCCAAGCCTTCGCAGATGGTCATCTCGACCGGCGGCGGTGCGCTCGACGACGCCTATAGGGCGGCCTATTTCGAGCCGTGGACCGCGAAGACCGGCATCGCCATCACCACCGGCCCGAACACCGGCGCCAAGCTCAAGGCGATGGTGGAGCAGAAGGCCGTGGAGTGGGATGTCTCCCAGCAACCGGCCGAGCTCGCCGCGACGATGGCGAAGCAAGGGCTTCTCGAGCCGCTCGACTACTCGATCATCGACAAGTCGCCGTTGATCAAGGGCGTCGCCTTCGATCATTTCGTCATGGGTGACATCGCGGCCTATCACATCGCGTGGAATACCAAGCTCGTGAAGCCGGGAGCCGAGCCCAAGGATTGGCCGGGATTCTGGGCGTTCGCGGGGCGCCGCGGCCTCTGGAAGCGGCCCTACCAGACGATGGAAGTGGCGCTGATGGCGGATGGCGTCGACAAGGACAAGCTCTATCCGCTCGACGTCGATCGTGCCCTGAAGAGTCTCTCGAAGATCAAGGACGGGGTCTATTGGTGGGAGCGCGGCGCGCAGGTCGCGCAAATTCTGATCGACGGCGAGGTCGAGGTCACGGCGGCTTGGAACGGCCGCATCTATGATCCCAAGAAGTCAGGAGCGCCGGTCGACTATCACCTCAACCAGGCTCTGCTGGTCGCCGACGCCTGGGTCGTCCCGAAAGGCGCGCCGAACAAGCGCGAGTCGATGGAGTTCATCGCTCTCGCGCTTGCCGCCGAGCGGCAAGCCGCGTTCGCCCAGAAGCTGCCCTACGGGCCGGTCAATGGCGACGCTTTGAAGCTGCTGCCCAAGGAGACCCTCGCGATCCTGCCGAGCGCCGAGGAGAACCTGAAGCGCTCGACCTTCCTCGACGTCAATTGGTGGGCGGAGAACGGCGAGCGCGCGGAGGCCGCCTTCAGCAATTGGATCACCGGATAAGCAGGCCGGCTTGATGGCGCGACCCGGCGATGCGGCAGGGCGACGGCCGTGGACTCTCCACCGCGGCAATGCGCTCCTGCTGGTTCCGCCGGGTTTGTTCCTGCTGGTTTTCTTCTTCTGGCCACTGCTGCGCGTGATGGCGCGCAGCGTCATCGAGCCGGAGTTCGGCTTCGAGAACTACGCGCGGGTGTTCGGCTCCGGGCCCTATGTCCGCGTGCTCTGGCAGACGATCGAGACCGCCGGCATCGTGACGGTGCTCTGCCTCATCCTTGCCTATCCGCTCGCCTATGCGGTCGCGCGCGCCGAGGGGACGCGGCTCAAGCTGCTGATGATCTTCGTGCTGGTCCCGCTGTGGACCAGCGTGGTCATCCGCTCCTACGGCTGGATGATCGTTTTCCAGCGGCAGGGCGTGCTCAACGATCTCCTGCTGTCGCTTGGCCTGACAGAGACGCGCCTGACGCTGCTGCCCGGCTCGCTCGCGGTCCATGTCGGCATGGTGCACATCATGCTGCCGTTCATGATCCTGCCGCTGATCGCGTCGATGCGCGGGATCGATCACAGCCTGCTGCGCGCCGCCGACGTGCTCGGCGCGCCTCCGCACCGGCGGTTTCTCGAGGTGTTTCTGCCGCTCTCGCTCCCCGGCGTCAGCGCCGGCGTCGCGCTCGTCTTCATGACCTCGCTCGGCTTCTTCATCACGCCGGCGCTGCTCGGCGGACCGCAGCTCATGATGGCGGCGGTGCTGATCGAGGAGAAGGCGAACGTCGAACTCGACTGGCCTTTTGCCTCCGCGCTCGCGACGACATTGCTCCTGATCACGACCGCCCTCTATCTCGTCTACCTCCGGCTGACGCGCGGCGCCTCGCCGCTCCTCGGCCGATGAGCGGGACGGCAAGCAGCCGCATGGCGCGCTGGGCCTTCGCGGTCTTCGTGGGTTTGTGCCTCGCCTACCTCCTGCTGCCGTCGCTGATCATCGTGCCGATGTCCTTCAGCAGCCAATCCTATCTCTCGTTCCCGCCGGCCGGGTTCTCGCTGCGCTGGTACCAGGGTCTCGCGGGCAATTCCGCGTGGCGCGACGCCGCCGCGAACAGCTTCCTGATCGGTGTCCCGGCCGCGTTCATCGCCGTGGCGCTCGGAACCCTGTCCGCGCTCGCGACGGAGCGCGGCGGCTTGCGCTGGGCGACCGCCGGCGTCGCCCTCATCGTCGCGCCGATGATGCTGCCCCACGTGATCCTCGCCATCGGCCTCTATCCCGTGATGCTCGATCTCGGGTTGCTGCACGGCTACATCGGCGCCATCATCGGTCATGCGGTGATCGGCCTGCCGCTGGTCTTCGTCTCCGTGTCGGCGGCGCTGCGAAACTACAATCCGGCGCTGGAGCTCGCGGCGATGACCTGCGGCGCCGACCGGGTGCGGAGCTTCCTGCATGTCACCCTCCCGATGATTCGGATCGGCATTCTCGGCGGCGGCATCCTCGCCTTCGCGACCTCCTTCGACGAGCTCATGCTGTCGCTCTTCCTGACGAATACGGGAACGCGCACGCTGCCGCGGCTGATCTGGGAGCAGCTCAACGATTTTCTCACCCCGACCATCGCGGCGGTCGCGACCCTGATCTTCGCCTTCTCGCTGCTTCTGCTGGCGGCGCTCGCGGTCTTTGGACGCTCGGCGCGCGGTATGCCGACCTCGCTCGCGCTGGCCACCGCCGAGACCGCCGCCCATGGCTGATCCGCGCACCCTCGAGATCCTGCCGGAGCGCGGCGAGGCGCGTGCACCCGCGTCCGGCGCGTCGCTCAGCCTCGAGGCCGTCGAGAAGAAATATGGCGGGCTTGTCGCTTTGGCGCGGACCGATCTCGACGTGCGTCCCGGCGAGTTCTTCGGCCTGATCGGGCCGAGCGGCTCGGGCAAGTCGACCCTCCTGGGGATGATCGCGGGCTTCGTGCCGCCGAGCGGCGGCCGGATCCTCCTCAACGGGACCGACATCGTGAGCTTGCCGCCCTACCGGCGCAACCTCGGCATGGTGTTTCAGAACTATGCGCTCTTCCCGCACATGACGGTGGCGGAAAACATCGCCTTTCCCCTCCGCATGCGGAAGCTGCAGCGCGGCGAGGTCGAGACACGCGTCCGTCGAATGCTCGAGATCGTCCGTCTCGCCGGTCTGGGTGAGCGGAGCCCGGCGCAGCTCTCCGGCGGGCAGCAGCAGCGCGTCGCGCTCGCCCGCGCCGCGTCCTACGATCCGTCTCTCCTCCTCATGGACGAGCCGCTGGGCGCGCTCGACAAGAACCTTCGCGAGGAGATGCAGTACGAGATCAAGCGCTTTCACCGCGAGATCGGCGCCACCGTCCTCTACGTCACCCATGATCAGGACGAGGCGGCGACGATGTCGGACCGGATCGCCATCCTCAATCAAGGTCGTATCGTCCAAGTCGGCCGGCCGCGCGAACTCTATGAGGCGCCGGCTACCTCCTTCGTCGCCAGTTTTCTCGGCGAGGCGAACCTGTTCGAGGTGGCGGCTGTGAGCCAGTCTTCGCCGCCGAGGCTCCGCGTCGAGACCAAGGATGGCTTGACCCTGAGCGCCAATCAGCTCGCGCACTTCGAGGCCGGCGCCGTCATCTGCGTCCGCCCCGAGGCGATCCAGATCGCCAAGAGCGCCGGTGCCGCCGCCAACGTCCTGAGCGGCCGCGTTCTCGACGTCGTCTATACCGCGGGGAGTCTCCGCTATCGCGTCGAGGTCGCCGGCGGGCGCGTCGTGCTGGTTCGCCGGCCGCTGCAGCGCCAAGCGGCGGTCATGGAGGTCGGAAGTCCCGTCTACCTGTCCTGGGACGTCTCCGACACGATCCTGGTACCCAATTCCTGATCAACCGGAGCATTCAACATGAATGAAAACGCCTTGACCGATCGCGTCGCCCTGATCACGGGTGCGGGCGATGGAATGGGCCGTGCACACGCCCTTCTGATGGCCGAGCGCGGCGCGGATATCGTGATCGTCGACATCAACCGCGGCGGTGCCGAGGAGACCGCCGCGGGCGTGAGAAAGCTGGGTCGCCGGGCTCTGGTCGTGGAGGCCGACGTCTCGCAGGTGCCGCTCGTAGAGAAAGCCGTCGCTGCCGCCGAGAGCGAATTCAAGCGGGTCGACATCCTCGTCAACAACGCCGGCTACGGCCAGCGCGCGACCACGCCGGAGATCGACGAGGCGGCGTTCGATCGGATGTTCGCCGTCCACGTGAAAGGCTCGTTCTTCTTCACGCGCGCGGTGATCGGCGGCATGAAGGAGCGGCGGCGCGGCAAGATCATCAACATTTCCTCGATCTGGGGCATGACCGGCGCGCCGGTCGCGGCGCACTACTGCGCGGCGAAGGCCGCGCTGCTGGGTTTCACCAAGGCCTGGGCGAAGGAATTCGCACCGTGGAACATCCACGTCAACGCCATCGCCCCGGGCGGCGTGCGCTCCGGCGGTCCGGTGAAGCTCGACAATCCGGAAATCCTGCGGGCCAAGGAGGAGAAGGTCCCGCTCAAGCGATATTGCGACCCACGGGAGATTTCCTACGCGGTCGCCTTCCTGGCCTCGTCGGAAGCCGACTTCATCACCGGCCAGGTGATCTCGCCCAATGGGGGCGAGGTCATCGTTGGCATCTGACCTTTAGGAAATAAAGCCATGCACTTCGGACTCTTCTGCCTCAACCCCCAGCGAGATGCCGCCAAGCGCCCCAACGAGATCTACGGCGAGACCACGGATCAGGTGAGGCTGGCCGAGCAGATCGGCTTCGACATCGCCTGGTTCGCCGAGCATCATTTCTCGAACTACTGCCTCTGCCCGTCGCCGATCACGATGGCGACCTACATGGCCGGACTGACGAGGCGGATCCGGTTGGGCACCGCCGTGATCGTGGCGCCGCTCTATCAGCCCTTGCGCATGCTCGAGGATCTCGCGGTCCTGGATCAGCTGAGCGGCGGGCGCGCGGTGCTCGGGTTCGGCAGCGGCTATCAGCAATACGAGTTCCACAAATTCGGCGTCGATCTCAAAGCCGGCCGCGACATCTTTCTCGAGACGCTCGAGGTGACCGAGCAATTCATCCGGAGCGGCGCCGTCGAATACGCAGGAAAGCACATCACCGTGCCCGAGACGCATTTCAGCGTCCGATTGCAACAGGCGCGCCCGGCTATCTACGTGGCGGGGCTGGCTGGCGATCCCGAGACCCAGGCACGCTCCGCGCGGGGCGGCTACGTGCCGTTCTTCACGACGGGATGGAGCACGCTCGAGGAGATCCGCAAGACGCGCGACAAGGCCGCCGCTGCCTACGCCGCCGCCGGCGGCAAGCCGGAGGAGGCGCCCTACGCGGCGCAGCGCTACGTCTTCGTGACGGACGACCGCGCCGAGGCGCTCCGGGCGGCGGAAGGCGCGCGTTATATCCGCCGGGTCGCTCTTTCGATGCGGAACCAATACGCGCGCCTCCAGGGCGCGTGGCTCGAGGAGATTCCGGCGCCCGACGAGCCGCCGCTCGAGGTGATCGCCGATCGCCTGATCGTGGGCGATCCGGAGCGCTGCGCGGCCAAGCTGGCGGAGGAAATCACCCAACTGCGCCCGACGCACATCAGCTGCTTCATGGCCATCCCCGGCATCGAGCCCAAGAGAATCCTCAAGAGCATGGAGCGCTTCGGCGGCGAGGTGATGCCGCTGCTCGCCAAGCAGTTCGGCGGTCTGGACCGCATCGGCGCGGCCGAGCCTCGAGCCGCGGTGTCGGCGGCCGCGGAGTGAGCAGAGGGAAGATACCGCCTCAGGCCGGCGCGACGATGGCCTCGGCCTCGATCTCGACCTCATAGGGTCCGACCAGATCGGAGGTCTCGATCAGCGTGTTGGCCGGGCGGATATGCCCAAGATATCGGCCGTGGACGCGCGAGACCGGCTCCCATTGTCCGGCGTCCCTGAGGTAGATGCGCGTGCGCACGACATCGTCCAGGCTGGCGCCGACGGCCGAGAGACTGGCTGCGATCTTGTCGAGGATGTAGACGGTCTGACCCCCGGGGTCGCCGGGGCAGACGACCTCGCCATCGCCATGGGTTGCGGTCGTGCCGCTGACCAACACGCGGTCGCCGATCTTGATGGCGCGGCTGTAGCCAGCAATGGGCTCCCACTCGCTGCCGCTGTCGACGCGGACCCGACCCGGCCGACTGGGGATCGGCACGGCCCTGTAGACGCTCGGGATTTGCATGAGGTGATGGGAAAGATCGCCCGAGGCGGTCAGGAACGGCGGCTTGCGATATTCGTCGCCGCAATCGCCGGCGATCCGCGTCGAGCGCGCCAGGGCCTCGTCGAGGATCGCCCTGTCCTCGGCATCGAAGGCAAAGGCAAAGCACCGAAGATTGTCCTTGCAATGCTCGCGCTCGCCAAGCCGCGCGCCGACGATCACGGCGGCGACCGCGGGCTGGTCGAGCACCCAGCGCGTGGCAACATTGGCGATGGAAACGCCGTGCTTCCTCGCTACCCGATGGCACGCGGCCAGGATCGCCTGGAGCACCTCCCAGCCGCCGATCGCCGTGATGAAGCGCTGGTATTTCATCTTGCTCCAATCGGCGATGTCGCGGGTCGCGGGCGCGGGTGCGCCGAGCCAGCGTTCAGACAGGAATCCGCCGCCGAGGGTGCCGTAGGCGAGCAGCTTGACGCCCGCCGTCGCGCAGAACGCGCTCATCTCCTCGCCGGCTCGCCGGTCGAGGAGCGAGAAGGAGACCTGATTGGAAACGATCCGGAAGCCTTGCTTCACCAGCAGGCGCAGGTGATCGGTGTTGAAGTTAGTCAGTCCGAGATGGCCGATCCGCCCTTCCGCCTGCAGCAGCGCGAGTTCCTTCATGGCGTCCAGATAGGCCGGGTGCTCGTATGTCCACCAATGCAGCTGCAGCAGATCGATGCGATCGAGGCCCATGCGCTCCAGGCTCCGGCCGATGCCGGCACGCACCACCTCGCGCGTCATCGGGCCGGGCTCCGGGCACCATTTGGTGAAGGCCGTGGGTCGCGTACCAGGCGCCAGCGTGCCGCGCCGAACGTGGCCGAGAAATCGCCCCGTGATGATCTCGGCACTGCCGTAGTGGTCGGCCATGTCGAAGCTGTCGAAGCCGGCCGCGGCATATCCGGCCATCGCGGACGCGGCCTTCTCGGGATCGAGCAGCCGGCCGCCGCGTTCCATATCGGCGACTTGCCAGAGCCCGGTGATGATGCGGCTGATCTCGAGATCCCCGGCGAGGCGGATGCGCTCGGGACGGCTGGGTGCGGCGGGCATGGGCTTCCGGCTCGGGAGTGTCGGTTGTTCGCGGAGAGCGCCATCATTACGCTGCGCTCGAGCCCGCCGCAATCTTCAGGCTTAGAAGGAGCAGCCCTGCTCGAGATCGGCCTCATCGTCAACCCCGTCGCCGGCATGGGCGGCAGCGTCGCGTTCAGGGGCACCGATGGCGAGGCCATCTTGGCGCGCGCCCGAGCCTCCGGCGCCGAGCCCCTCTCTCCCCAGCGCGCGTTGCGTGCCCTCGAAAGGCTGGCGGCTCGCGCCGGACGGGTCCTCAAGATCCACGCGCCCGCAGGCGCGATGGGCGCTGACATCGCTCGGCAGGCGGGTTTCCCCGTGGCGCCGCTCGACGCGGCTCCGCCCGCCCTAACCTCCGCCGCCGATTCACGGAATACCGCGGCCGAGCTCGTCGGCCGCAACGTAGCCCTCATCCTCTTCGCCGGCGGGGACGGTACCGCCCGAGACATCCTCGGCGTCGTGGGCGAGCGCGTTCCCGTCCTCGGCATACCCACGGGCGTGAAAATGCAATCGGCTGTCTTTGCCGTGAGTCCGGAAGCGGCGGGCGAGGTGGTCGCGCTCTTGGCCGGCGACCCCGGTGGAAGGATCGCGTTCCGCGCCGCGGAAGTGATGGACATCGACGAGGCCGCGCTGAGGGAGGGGAGGGTCTCCGCGCGGCTCTACGGCTACGCGCGGATACCGTTCGAGCGAAGCCTTGTCCAAAATCCCAAAGCCGCCGAATCTTCCGAGGATGCCGTTATCGACGCTCTCTGCCGCGAGGTCGCCCAGGAAATGGCGCCGGCTGGTCTCTATATATTGGGGCCCGGAACCACCACCGCGCGCGTGCTGCACCATCTCGGGCTCGAAGGCACGTTGCTCGGCGTCGATGCCGTCCTCGATGGGGCGATGATCGGCCGGGATCTTGCCAGCCGCGCGCTCAAGGAGCTCGTCGCAGGTTGGCCGGCGCGCCTCATCCTCGGTATCGTCGGCGGCCAGGGCTTTATTTTCGGTCGCGGCAATCAGCAGATTGCGGCGCCGATCATCCGCGCGATCGGGCGCGACAACATCATTCTGCTCGCGAGTCAGCGCAAGATCCTGGGCTTGGGCGAGAACCTGTTGAGGGCCGATACGGGCGATCCCGCGGTCGATGCCATGCTCGCGGGATATATCCGGGTGCGCACCGCGCCCGGCCGCTCGACGCTGATGCGGGTCACATCATGAGCGCCCGCGGACCTCGCGATTGAAAACCCGGGCTGCCGATGCAAGAATGCACGGCGCATACACGATGTACGGGGAGGCCAATCCGTGACGCCCAATCAATCATCGGCGCATCCGTGGATGGCCAACTCGCTCGCCGACATCAAGCAGGCGATGCTGAAGGAGATTGGCGCCGGGAGCATCGAGGAGCTGTTCGAGCAGATCCCCTCGTCCCATCGGCTGAAGGCGCCGCTCAAACTGCCGCGCCAGCTGAAATCCGAGGCCGAGCTCAAGCGGCACCTGATGGCGATCCTGTCCCGCAACGAGACCTGCGACAGGAACTTGAATTTCCTCGGTGCCGGGTGCTGGCAGCATCACGTGCCGGCGGTGGTGGACGAGATCGTCGGGCGCACGGAATTCCTGACGCCGGTCTGGGGCTCGCCGCAGTCGGATCACGGGCGCAACCAGGCCTGGTTCGAGTTTGCGAGCCAGCTGGGCGAGCTTCTGGACATGGAGGTGGTCCAGCTCCCGGTCTACAGCTGGGGATGCGCCGCCGGTCATGCCATTCGCATGGCCGCGCGGCTCACCGGCCGGCAGCAGGTGCTGGTTCCCGCGCTGCTCGATCCCGAGCGCCTCTCGGTGATCCGAAATTATGCCGAGCCGCCGGAGATGGCGAACCACATCGAGGTGGTGAGCGTCGCGCACGACAAGAAAACCGGCGGGCTCGACCTCGAGGATCTGAAGGCCAAGATTTCGGCGCGGACGGCCGCGGTCTACGTGGAATCGCCGAGCTATCTCGGGATGTTCGAGCCGCGCGGCGGAGAGATCGCCGAGATCGTCCGGTCCGCGGGCGCCGAGACGATCGTGGGCGTGGACCCGTTGTGCCTCGGCGTGGTCCGTCCGCCGGCTGACTACGGGGCCGATATTGTCGTGGGGCCGACGCAGCCGCTCGGCGTCCACATGAATTGCGGCGGCGGCGTCGGCGGGTTCATCGCCTCGCGCGACGAGGAACGCTACGTCCGACAGTACAACGGGTTTCTCGTCAGCATCACCGGCACGACCGAGCCGGGCGAATATGGCTTTTCGCTGTCCTGCTCGCATCAGACCTCCTACGGCATGCGCGAGCAGGGCCGAGATTGGACTGGCAATTCGGTCTATCTCTGGGCCATCGCGAATGCGGTCTACATGTCGCTCCTGGGTCCGTCGGGCTTCCGCGAGATCGGCGAGCTGATCCTGCAGCAAGCGCACTACGCCGCACGGGGGATCGGGCGCATCAAGGGCGTGCGGATCCTGTTCCCGAAGGGCTTCTTCAAGGAGTTCGTGGTCAATTTCGACGCGGCCGGCAAGAGCGTCGCGCAGGTCAACCGCGCGTTGCGCCGCCGCGGAATCTTCGGCGGCAAGGATCTCTCGCGGGAATTTCCCGCCTTCGGTCAGAGCGCGCTCTACTGCGTGACCGAGGTGCACGCCAAGGAAGACATCGATCGACTGGTCGGCGCGCTCAAGGAGATCATCGCGAAATGACGGAGCAGAACCCAGTCCGCGGCTTTCACGCGGCGCGCTGGAACGAGCCCGTGGTCATGGAACTCGGGCATGCCGGCCGGCGCGGCCAGGTTTTCCCGGCGGCGGACCGCGCGGTGCAGAAGTCCGTTGGCAGGGCGGACGAGCTCATCCCCGCGGGCCTCGCGCGCAAGCGCCCGCCCGCGCTGCCCGAGCTCTCGGAGCCCGAGGTGCAGCGCCACTATCTGCACCTCGCCCAGGAGACCCTGGGCATGATGGGCATCAGCCTCTTCGGCACCTGCACGATGAAATACAACGCCCGCGTCAGCGAAGCCGTCGCGGCGCGGCCCGAGCTCGCGGAGGTCCACCCCTATCAGCCGGAGGAGACGCTCCAGGGCGTTCTCGAGATCTTCCATTTCTTCGACCTGATCCTGCGGGAGCTCTCGGGCATGGATCAGTTCGTCTTCCAGCCCGGCGGCGGCGCCGATGCGGCCTATACCCATTGCTGCCTCACCCGCGCCTATCACAAGGCGAAGGGACAGCTCGCCAAGCGCGACGAGATCGTCACCTCGATCCAGGCGCACCCGTGCAATGCAGCGACCGCGGCGGCCGCGGGCTTCAAGGTCGTGACGCTTCAGCTGGAGGCGAACGGCTATCCCTCGCTCGATGCGTTGAAGGCGGCCGTCTCCAAGCGCACGGCAGCGCTTCTCATCAACAATCCCGACGACATGGGCATCTACAATCCGGACATCAAAGAGTGGATCCGGATCGTCCATGAGGCCGGCGGCCTCTGCTTCTACGATCACGCCAACTTCAACGGCGTCATGGGCAAGCTGCGCGCGCGCGAGCTGGGCTTCGACGCCTGCATGTTCATGCTGCACAAGACCTTCGGTGCGCCCAAGGGCGGCGGCGGCCCGGCCGTCGGTGCCTATGGCTGCACGGCGGCGTTGGCGCCTTTCCTGCCGACGCCCGTCGTGGTCAAGAAGGCCGAGGCGTATCATCTGGACAATGACCGACCGCGAAGCGTCGGCAAGATCCGCGAATTCTGGGGCAACGTGCCCCAGGTGCTGAAGGCCTATGCCTGGGCCCGCGCCATGGGTGCCGAGGGCATCAACGAGGCTTCCGACCTGTCGGTGCTGGCCAACAACTACATGGACGCGAAGCTTGCGCGTATCAAAGGCCTCGCCCGCTCCAATCCTGACGTAAAATCGTGGCGCATGGAGATGACCCGCTGGGGCCTTGGCCCGCTCAAGGAGGCGACAGGGGTCGGTACCGTCGACGTCGCCAATCGCATGGCGGATTACGGAATCGATCCTTTTTGGATGTCGCACGAGCCCTGGGTCGTGCCCGAGCCGTTCACGCCGGAAGCCGGCGAGATGTACTCCAAGGAGGATCTCGATCGTTGGATCGCGGTCATCGCGGAGATCGTCAGGGAAGCCTACGAGAATCCGGCGCTGGTGAAGAGCGCGCCCCATCGCCAGCCCATCCATCAGATAAAGAGCGGCCCGCTGGAGGATCCCAACAGCTGGGCCATGACGTGGCGCGCCCATCGGCGCAAGCACGGCGGTACCCATGGCCGGTAAAGGCGTCACGCAGGGCCCCGCCACGCGGAGGAACCGCGAGAGGGTGAAACCCGGTGCGGCTTCCGCACAGGCCGGACGCGCCAAGCGGACGCGCGGCACCGGGGCGTCCTATGTCTACGACAGTCTGAAAGCGCTGATCCTCGATCTCGAGCTGAAGCCGGGCACACTGCTCGACGAGACGCAGGTCAGCCGGCAGTTCAACGTCTCCCGCTCTCCGGTGCGCGAGGCGCTTATCCGGCTCTCCGCCGAAGGTCTCGTGCAAACGCTGCGGAACCGGACATCGATCGTGGCGCAATTCGATGTCGGCGCGCTGCCCGCCTACTTCGACGCCATGCTGCTGCTCTACCGCGTGAGTGCACGGTTGGCGGCGACGAACGCGACGCCAGCCCAGATCGAGCGGCTCTGGCAAATCGTGCACGATCATGAGGACGCGCTCCATCGCGGCGACATGAAATCGATGGTTCGCTTCAATCACGACTTCCACACCGCGATCGCGGTGATGAGTGGCAACCCGTTCTTCACGAGCTGGATGAGAGGCCTTCTCGACCAGGGACAGCGGCTCCTCCGGCTCTACGCGCATAACCTGGGAGACCACGTCCCGGATACGGTCCTGAAGCCCCACCGCGACATGGTCGAGGCGATTGCTTCGGGCGACGGCGAGAAGGCCGAGGAGGGAGGCCGCGCCGATGCCCAGGCTCTGATCGACGCGTTCAAGCGCAACCTGTCCCATCGGCCGGCGGCGCTGCTGGTGCTCGACACGTCCCGACCGCGGAAGTTGCTGGCCAAATGAGGCGATCCCGGGGATGGGTCCGGCAATACTCTGTACACATGGAGTATACTATTGACAGGCCTTCGGAGCTTGGGGGAGCATCGCCCTCGGGACGGCTTGGTTCCCACGTGCGAACTCCGGGGCGGCCGATATCCCATCCGATTCAAGACGGCGTGCGAATTGCGCCGGTCAGGGAGGTTCACATGTTGAAGAGACTTCTACTGCCGCTCGTGGCCCTTGTGATGGCGTTCACGATGGGCGCCTCGCTCGCCGAGGCGAAATCGCTCGATGACATCATCAAAGCCGGCGTCATACGCGTCGGGATCAATCCGAACTTTCCGCCCATGAGCTCGCGTGGCTCGGACGGCAATTGGCAAGGCTTCGATATCGACATCGGCAACAAGATCGCCACCACGCTCGGCGTCAAGGTCGAGTGGGTGCCGACGGAGACGCCGCAGCGCGTTCCCTTCCTCGTCGCCGACAAGATCGACATCTCGCTCGGCGCTCTGACCCGCACGGCCGAGCGCGCCAAGCTCATCGAGTTCACCGTGCCGCTCCATACCGAGGTCATGGCGGTGCTGACCACGGACAAGGTGACGGTCGAGGACTGGAAGCAGCTCGACGATCCCAAATACACGCTCGCCGATATGCGCGGCAACTGGACCGTCGATTGGCTCAAGGAAAACCTGCCCAAGGCGAAGGTGAGCCTGGTCGATACCATCGCCGACACCGTCCGCCTCGTGGGGCAGGGCCGTGCCGACGCGATCGTCGAGAACATCGACTTCTTCATGGCCCAGACCAAGAACTTTCCGGATGTGAAATGGCGGGTGCTGAAGAAGACGATCGACGTCTCCTACGATTCGATCGGAGTCCAACGCGGTAATTATTCGCTCCGCGACGCGCTCAATATCGCGCTCTACGGGCTGCACTCGTCGGACTTCGTCAACCAGACTTGGGAGAAATGGTACGGCTCTCCGATGCTGGTGAAGGTCGAGCAGAGCCCGTACTTCTGATCCCGCCTGCAAGCGACGGGAGCCGGCTCTTCGCGGAGCTGGTTCCCGCCGGCGAGATTTAACCGGGTGCGATGAATTACACGTTCCAGTTCGGGGTCGCGCTCGCGCAATTGCCCGAGCTGCTGAAGGGCGCGATCCTGACCTTCGAGCTCGGGCTGCTCACCTTCTGGGGCGGCGCCCTGATCGGCTTGCTCGGCGCCTCGCTCAAGACTTTCGGCGGCACGTTCTTGCGCGGCATCGCCAATGCCTACGTCATCTTCTTCACGAACACCCCAGCGCTGATCCAGATCTATTTCCTCTACTTCGGCCTGCCCGAGTTCGGCATCCGCTGGGA
>Ga0209415_10004064_pt1 | contig 26949 bp, 28 predicted proteins | sample PeaSoiSIISIP2007_FD_187696 | JGI IMG/M metagenome (GOLD analysis project Ga0209415, IMG submission 187696) | Peat soil microbial communities from Weissenstadt, Germany - SII-SIP-2007 (SPAdes) (version 2) | ecosystem: Environmental > Terrestrial > Soil > Wetlands > Peat | place: Germany... | reverse complement strand
TGAGGCGGCGGGGGGCCGGGAGCAATCCCGGCCCCTCATATTTCGTGGTTGTCATTCTGAGCGAACGCTGCGGTAGCGAAGAATCCCGGGATGCGCTCGGACGGCGCGATACTCCAACGGGCGGAGCAGTCACGCCGTGTCCCTTCCCTTCTTTCAGGGAAGGGTGCGCGAAGCGCGGGTTAGGTGTTCGTCGCGAACGAATCGGTACCGGCTTCGCTATGGGCGGACGCATTTATTGGGTTTACGTGATGACCAACCGCACCGGCACGCTATACGTCGGCGTCACCAATGATCTTCAACGTCGAATGCAGGAACACCGCGAGGGGGCCGTGCGCGGATTTACCAGCCGCTACAAATTGGACCGCCTCATCTACTGCAAAGAAACCAACGACATTCAAGCCGCGATCGCTCGTGAAAAGGAAATCAAGGGCTGGCGGCGAAGCAAGAAGGTGAGGTTGATCGAGTCGGTCAATCCGGGATGGCGCAATTTGCTGCTCGATGGCTGACTGTCGTAGTCGGTCCACTATGGAGGCTCAGCGCCGTTCCGCGAAGACCGCATCGCTTCGCGGAGATTCCTCGTCGCGCTCGCGATGCTCGCGCTTCCCTCGGAATGACATGAGATGTCGAACTTGGGCGGCCGCACCATCGGGGGTACAATCTGCGGCAGTGGGGAGGATGGGGGATGAGGGAAACCATTCGATGTCCGGAGGCGGGATGCGAGCGCGAGGTCGCCGCCGAAGTGATCGCGCAGGTCGATAGCGCCGCGGTCCTGATGCGGACCTACCTGGCACGCTGTCCGTTACATGGCGAGTTCCGGCAGCCCGAGCTAATCGATCGCGCGATTACGACTCGTTTCCCGGCCTGCCGGGAATTCTGATTCAGCGTTCGATCAGTCCGTCGACCAGCGCGTGGAATTCGTCCCACGGCGCGGTCATGAAGCTGTAGTTGCGCACGATGAACGAGGCGCCGGCGTAGAATTTTTCGTATTGCTGATGGCGTCCGGCGAATTCCGAACCGACCAGGTCCCAGGCCAGCTTGAAGAGCCGCATCCGCCGCTCGGCTTCCATCTGCGGCGTGCTCCAGTAGGTCTCGAACAGCTCGCGCATCGCGGGCTCCTCGAGCACCGAATCGTCGGCCGGCATCTGCAATACGCCGCCGCCGCAGAGCTCGCGCAGACAATCGACGATCGCCGAATGCCCTTCCGTGCACCAGTTGAGCGCCGCGTACATGAAGCGGCGATTGAAGGTCATATAGCCGGCGGGCCATGACTCGGCCGCGTGGAGCTGCCCCGCGATCATCGCCTCGAGCGCGGCTTCCAGCGCGGCCAGCCGGCCAAGCGTCTCGCGCGTGGCGGGCACCTGGTCGGAGCCCGAGGACTGCGCGATGCGGCTCGCGACGCCGACGATCAGGCGCAGCTTGGCCGCGAAGCGCACGTTGGACTGATGGTTGCCGAAGGCGTGCGCGGGCGTTTCGGTGTAGATGCGCCGCGAGAGGATTGCGTCGTCGTGCACGAACACCCGCTCCCACGGCACCTTGAGCTGGTCGCACAGCACCATGCTGTCGGTCTCATCGAACCGGGCGGTGAGCGGTGCGTCGAAGTCGTTGCGGGCATAAAGCTCCAGCGGCTTGCGCGACCATAGGACCAGCCCCGGCGCGTTGCACGGAATCGCGCAGGTGATCGATTCGCGGCGGAACTCGGGCGCGAGCGGCAGCACGTTGCCGATCCAGATTTCGTTGGCCAGGATCGCGCCCGTCGCAAGCATCTTCATGCCGGAGATCACCACCCCGTCGTCGTCCTCGCGCACCACGCGCAGCGTCGGCACCGGGATGTTCTTCTTCTGGTAGAACTCGGGATTGCGCGCGGCGGCCGGCGGCGCGACCGCGTAGGCGGCATAGACGTCGTGGTCGCGCATGTGGCGATAGTAGGCGACGATGTTCTCGGCGTACTTGCCGAATACCGCCGGGTTCATCGCCATCCCGGTGACGAAGCTCGCCACGTGATCGGGCGAGCGCCCGAGCATCCCGTAGGTCAGGTCGGCGATCCTGCGATGCGCGCCGGAACGCAGTTCGAGGTCCGTGCGCGTGCGCGAGCGCAGGAAGTAGGCGCTATGACGCCGGCCCTCCTCCTCGAAGGTCATCGTGTCGCGATTCTCTGGGGCGGCTTTCAGGTCGTAGATCGAGGCGACCGTCTGCGCCGCGTTGCGGAACGCCGGATGAACCGTGACATCGGCGACCTGCTCGCTGCCGATGAACACCTTGCGCCCATCGCGCAGGCTTTCAAGATGTTCCGCGCCGCTTTTCAGCATGCATATCCTTTCGCCCGCGGACTCATTCGGATACCGACTCCATCACGCGCCCGCTCGCGGCGTCAGCGATGTCGAGTTGAACCGTCGTGGAGACCTGATGCGCGCGCTTGGCGTCTTCCAGGCCCGCCTTGACGTGATCGACGAACTTCGCGCGCATAAACGGCGGCATCGAATCCATCGGAAAGTTGTCCATCAGTACGGTCGCCCGCGTCGGCGCCGACCATTTGAGCGCCGCGACCTTGGGACCCGCGATGGGCAGGCCGCGCATCATCTGATCGACCGCGCCATGAAAATCGGCAGGCGCCGCTGCGGAGGCGGCCACGGCCGGTGGAGCGGCTTCCACGGCCCCCGGTGCACCGCCGCTGTGGATCGCGACGATGACCGTGACGGAGTCCATCACCTTGCCGCTGGCCGCATCGACCAGGTCGGCCGTAACCGGCCCGCCCACTCGATACTGCAGCATGTTGGCCGTGAGCACTGACCGCACGTTGGCCAGGACCTTCGCGCGCGCAAACGGCGGCATCGAGTCCATCGGGAAATCCTGGAACATCACCCGCGCGTGATCGTTGCGCGGCCACTCAACAGAGGTAACCTTGCTGCCTGCGATCGGCAGGGCCCGGATCATCTGCTCGACCGATCCCTGAAAGGTCGTGGCGGCGGCGACCGGCTCGAGGTCCGAGGCCGGCCCACTTCCCGAAGCCGCGAGTGATGCCATCATCTGCTTGATCTCGCCGCGGGTCTTATCATCGGGCGCGAGCTCCAGCGCCCGCTCGAAGCTCGCGCGCGCCTGCGCACCCTGGTTCTCCTCGCCGTAGGCGACGCCAAGATTATAATAGGCCTGAAAGAACTTCGGGTTGGCGAGCAGCGCCTGCTTGTATTGCAGCACGGCCTGATCGGGATTGCCGCTCGACAGGTACATCGTGCCGAGGTCGGTCAGCACCTCGGAATCGCCGGGCTTCTGCTTGAGGTAATGCTCGTAGGCCGCGATCGCCTCGTCATAATGATGGAGATCGTAGTTGATATTGCCGACTCCGCGCAGCGCGGCCGGATTGTCGGGATCAAGCTTCAATACGTGGCCGTACGCAGCGAGCGCACGGCGGTAGTAGGCCGGATCGAACAGCGCAGCGCGGCTGGTGACGTCGCCAAGCTGGTCCCATAAGACCAGATCGCTGGGCTTGGCGTTGGCGCGCCGCTCGAGATCGTTGATGAAGTCGACAGCCTTCTGGGGAATCTTGATCGGCGGATGGTTCGGCGGCATCCCCGCGTCCCCCATCGCACCCGCCTCCGCAACCTCGGCCTTGGCGCGCTCGTGCGCGGGAAGATTGCGCAGGATAAGCGCAGCGGCGACCAGGCCGGCGATCGCGAGCCCGGCGATCACGGCGATGAACGCGGTCGTGAAGCGCGGGCGGGTGGCGGCCACGGGCGTCACTCGCTCGCCGCATTCGACGCAGAATTTCGCCGCGGCGATGAGCTGAGCGCCGCATTGTGGACAAAAGCGCATGCCAAGACTCCTATCCCACCGCTACTGCGGCGGCAACTTACCGCCGGTCTCCGAGTCCGTCCGGCTTGCCGTGGACCGGCCCGCATGATGTAAGTTCGATTCGAAACCACGGAAAGGAGCGACGCCGATGCTGTTGTTCAACTCTTTCGGACCCAACCCGCGCGCCACGCGGATCTTCCTGCTCGAGAAGGGACTGACCATTCCGCAGCGCGAGATGGATATTCAGCAGGCCGAGAATCGACAGGGCGACTACCTGATGGCGAACCCGGCCGGACAATTGCCCGCCCTGCAACTCGACGACGGCCGCGTGATCGGTGAGACCGTCGCGATCTGGGAGTACCTCGAGGAGAAGCATCCCAAGCCGCCGCTGATCGGGACCTCGCCGGAGGAGCGCGCGGAGACGCGGATGTGGCAGCGGCGCGTCGAGCTGAACATCACCGAGAACCTTTACGCGGGCTTCCGTTTCGGCGAGGGGGCCGAGATGTTCAAGTCGCGGATCATGGTGCGGCCCGAGGCGTCGCCGGGGCTTAAGGCGATCGCGCAGGAGCGGATGGCGTGGCTCGACAAGCTTATCGCCGGCCGCGACTTCATCGTGCCCAACCGCTTCACGATCGCGGACATCATCCTGTACTGCGCGACCGATTTCGGCGCGACCGTCGGGCAGACCATCCCGGCGTCGCTGGCGAACCTGAGCGGGTGGTTCAAACGGATCGACTCGCGGCCGAGCGCCAAAGCGAGCCTTCATCCGGCCTCGGAAAAAATCAAGGTCAAAGGATAAGAGACCCGGAGCGTTACCCCGGATCGAACGGCCTGCGGCCGATGGACGCGGAGCTGACAAATCTCGCTACGCAGTTAACCGCGCTGATCCGCGCCCGCACCGGCGATCCGCATGCCCGAGCGAGTAGCATCGAGCCGCTGCCGGGGCACGCGGGAGTGAGCTACCGTTTCATGCATGAGGGGGGTGGCGCGGGCGCAGCCCGCGCCACCCCCCTCATGCTGCGCCTGGCGCCGGCGGGTGCGCCGGCGACCGGACCCAACGACGTGGTACGTCAGGCGCGCATCATGGCGGCGTTGGGCGGCAGCGGAGGGACGGGGACGCCGCTTGGCGGCGTCCCCGCCCCTCCGCTGCTCTGGTACGACGACGATCCACGTTGGTTCGGGCAGCCGTTCTTCGTCGCCGGGTTCGTCGCGGGGGACAAACCGGCGCTCGGCACGCGCCGGTTTTCCGCCGATGAGATGAAGCGCTGCATCGCGGCGGTGGCGGTGGCCGCCGCCGCGATGCATCGCCTGGACTGGCGCGCCTGGCGCGCCGCCTTCGGCGAACCGGTCGAGCTCGCCAGCGAGCTCGACCGGCTCGCTCGACTGCTCGATCGCCCGACTCTCGAACCACGATTGGTCGCGCTCGCGCCGGCGCTGCGCGCCCGGCTCGTCGACACGATGCCGCAGCGGATCCGCGTCGGATGCGTTCATGGTGATTTCCAATGGTCGAACTTTCTCTTCCGCGAGGAGGGCCTGGTGGCGATTATCGATTGGGAGCTCGCGCAGACCGGCGCGGTCCTGATTGATCTCGGATGGCTCTGCCTGTTTTCCGATCGCGAGGCCTGGGCCACGGTCGATTTGCTGCCAGCATCGTGCCCCCATCCTGATCAAATCGTCGAGGAATACGAGCGCTCGTTGAGCGAGCCGGTTGACCGCTGCGAGGTGCGATGGTTCCGGGCCTTCGCCGGCTATCGCTTCGGCGTCATCACCGCTTTCAATTTGATGCTCCATCGCCGCGGCAAGCGCCCCGATCCGATGTGGGAGACGATTGCGCTTTCCCGGCCGCGCCTGTTTGAGCGTGGACTGGAGCTTTTAGGCTAAGCTGTTCCCTGCCGGCAACGACCTATGCTCGTCCACCACTGCTGCATAATATACGGCCGTTTTCCGATGCCTGCTGCGGGGAGGGAGGAGCGGCGGGCCGGGGAGGTGGACGGATGGACGAGAATGGATGGAACGGGTCCAACGACGCGCCAGAAACCGGCGAATCCAACGGCGAAGTTCAGGGCAGGCCGCGGCGCAAGCGCGTCCTGGTCAAGGATGTAACCTCGCGCGTCGCAGCGCTCGAAAATCGGCTGGCCGAGATCACCGACGAGCTGCAGAAGCTCGATCGGCGGATTCAGACCATCGCCGATTCGGTCGCCCAGGAACGAGCCTGGACCTCCAATTGATTGCGCGTTCGCGTTGAGCTTCGGCCGGCTCGCGAACCGACGCGAGCCACGAGGCCCGCATCGGACAGGGTTTGACTGACCTACGCCCGCGCGCTCGCTACGGGTTGGCGCGCTCGGCTGCCTGCCCGCCCAGCACCGTCGCATTGCCATGCTCGCCGAAGCGCAGCAAAAACTTTTCCTGTTTGGCGCCGAGGTGCTTGCGGGTGGCCGGGGTCGGCTCGGGATCCTGCAGGAACGGCTGCTCGGGCGTGCACGGATGCTGGTAGACGGAAAGCTCGAGCGTGATGCCGTTGGGGTCCTCAAAGTAAATCGAGCGGCAGAAGGTGTGATCGATCTCGGACTTGATCGGCACGCCTTTGGCGATCAGATGGCGCTTGGCGGCCTCGAGTTCCGCGCCTGACTCGAGCGCGAAGGCGATATGGTTGCCAGCGCCGATTTTGGCGAAGTCGGGCGCCAGCTCATCCTTGGGGCACCAGAAGAAGGCGAGACGGTCGCCGTTGCCGATATCGAAGAAATAATGCTTGGCGCCGCCGAGATCGCCCGGCACCGCGCCCGGAAATGGATCCGGGTCGGGGAGCTGCAGGGTGACGACCACCGGAAAATTCATCACCTCGGTATAGAAGCGCACGGTCTCGTCCATGTCGCGTGACAGGAAGGCCATGTGATGCACGCCCTTGGTTTTGATCGCCACGGAGCAGAACCTCCTTTGTTCGTATCGCGAACAAACGTCCGTAATATGAACCAAATATAGGCCGCGCCGCACGCGACTGTCAAGGCTTGGCGTCTCCGCGGACAGCTATGGAAACGACGCCGGCTGATCGACGCCCTCGGCCGGCAGGTTCGCGATCCGCGCCGCCGCCGAGTCCCGCCGCGCGTAAAGGCAGACCGCGTCGTCGCGGTAGATGAGCTTCCAGTCGTTCCGCGAATCCATGGTCCGGGTCGCCGGGGCGGACCGCCGCAACATCACGAAATCATGGGGATATTCACGCAGCAGTTCCGCGCCGCCTGGCTGATCGAAGTAGAACCGCGCGTAGCGTCCGATCAGATCGAAGGGGTAGACGGTATCGTAGCGGCCGTCGATGAATACCTTGGAGCCCGGCGCCAGATGCCAGATCAGGTATTCGCCCCAGTTGAAATCGTTGAGCAGGTTGCCCGCCAACCCGTTCCGCCGCATGAAATCGCACGCGCCCACCGGGCACGGTTCCGCCGCCGGGATCCGCGATTCGAAGCCGCCGCTGCGCACCAGCAGATACAACGAGAGCGTCACCAGCACTACTTGATTCGGCCACCATAGCCGCCCGACCCGGCCCGGGCCGCGCGCGGCGGGCCATCGTCTTGCCAGCATCAGCGACAGATGGCGCGCGAGCGGGACAGCGATCGCCATCGCCGCGATCGGCAGGTTGCGAGTAGAAAGCAGCGCCGCCGCCGACATCACAAGCGCCACCGCAAACAGCGCCAGGTCCTGCGCTTCGATGGTGACGCTCCAGCAGATCGCCAGGCCGATCATCAGGGCGAGCCCGACTTCGTAATTTGAAATTCGAAAGCCGGCGTCGATCCATTTGTGGTAGATCGTGGTCGTGAGCGGATACCATTCGGTGATGATCAGCCGCGTGTAGGGATTGCGCAGCGCGTGCGCCACAGTCTCCCAGTTCCCGATCCCGTACGGGGTCGCCACGGTGGCGAGCGTCGCCGCGAGCGCGATCGCGATCAGGCGCGCCGGCCGCCGATAGCCGCTCCCGGCGAGCAGTTCCTGCGCGCCGGCGACCGCGGCGTAGGTCCCGAGCGCCGCGATTCCCATGATGAACCCGCCGTGCAGATTCGCCCACACGGCGAGAAGCGGAATCGCGATCCAGAGCCTGCCATCGCGCCGGTAGGTATCGCGGGTGAGCAGCCAGAGCACCGCCGCGAGCATGGTGAATGTGAAAGCCTGCGGCCGGAACTGAAGCTGTGGCCTTATCACAGAGAGCGAGAACAGCAGCACGCCGAACTGCAGCAGCGGCGTCGCTCCGGTTTCTCCCAACGCCGCGACCATCATCAGCACGGTCAGCGCAGTGCAGGCGAACTTCATCATCACCAGGCCGGGCACGCCCGCATGCTTGAACAGCGCCGCCATCAGCACTTCGGCGAGCCATTCGTGATTGTTCCAGAGGTGGCCGGGCACCGAGTACGAGTAGGGATCGCGATGGACCAGGTGAAGCTGTGCAAGCACCGCCAGGCCGAAACGGATATGGCCCCAGAGGTCGGGATCGGCGACGCGGACCGCGTCCGCGATCACGATCGCCACCAGCACCAGGGCCGGTGAATAGCGCAGCAGCGAGACCGGCGCGCCGCCCGCGCGCGCCGGCGCCGAATCGGCGGCAGCCGGAACCTCTGCAGCGACGTTCTCTCCCACCGCCCGCTCCTCCCCCGATTACGCTCCGCGGCTGGCCAGAATCTCCGCCAGATGACGCGTCTCGATCCCGCTGCCCTCGCGATGAAGCCCGCCGCCAATCTGCATCAGGCATCCGCAGTCGTTGGCGACCAGCGTCTCCGCGCCGCTCTGATGGATGCGCGCAAGCTTGTCGGCCAGCATCGCGCTCGAGATATGCGGGAACTTGACCGAGAAGAGCCCGCCAAAGCCGCAGCATTCAGCGGCATCGCGCAACTCGAAAATCCGGATGCCGTTGACGGCGCTCAGCAGCGCGCGCGGCTCATCGATCACTCCGAGCTCGCGCATCAGATGGCATGAGGCGTGGTACGCCACCGCCCGCTCGTAGCGCGCGCCAACATACTTGACCCTCAGCACGTTGACCAGGAATTCCGAGAACTCGTAAACCCACGGGCGAATCGCCGCGGCTCGGGCCGCGAGCTTCGGATGGTCCGCGAGCAGATGCGGGTAGAAATTCCTTATCATGCTGGTGCAGGAGCCCGACGGAATCACAATCGGCACGCCGGGCTCACAGGCTTTGAGGAACCGGCGCGCCAGCGGGAGCGCCTCGTCGCGCAGCCCCTCGTTGAATGGCGCCTGCCCGCAGCAGAATGCGCGCCGGACCGGGCGTACCTTGATGTGCAAGCCCTCGAGCACCTCGGCAGCCGCATTCGGGACCGCCGGGAAGAACTGCTCTGCGAGGCAGGTGCCGAACAGCCGGACGTCAGTCATCCTGGGGCCACAGCACGAGCACGTGGAGTTGCTTGGGACCGTGCACGCCGACCACGATCAGCTTTTCGATGTCGGCGGTGCGGCTGGGACCGGTGATGAAGGCCACGCGATGGTTGGCGATGGTCTGCGCGCCGAGCGCGGCCAGCGCCGCTGCGGCGTCGGCCATTATCCGATCGGCGCGGACGATCGCGAGCACGGCCGGCGGTATCAGGGTGAGCACGCCGGGGCGTAGGGGCGTGGCCGTTACCGCGATGGTACCGGTCGAGGCGATCGCGCACTGCGCCTCAACGATGCCGAGATCGGCGCGCGCGATCCGCTCGATCAGCGCGTGGCGCACGGCGTCGTTGCCCGCCGTGCCGCATTGAATCACGTCGCGGCCGCGCTGTTCGAGCGCGCTTGCGAGCGGCTCGGAATCGAACGAGTTGTCGCCGCCGACGACAACCGTCAGAGCGCCAATCCGATCGCTGATCTCAATTACGCGCGCGGCCAGTTCGTCGGGCGTAATCGCGCCGGCGAACTGACCGCCGACCGCATCCAGCTCGCGGGCGAACGACGAGATGAGCTCCGCCCGCTGCGCCGCCGGTGCGGCCGAAGCGGCCGGATGCTCCAGCGGTTCGGCTCGTGCGCCGCCTTCGAGCGCGGTCTTGACCGACGCCAATATTCTGACGAACGCGCCCATCCTCTTAGGCCCCATCCGGCTTCGCGACGGGCCTGCGCCGCGGCGCGGACTTGGGAACCGGAAAATCGCGGGTGCGCGTCCAGGCATTGAACGGCGGCGGCATCCATCGCACGTAGCCGTCGCGCGCCAGCGGGCGCATGATCCACGCCGCGAGGCGCAGGAGCGTCCGCATGGTCCGCGGACGTCCCGCCATCCGCGCGAAGCGCGCCACCGCGCGGCGCGCGCTTGATGCGCCACGCGGCCATTTGAGGCCGTCCTGATTTTCTTTGGCGCGCAGATGGAGCAGCAGTTTCGGGATGTCGATCTTGACCGGGCAGATCTCGCGGCACGCGCCGCACAGCGTCGAGGCGAACGGCAAATGGCCCGCGCCGCCGCCGAACAGACTCGGGCTCACGATCGATCCGATCGGACCCTGGTAGGCGTAGCCGTAGGCATGGCCCCCGATCCGGCGGTAGACCGGGCAGGCGTTGAGGCAGGCGCCGCAGCGTAGGCAATACAGCGCCTCGCGCATAACGGGATCGGCCAGCATCGCGCTGCGGCCGTTGTCGAGAATCACCAGGTGGATCTCGCGCGGCCCGTCGAGCTCGAGTTTGCCGCGCGGGTGCGTGATGAAGTTGGTGTAGGTGGTGATTTTCTGACCGGTCCCGGCGCGCGCCAGCACTTCGAGGAAATGGCTCAGGTCGGCGAGCCGCGGTATCACCTTCTCGATTCCCATCACGGCCACGAAAACCTCGGGCAGCGTGCTCGAGAAGCGCCCGTTGCCCTCGTTCTCGACCAGCACCAGCGTACCGGTCTCGGCGATTGCGAAATTAACGCCGGTAATCCCGAGGTCGGCGGTCATGAAGATCGAGCGCAGGTTCTCGCGCGCCACCGCGGTGAGGCGCTCGGGCTCGTTGGTATAGGTGGTCCCGAAGCGCTCGTGGAACAGCGTCCCTACGTCCTCCTTGGAGAGATGAATCGCCGGCGTCAGGATGTGCGAGGGGCGTTCGTGGCGAAGCTGCACGATGTACTCGCCGAGATCGGTCTCGACTACTTCCACGCCGGCCTGCTCGAGCGCCGGGTTGAGCTCGATCTCCTCCGTGGTCATCGACTTGCCCTTGACCGCGCGCTTGAGGCCGTGGCGCCCGGCGAGCCCGACGATATACTTGCGCGCCGCGGTCGCGTCGGCGGCGAAGAAGACCTGGCAGCCGTTGGCTTCCATCCGCTGCTTGAGCTCGAGCAACAGCTCGTCGAGGCGGTTTATGGCGTCGGCCTTGATGCGCCGGGCGGCCTCGCGTTCGTCGTCGTAGCGCGGGAACTCGGCGCGGGTACGGGCGGCGGCATCGAGATGATGGCCGCTGGCGTTGGCGAGCTTGCGGCGGAGCTCCGTGTCGGCGATAGCTTTTTCGCTGGCGGCGAAGAAATCAGGCTTGTGCGCAACGGCCATCGGAAACTGGGTTGGCTTCAGTTGATCCGCGCCACTTGCGTGAGCAGCCGCATCACCGACTCGCGCGCCCGTTCGGCGCCGCGATGGTCCGGCGCCTGGCTCAGAAAGCCCTGGTAGTCGTCGAGCGCGGCTTTGAAGCACTCCAGGCGCTCGTAGAGTCCGGCGCGCTCCAGGAGCTCTTCGGTGGCGTGCGTGTCGAGCATCAGGATCCGATCGAGCGCGGCGAGCGTCCGGTTCCAATCGCCGGCCGTGAGGTAGATGTTCTTCAGGTTGCGCAGCATCCGCGCGAGAATATGCCGGCCGCCGACCGCACGCAGCATCGCCGGATCGAGTTGCCGCGGCTGTCCGTAGACCTGCGCGATACGCGCGCTCAGCTCTTCGAGGTCGAGAATCGTCCCGCCGTTGAAGGGATCGATAATCAGTTCGCCGCGCTCATCGACTGCCTTGACCAGGAAGTGCGCCGGGAACGAGACCCCATAGAGGTTGAGCCCTAGGCGCCGGCCGATTTCGAGATAGATCACCGAGAGGGTAATCGGGATGCCGGGGCGGCGCTCGATCACCTGGTTGAGGAACGAGTTACGTGGATCGCTGTAGTCCTCGCGATTGCCGGCGAAGCCCTGCTCGCCGAACAGGAAGGCCGACAGCAGCTGCACCCGTTCGACGGTGTCCGCACCCTCGCGCACCAACGGCTCGGCCTGATTTGCAAGCGCGTTCAGCCGGTCGAGATAATGATCGATGTCGAGGTCGGGGTATTCCTCCTTGGCGATCAGCAGCGCGCCGCGAGCAAGCGGAATCGGCTCGCGCGTCGCCAGCTTCGCGAATTCGCTGCGGACCGCGTTCATCCCACAGACCTCGTCAGCGATGAGTCTTTATGCGCGGGCGCCGAAGCGCAAGCGCCGCGGGCCGTCTCCAACGCCCCGCGAATCTCCGCGGTCACGGAGGCCTCAGTTTCGCGCCGCGCCGCGCCCTCCAGCAACTCGCCGGCGCGCCGACCGCCGATCTGGCCGAGCGCCCAGGCCGAATGCGAGCGCACCAGCGGCTCCGGATCGGACCGGAGCGCGCTTGAGAGCGCCTCGATCGCGGCGGGATTGCGGCTGTTGCCGAGCGCGACTGAGACGTTGCGCAGCAGCCCGCGCCGCCGGGTCCGCCGAATCGCACTCTTGCCGTAGCGGCGGCGGAAGCCGTCGTCGTCCAGGGCCATCAGCTCAGGCAGGAACGGTGCGAGCTCCGGCGCAAGCCTGCCGGAAGCTTCGTTCCAGGGACAGACCTCCTGGCAGATGTCACAGCCGAAGATCCAGTTGCCGAGCCCGGGCCTCAGCTCGAGCGGAAGCGGGCCGCGATGCTCGATCGTAAGGTACGAGAGACAGCGGCGCGGCTCGATTAGGTAACCCTCGACCAACGCGTTGGTCGGGCAAAGTTCGACGCATCGGCGGCATCGCCCGCAATGATCGCGCGCCGGCCGCGGCGCGGCATCGACCTCGAGATCGGTGAAAATCTCGCTCAGGAAAAAATAGGAGCCGTGATGGACGTTCAGCAGGTTGGTGTTGCGTCCGAACCATCCGAGACCCGCTTCGAAAGCCCATTCACGCTCAAACACCGGCCCGGTATCGACGTAGGTGCGCGCGATCGCCGCGGGATGCGCGGCCGCGATCGCGGCGGCGACGGCGCGGGTGCGCGCCAGCACGTAATCGTGATAATCCGCGCCTAGCGCATATGAAGCGATCCGGCCGCGCAGCTCGTCGGGCCATCGAAAGCTCGGCCGGCCCGGCGCGGCGTACGGATAGGCGAGGCTCACCACCGAGCGCAGCCGCGGGTCGAGATTGCGCGGATCGAAGCGGCGCTCGGGCTCGCGCGCGAGATAGCCCATCTCGCCGGCGCGGCCGTCATTGAGCCAGGCGCGGAAGAACGGCTCGCGATTCTCCAGCCGGCGCAGCGCCGCGAAACCAACCATCATGAAACCCTGCGCGCGCGCGGCCGACGCGATCAGATCGGTCAGGCGATCCACGATAAGCGCGATGATATCATCGCAGCGCCGCGATTGCTGCGGGGCGTTCCTGCTTGACTTGAGTTTCCGGCCGCGGATACCCTGAATGATGCGGCTGGCCGCCTGGTTCAGCCGTTTTCCGGAGGCTTCCCGATGGCAGAGCAGATTGTGAATGCGCAACCGACCGCCGAGTCCGCATCGCCGGGTATCCAGCTCACACCCAAGGCGCTGGAGAAGGTGCGCAAGATGGCGCAGAAGGAAGGTCTCGGGCCTGAACAGGGCTTGCGGGTCGGCGTGGTCGGCGGCGGATGCTCCGGGTTTCAGTACACGCTCAACTTCGACAGCCAGAAAGAGGGCGACGCGGTTACGACCTTCGACGGCATCAGGATCCTCGTCGACGGACTCTCGCTGCCATACATTGCCGGCACCACGCTCGATTTCGTCGAGGGGCTGCACGATGCCGGCTTCCGCTTCGATAATCCGCGGGCCAGCCGGGTTTGTGGATGCGGCTCGTCGTTCAGCGCCTGACCGCCGTTTAACTGGCTCACGAATCAGCGCGCCGGTTCCGCGGCAATACACACCGTGAAGGACCTCGAGGGGATGGGCGCGATCGTGACCGGTGCGAGCCGCGGGATCGGCCGCGCGATCGCGCTCGAGATCGCGCGCCGCGGCGGCCAGGTCGCCTTCAATTACATCCGCAGCGACGACGCGGCGGCCCAATTGAAGGGCGAGCTCGAGGCGCTCGGCGTCAAGGCGCTCGCCTTCAAGGTCGACGCGGGCGATCTCAAGGCCGTGCGCGAGATGGTCAACGAGGTCAAGCGCAGCTTCGGCACCGTCAACGCCCTGGTCAACAACGCCGGCGTCACCCGCGACAAGCTGGTCATGATGATGTCCGAGGAGGACTGGTCCGAGGTGATCCGCACCAACCTGACCGGCGCTTTCAATTTCTCTCGCGCCGCCGTGTTCAACATGATGAAGGCCAAGCGCGGCGTGATTCTCAATATCAGCTCGATCAGCGGCGTGGTTGGGATGCCGGGGCAGGTCAATTACTCGGCCTCGAAGGCCGGGCTGATCGGGATGACCAAGGCGCTCGCCAAGGAGGTCGGCCGGCATGGCGTGCGCGTCAACGCGCTCGCGCTGGGCTTTATCGAGACCGACATGACGGCGGCGCTGCCCGAGGAAAATCGCGCCGCGGCGCTCAACCTGATACCGCTGGGCCGTTTCGGCCGGCCCGAGGACGTCGCGCCGGTAGCGGCCTTCATGCTCTCGGAAGCCGCCGCGTATATAACCGGTGCGGTGATCCACATCGATGGCGGACTCGCGACTTAGGTGCGTCGCCGCATCGTTTCATCACTCGAATAGATCCGAAGCTTCTGGATTGTCGGCACAACAACCGAGCGTTTATCTTGAAAGCATCTCTGACGGCTACGATAATCTAAAGAGCGCGCTGAGTATCGCGATGGGATCAGAACACGAGTCAATCTTTCACGAAGCCGAGGTGCCGCAGGCCTCGCGCGAACTCCAGGAGTTGCGCGCCGCGGCCGATTACGTTGCGCCGTTCGAGGTCGTGCGCCGCCGCGTGATCGACGACTACTACGAGGGCCGCATGACGATCGACGCGACCGTCGTGATTCGAATCGGCAACGCCGAGGAGACCGGCGCCGCGCGCGGCGTCGGCGTGGTACATGCCCTCGATCTCGCGCTGCGCAAGGCGCTGCTCAAGTACTTCCCCTATCTCGAAACCGTCCGCGTGACGGAGACCTATACCCACGCGGCCGGCGAATCGACCGAGGCCGAGGTGGTCTCGATCAAGAAATTCTCCGACGGCCAGTCCTCATGGACCACGCTCGCCACCTCGACCAACTCGGTCGAGGCCGGATGGCGCTCGCTTATCGACGGCTACGAGTGGCGCATAGCGAGCGAAAACCTCAAGCATAAGCGGGAGGCGCGCGACCCGCGCTTGTCGCGCCGCTGAGCGGCGCCGGCCGCCGTCTCGATGCCTCCGTCCGCGAACGAAACCTCGGGCCGCGCCAGGCCGGGACGGCTCGCCGTGCTCTATGACGGGGCCTGCGAGCTCTGCCGCACGATGCTTCAGGCGGTGCGCCAGTTCGACAATTCGGGCCAGATCGACGCGCTCGATCTGCACGACCATAGCGTGCGCGCCGGCTTTCCGGGACTCGACAGCGAGCATCTGATGCGGGAGCTGCACGCGGTCGACGATCAAGGACGGGTGTTCTGCGGCGCACGCGCGGTCAACGAGGTCCTGCGCCGCCAGAGCGGGTTCGTCGGGCTGCTCGCCTATCTCTGGTACGTTCCGGGCTACGCCTGGCTCGCCGATCGGCAATACAAGCGCATCGCAGCCGCGCGCTATCGCCATCAGCCGAAGCGCGCCGTAGAGCCATCCGGGGCCGGCCCGGATTGAACGCCGGCGACCCATCGCTCATCCTGAATGGGCGCGCCGATGAAACCGTTTAGCATCTTCAACACGCTCACCCGCAAGGTCGAGCGCTTCGCGCCGCTCAAGCCGCCGGTGGTGATGCTCTACTCATGCGGCCCGACCGTCTACCTGCCGCAGCATCTCGGCAACATGCGCGCCTACCTGTTCGTCGATACGCTCAAGCGCGCGCTGCGTTTTCAGGGCTACGACGTGCGCCACGTGATGAACATCACCGACGTCGGCCATATGACCTCCGACGAGGACGCCGGCGAGGACAAGGTCGAGAAGACCGCGCGCGCCGAGGGCAAGTCGCCGCGCGAGGTCGCCGATTTTTACATCGCGCAGTTCAAGCGCGATTGCGCCGCGCTCAATATCGAGCTGCCGCCCGATGTGGAGCCCGGTGGCGAGGTCCGCCCGCCGCAGAGCGCACTGTGCCGCGCGACCGACAATGTTGATGCGATGATCGATCTGATCAAGCAGATCATCGCGCACGGCTACGGCTACGTCACGGCGAGCGGGGTCTACTTCGACGTCGAGAAATGGCGCGGCGCGGCGCGCGTCGGGCGGCTCTCGCGCCAGAGTCTCGATGAACAGCACGCCGCCCAGCGCCTCGAGCATTCGCCCGACAAGAAGAGCCCGCACGATTTCGCGCTCTGGGTGCTGAATCAGCCGGGCCATCTGATGCAATGGGAGAGTCCGTGGGGACGCGGCTACCCGGGCTGGCATATCGAATGCTCCGCGATGTCGATGAAGTATCTCGGCGAGACGCTCGATATTCATACCGGCGGTCTCGACCATATTCCGATTCATCACGAGAACGAGATCGCGCAGTCCGAGAGCGCGACCGGGCATCCGTTCGCGCGCTACTTCGTGCACAACGCGTTCCTGGTCGGGATGGAAGGGGCGAAGATCAGCAAGAGCGCCGGCAAGTTCCCGCTGGTTTCGGACCTCGTCGCGGAAAGCATCGACCCGCTCGCGTTTCGCCTCTTCTGTTTTGGCGCGAAGTATCGATCCGAGCTGGCGTTTAGTCTGGAAGCGGTCCGCGCCGCGGAGAAGAACCTCGAGTACTTTCGCGAGTTCGTCCGCGATTTGCCCGACAACGTCACGCGCACGGCGCGCGACTCGGAATGGGCGGCCGATTGCGAAACACGCTTCGGTGACGAGCTGGCCGACGATCTCAATACGCCGCGCGCGCTCGCCGTCGCGCTGGAGATGGTGTCCGAGGCATACAGCAGCAGGAAGGATCGGAACATCTGGCGCACCTTGCTCCGCATCGATGAAGTGCTCGGACTGGAGCTCGGCGCGCTGCGCGAAGCGACCGTCAAGGGACGCGAAACTTTTCCGGCTGAAGTTCACGCGCTCCTCAATGAGCGCAAGGCGGCGCGCGCGGCCAAGGACTTTAAACGCTCGGACGAGCTTCGTGATAAGCTCAATCAACTCGGATACGTGGTTAAGGATCAGCCCAACGGGATCCAAATCGTGGGACGGCGCGCCGAGAAGCAAACCGGGTGAGCGTCGGCCCGCCGGCTTTCTTTGTCATTCCGACGCAAGCGCGAGCATCGCGAGCGCGACGAGGAATCTACGTGGAGCGATTCCTCTACTCTTCGCCGAGGGGAAAGAAGCGGAGATGATCGGGCAAATCGCTTCGCGGCGATTCCTCGACTCCGCTTCGCTACGCTCGGAATGACAGAACCTCGCTTGTCTGTCATCCTGAGGTGAAGGCCGGAGGACCTAGCCGCTGCACCGGCGTCAGTTGCAGCGCTTGAAAGATTCGGTGCGCGTTCCCTAGAATCCGAATAAGGATCCGCATAGAGCGACCATGCCTATTCACCTCAAGAGCTTCGATACCCGCCTCGGCGTGCAGGACGCGCCCGAAGTCCGCCATCTAAACCCCGAGAACGCGCCCTACTACCTGCCGGTCGGCGACGAGGTTGAAATTTTTACCGCCGCCTATCGGGCGCGGCTGCCGGTGCTGCTCAAGGGGCCGACGGGATGCGGCAAGACGCGCTTCGTCGAGCACATGGCGCATAAGCTCGCCGAGGAGCCCAACGGCCCTAATGAGCTGATTACGGTCGCATGCCACGAGGACCTGACCGGCAGCGACCTGGTCGGGCGCTTCCTGATTCAGGCCGACGAGACGGTGTGGGTCGACGGGCCGCTCACGCAGGCCGTGCGGCGCGGTGCGATCTGCTATCTCGACGAGGTGGTCGAGGCGCGCAAGGACACCACCGTCCTGATCCATCCGCTCTCCGACCATCGGCGCATCCTGCCGATCGAGAAGCGCGGCGAAACCTTGCAGGCCCATCCCGGCTTCTTGCTCTGCATCTCCTACAACCCCGGCTACCAAAGCATCCAGAAGAACCTCAAGCACTCGACGCGCCAGCGTTTCGTCACGATCGAATTCAACTATCCGCCGGCCGACAAGGAGACCGAGATCATCGCGCACGAAGCGGGTGTCGATGCCGACATGGCGGGGCAGCTCGCGCTGCTCGGCGAAAAGGTGCGCAACCTGAAGGCCTCGGGACTCGAAGAGGGCGTCTCGACGCGGCTCCTGATCTACGCCGGCGAGCTGATTTGCCACAACATCGCGCCGCAGCGCGCGGCGACGGTCGCGGTCACCTGGTCGCTCACCGACGAGGCCGAGAGCAAACGCGCGATCGATGAAGTCGTCAAGGCGATTTTCCCCGCCTGACGCATTCGGATAACATCGCCGACCGTGATCGATCTCAGAAGCGATACGGTCACCCTCCCAACGCCCGCGATGCGCGAGGCGATCGCGCGCGCCGAGCTGGGCGACGACGTTTACGGCGAAGACCCGACCGTCAACCGCCTCGAAGCGATGGCGGCCGAGACCGTCGGCAAGCCGGCGGCGATCTTGGTCGCGAGCGGCACGATGGCGAATTTAATTGCGCTGCTCGCCCATTGCCCGCGCGGCACGAAAGCTCTCGTCGGCGCGCTCTCTCATAGCCATCTGTATGAAGGCGGCGGCGCTTCGGCGCTGGGCGGAGTGGTCCTGACGCCGATTCCCAACACGCCCGAGGGCGAGCTGGACCTCGATACGCTGCGGGCCGAGCTCGAGCTGCCCGGCGACCCGCATTTCGCGGAGCCCACCGTGGTGACGATCGAGAACACGCACAATCGATGCGGCGGCGAGGCGGTGCCGCTCGGCCACATGGCTAGCGTCGCGGAGCTGGCCCATCGGCGCGGACTCCCAGTGCATCTCGACGGCGCGCGCATTTTCAACGCCGCGCTCGCGCTCGAAACCAATCCGCGCACGATCGCCGGCCACGCCGACACCGTTTCGTTCTGCCTCTCGAAGGGACTCGCGGCGCCGGTCGGATCGCTGCTGTGCGGGAGCCGCGCGTTTATCGATCGGGCGCGCCGGGTTCGGAAGACCCTGGGCGGCGGGATGCGCCAGGCCGGGATAATCGCCGCGGCCGGCATCGTCGCGATGCAAACCATGGTCGAGCGGCTCGCCGAGGACCATCGCAATGCCGAGGCGCTCGCCGGCGGCCTCACGGAGATCGCGGGCCTGCGCGTCCAGCACGCGCGCCGGCGCACCAACATGGTCTTCTGCGAGGTCATCGCGGGAGCGCCGCGGGCGGCGAATTTCGAAGCGGCTCTGAAAGCGCGCGGGGTGCTGATCTCGCCGCGCAACGCGACCGTGTTCCGCGCCGTGACGCATTACGGAATCGACGCGGCGGACATCGGCCGGGCGATCGACGCGGCGCGCGCGGCCGCCGGCGAAACCCTAGCCGGTTGAACCTGCCGATGAACTCGCTCGACGCGCTCTTCTCGCTCCGCGGCCATCGCGGACTCGTAACCGGCGCCTCCTCGGGGCTCGGCGTCGAATGCGCCCACGCGCTCGCGATCGGCGGCGCTGACGTGGCCGTGGTTGCGCGCCGCGCCGAGCGCGTCGAAGCGCTGGCGGCGGAGCTACGCGCGCAATACGGCGTGCGGGCCTGCGCGACGGCCTGCGATGTCACCGACGACGAAGCGATCGAACGGGCGCTGGCGCTCATCCGCACCGAGCTCGGCGAGATCGACATCCTGATCAACAATGCCGGCATCTCGCCGACCGGCCCGGCCGAGAAATTTCCGCGCCGGGATTGGGACGCGACTATCGCCACCAATCTGACCGCGCCGATGGTGCTGTCGCAGAAGGTCGCGGCGCGGCTTATCGAGCTCGGGCGCCCGGGCCGGATTATCAACATCACCTCGGTGCTCGCCGCTCATGGCAGCGCGGTCTACCGGCTCGCTTCCTACACCGCCACGAAGGGCGCGCTCGCGAACCTCACCCGTCAGCTCGCGATCGAATGGGCGCGCTATGGAATCCTGGTCAACGCGATCGCGCCGGGATGGATTCCGACCGAGGCGACCGCCGGCGGAATCGCCAAGCCGAAATGGCGCGAGCGGATGGAGACGTTCACGCCGATGGCGCGGCTGGGCAAGCCCGAGGAGATTCGCGGCGCGGTGATTTTCCTCGCCAGTCCGGCGGCCAGCTACGTGACCGGTGCGACCATCGCGGTCGACGGCGGCTACCAGGCCTGGTAGCGAGCCGCGGGCCATTCAGTTCCTAAATCTTCTGTACTTCTGTTGAACGGTCCGCCCCGGTTCGCTATGGCTCACGGACTGTCGAATGAGTGACGCAAAGCATCCACTGAGGACGCAGCTTCTGCGGCGCAAGCCGGCCGCGATGCTGACCGGCGAGGCGGCAACCTCGGGCGGGCTCAAACGGGCGCTGCGGGCGCTGGACCTCACGATGCTCGGAATCGGCGCGATCGTCGGCGCCGGAATCTTCGTGCTGACCGGCGTGGCGGCCGAGAAATATGCCGGCCCGGCGGTGGTGCTCTCGTTCTGCGTGTCGGGCTTCGCGTGCGCGATGGCGGCGCTGTGCTATGCGGAGTTCGCCGCGATGATCCCGGTCGCCGGCAGCGCCTACTCGTATGCCTACGCCACGATGGGCGAGCTGGTCGGCTGGATCATCGGCTGGGACCTGGTGCTCGAGTACGCGGTCGGCGCGGCGGCGGTGGCGGTCGGATGGTCCGGGTATCTGCGCGTAATCCTCGAGGGCGTGGGGATTCATCTGCCGGCCGCGCTGACCCATGCCCCGGGCTCGATGCCGGGCGCCATCATCGACTTGCCGGCGCTGCTGATCGTGCTGCTGGTCTCGGGAATCCTTTACGTCGGAATTTCCGAGAGCGCGCGCTTCAATTCGCTGATCGTCGCGATCAAGCTGATCGTCATCGGCATCGTGATCGTGGTCGGCGCGTTCTACGTGCGGCCCGCCAACTGGACGCCGTTCGCCCCGTTCGGATGGAACGGCATGATGAAGGGCGCGGCGGTGATCTTCTTCGCGTACATCGGTTTCGACGCGGTCTCGACCGCCGCCGAGGAGGTCGTCGAGCCCAACCGCGACCTGCCGATCGGAATCCTGACCTCGCTGTTCGTCTGCACGGTGCTCTACGTGCTGGTGGCGGCGGTGGTGACCGGGATGGTGCCGGTGCGATTGCTCGACATCAATGCGCCGCTGGCATCGGCGTTCGTGATCCGCGGGCTGCACGCGATCTCGGGAATCATCTCGGTGGGCGCGGTGGCCGGGCTGACCTCGGTACTGCTGGTGCTGCTGCTCGGACAATCGCGCATCTTCTACGCGATCTCGCGCGACGGCCTGCTGCCGCCCGCCTTCAGCCGGGTGCATCCACGCTTTCAGACGCCATATATTCCGACCATCCTGACGGGCCTCGCGGTGGGCGTCGCGGCGGCGCTGTTGCCGATCCAGGAAATTGCCGAGCTGACCAATATCGGCACGTTGTTCGCGTTCGTCCTGGTCTGCCTCGGAGTCTGGATACTGCGTCATGCGGAGCCCGGCCTCGACCGTCCGTTCCGCACGCCGCTGGTGCCGCTGGTGCCGATTCTCGGCGCGCTGTTTTGCGGCTACCTGATGTCGCGCCTGCCGATGGTCACGTGGATTCGATTCTTCATCTGGATGGCTATCGGATTCGTGATCTACTTCAGTTACGGGCGCTACCACAGCCGGGTCGCCGCCGATGCGCGCAAGACCGAAGATGCCGCGGCGGCCGCACGGCGGGCGTGATCACGCGCATCGCGCCGGCTCCGAGCGTGGGTTCGCCTTGACTTACGATGCCCCGCAAGTCTATCCAGAACTTGACTCAAGGTTAGGAAATCCGTTTCAGAAATCGATAAGAGGAAGCCCAAGCCATGGCACTATTGGATGGAAAAGTTGCGATTGTGACCGGCGCCGGCCGCGGCATCGGCCGCGAAGAGGCGCTCCTGATGGCCAAGCAGGGGGCGAAGGTGGTGGTCAACGACCTCGGCGGTCATTTCGACGGCACCGGGCAGTCGCGCTCGCCGGCCGAGGAAGTCGTCAAGGAGATTCGCAACGCCGGCGGCGAGGCGGTCGCCAATTACGAGAGCGTCACCGACTTCAAGGCCGCCAAACGCATCATGGAGTGCGCGCTCGACAACTTCGGCAAGCTCAACATCGTGGTCAACAACGCCGGCATCTTGCGCGACCGGATGATCTTCAACATGAGCGAGGAAGACTTCGACGCCGTGATCGCCGTGCATCTCAAGGGCTCGTTCAACATGGCGCGCCACGCCTCGGCCTACTGGCGCGAGCAGCACAAGAACGGCAACCTGCTGAACGGCCGCATCATCAACACCAGCTCCGACTCTGGAATACTCGGCAACGCCGGCCAGGTTAACTATGGCGCGGCCAAGGCGGCGCTGGCCGCGATGGCGATCATCCTCGACCGCGAGCTCTATCGCTACGGCGTGACCTGCAACGCGGTGGCGCCGCTCGCGCGCACCCGGATGACGGTCGAGGCGACGCCGGCGATCGGCGCCGCGATGGGCGAGGTGAAGGCGAATCAGCTCGATCCGCATAGCCCCGCGCACGTTGCTCCCGTGGTCTGCTGGCTCGCGAGCGACGATGCCAAGGACGTCCACGGCGAGGTCTTTCGCGCCGGCATCGGCACGGTCTGGCTGATGAAGGGATGGCATTCGGTCGCCAAGGTCCAGCAGCGCGGCGCGGTCTGGGATCCGGTTGCGCTGGGTGCGCGGCTCAAGGAAGAGCTCGCCAAGGGGCTCACCAAGAAAGAGAGCATGGCGGAAGTGATGGCCGAGGGGGCCGGAGAATCCCATTAGGCCCGTGACGGTTCCGCTGTGACGGTTCCCCAGTGACAGCTCCCGCTGATGCCGGCGGCGGCCATCGGGCGCCGCGCTTTCGCTCCGTGCTCCTGATCTGCGCCGCCAACACCGCCCGCAGTGTGATGGCCGAACATCTGCTGCTGCGAGAACTGCGCGCGCGCGGCGCCAGCGATCGGATCGCGGTGCGTTCGGCGGGCATCGCCGCCTGGGCGCGTGACGGCGCGCTGGTCTCGCTGGATACCCGGATGGTCCTGCGCAGCGAGGGCATCGCGGTGCACGATGAACTTACTTCGACCGACCTGAAGCGCCATCCGGAGCTCCTCGAAGATGCCGACCTGGTGCTGGCGATGACCGCGGCGCAGGCCGGCGAGCTGCGCACCCGCTTCGGCCAGGTCCGCATTCCGCCGCTCGAGACGTTCAAGGCCTTCGCGGGCGAGAGCGGCGACATCGCCGACCCGGTCGAGCAGGGGCCCGAGGCGTTCTCGGGTTGCTGCGCTGAGATCAAGCGGCTGGTGCCGATGGTCGTCGACCGGATCCTGAACGGCCGCTAGATGACGGCGCCCGAATTTCATAATCCCAGCGACGACGAGATTCGCGCAATCCTGTCGCGGCCGACGACCGTGGCCGTGGTCGGATGCTCGGATAATCCCGCGCGCGACAGCCTGATGATCGCGAAACTCCTGCGCGACAAGGGCTTCCGCGCGATACCCGTGAACCCGATGCTCCAGCCCGACGCGCTTATCGGCGTCCTCGGGGAGCGCGTCTATCCGGACCTGCTTTCGATTCCGGACCCGGTTGAGATGGTCGATGTATTCCGCCAGCCGGCGCATCTGCCGGCGATCGTCGATGAAGCGATTCGCATCGGCGCGCACATCCTGTGGTGCCAGCTCGGGTCGTCAACCTCGAGGCGGCGCGGAGCGCGCAGGCGGCGGGGATCAAGGTCGTGATGGATCGCTGTCCGGCGATCGAATACCGGCGCCTGTTTCACTGATGATGGGGTGCGCGTGAAGGTCGGCAAGTGGGACATCCTTAAGGACGACCGGCTCGTCACGACGCCGATCTTCGGGCTTTCGCGCCATCGCTCGCGCCATGCGAGCCGCGGCACGCGCGATTTTTACGTGCTCGACGCGCCGACCTGGGTGAATGTCATCCCGCTCACCGCCGATGGCCGGATCGTTTTCATTCGCCAGTGGCGTCACGGTATCAGCGATCTCACGCTGGAGATTCCGGGCGGGATGGTCGAGCCGGGCGAGTCGCCCAAGGCCGCGGCGCGGCGCGAGATGCGCGAGGAATGCGGTCACGACTCGAAACGCATCGTCGCGCTCGGCCGCGTACATCCGAACCCCGCCATCCAGCCCAACTGGTGCTATACCTTCCTCGCACTCGACGCGCGCGCTGCCGGCGCTCTGGAGCCCGAACCCGATGAGGAGATCGAGGTCGTAATGGTCGCCGAGAAGCAGGTTGGCAATCTAATCGCGACCGGCAAGATCACCCACGCACTGGTGATCGCGGGTTTCGCTTTTTTTGAGCTATACAAGCGCAAGCAGGGACGTAAGTTACCCGCTGCTATTCGCTAGCCGGTCCGCCGTAGCGACCGCGGCATAATCGATAGACCGGCCAGACCGTGGCGGCGAGCACGATCGCCGCCACGAACTTCGCATGGCCCGGCGCTCCGGTGAGCACCATTCCGAAGGTCGCAATCCATAACAGGATCGGCGCCACGACCGCCGTGGCGAGCCCGACGCGTCCGCCGCCGATGACGAACAGGCCGTCGCGTTTCGGAAAGAGACGCCGCAGTTTGACCAGCGCACCCATCTCGAGCATCAGCGCGCCCATGTAAAAGAAGACATCGAGCACCACCAGCGTCACGAAGCCGAGCGGGACCAGCAGCGTGAAGATGGCACAGCATGCGATGATCGATCTGCCGGGCGTCGCGCGGCCCCACCAGATCTCGGTCAGCGTCCGCGGCAGGTAGTTGTCGCAGGCCAGCACGAACGGCATCCGCGAGACCCACAGCAGTGCGGCCTCGAAAATCGCGAACGATCCCAATGCGCCGCCCAGGCCGATCGCGACGCCCAGCCACGGCCCGCCGATCGCCGCGCCGGCGCGTGCGAACGATCCGGTCTCCCATCCCGCGCCGCTCCGCGCGCCATCGAGCGCCACGGCCAGCGGCAGGATGTAGCCCGCGACGACCATCGGCAGCGTAATCGCGATCGCGCGCAGATAGTTGCGCCGCGGATTCTCAAGCTCGGCTGCGATCACGCTCAGATTTTCCCATCCGCAGAAATTCCAGATGACGACGCTCAATCCGCCGCCGAGCGCGTCCATGAAACCGGGACCGATGGTTGGTCCGGAGGGCGGACGCCAATGAATCAGCCGCGGACTTCCGATCAGGACCATCGCCGCGAACGGGAGCAGGATGCCGACGGTCAGCGCGATCGAGGTGCGGCCCACCGGCCGCACGCCCATCAGGTTGAGCCCGCCGGAGATCCATATCAGCGCGATTCCGAGCGCGATTTGCTCGGCCGTCGTCAGCGGGATCAGAAATGACAGGTAGGCGGCGAACAGCACCGGATAAATCGCCATGTCGACAGCGGTATAGAGTATCGTCAGGTAGGCTTCGGTGAAGCCCGCAAACGGGCCGAATGCCTCCCTGACCCAGACATAGAAGCCGCCTTGGGCGGGAATCAGCGCCGTCAATTCCGCCGCCATCAGCGCGGTCGGCAAACTCAGCATCAGCGGCACTGCCAGGCACAGGATCATTGCGATCCGCGGCCCTGCGATTCGCACCGCATCCTCGAAGCCGTAGGCGCCGCCGCTGACGGTGAGGTACATCACGCAGACCAGCGCGCCGAGCCCCAATCGATGCCGCGTGATGCCGCCGGCAAGCGGCGAGCCGGCCGGGTTCGCAAGCGCATCGAGCGCCGCAGCGGATGCGCCGTTCGCTGGAGTCGTCAGCTGCTCCATTTCCAGTGAGGCTGTAGCCGAGCACGTTTGCGCGGGCAAGCAACCCGTGCGGACTCCGCGGGTAGGGCGCGGTTCAGCGCCTGCCGGTTCCCAGGTCGTCGGAATACCCGGCCTTCAGGCGCGACCACTGGGCGGTGGGACGTCCATCGGTACGGGTAACTTGCTTGCCTTTAAACCGTTGTAGCCAGCCGGTCGGCGAGTCCTCCCACGTCTCCTGCCGCCCGTAGACCGTCAAGTCGAGCAACCGATAGCTGTTATCCATCGCCTCGACGCCGCGCCTCGTCGTCCAGTAAGTCTCGAAGACATTGGATCCTTGTCGCAGGTAGCAAACGATGTGCATCATGCCCACCCGGCGTCCAACCAAGAGGGTGTCGAGCGAGTCCTGGGCCGAGTACCAACGCATCTCCCAGCCCATGAAGTCGCGGTACCGGGCGCCCTCTTCGTACGGGCCTTGGCAAAACGTGGCGTAGGTGACGTCGCGAGAATGAATATAGGACAGCTCGCGGACCTGCGATGTAACCCAGGTGCACCCCTCGCACTGCTCCGGCGCAGGGTGGCCGGTGTGCCACATGAAGTAATAGGCGATGAGCATCCGGCGTCCCTTAAACGCGTCCAATAGTGTCACCGCGCCACGTTCGCCGATGAGCGGTGTGACGCCGTCCACCTCGACCATGGGGAGCCGCCGGCGGGCGGCAGCAAGGACGTCGCCTTCTCTGGTGTGAGCCTTCTCTCGAACGCGCAATGCGTCCAACTCCGTTTGGAAGGTGCTCCGATCGACTATGTTGGGCGCTCCAAGTTCGTCTCTCAGATGTCTTTCATCGCTCTGTACCTTGCTAAATTCGATCATCCTTTCACCTCAGCGTCGCGCCTGCGAGCGGCTCCTTGAGGGTCGGTTATGATATCGACCCACTTCGGGTTAGGCGAGGCCTCGGCGTCGTAGGTGTCGTGCCAGTTCCACCACTTGTATGGCGGGGTCTGGGGGTAACCCTCCGGCGAGTCCTCCCAAATCTCCTGACGTCCGAGCGGCGTGATGTCGAGGTAACTCCAGGTGGTCCCCATCGCCTCGTCGCCGCGGCCGTTGACGAAGTATGTACGGAACATTCGCTCGCCATCGCGGAAGAACACATTAT
>Ga0209415_10004063_pt1 | contig 26951 bp, 24 predicted proteins | sample PeaSoiSIISIP2007_FD_187696 | JGI IMG/M metagenome (GOLD analysis project Ga0209415, IMG submission 187696) | Peat soil microbial communities from Weissenstadt, Germany - SII-SIP-2007 (SPAdes) (version 2) | ecosystem: Environmental > Terrestrial > Soil > Wetlands > Peat | place: Germany... | reverse complement strand
GGTGAGCTGCCAAACAGGCGGGATACCTTCAGGCACATGATGGCAGACAGGGGCTTGCGCTCCGCCAGAATGTCGTGAAGCATCTGGCGGGACACCCCCAGAGCTTTCGCCGCGGCCGTCACGGATAGACCGACAGACGGTAGGATGTCTTCCTTGATTATCTCGCCCGGATGGACGGGCGGCCGTTCTTTCTCTCCATAACTCCTCCCTAAGGGCGTGTGCGCCTCTACCAGATGTACTCTTTTGCGATCGCGCGGCGCTCATAGCTGTCGAGCACATGCACCACGCGCAATCTCTTAAGCTTGGTCGGGGAGAGCTGGCCGATGGGGACATACAGGATCTTACGGTTCAGATGCGAGGCGATCGATCGGAAGATCGACCTGGGCGGGCGCGCCGCTACATACACTACGAATCGCTCCACTGAGTAGTCGAGTGCGGCCATCAGCAGCCGCTCCGGCTTCGACTCCGCGAATTCGTAGTCGGCGTCCGACCACACATCGAAGAGCCGCCGGGGAGGCAGCGTCATCAGGAAGCCGCCGTACTCGGCGCGGCCGATTCCAGGTCCCACCAGGTGCTCGAACGGAAAGGTCGAATAGAACGCCATATCCGATTCGTTTTGATGCTCGCCGAGCCAGGTGGTCAGATACCCGTACCGGCCCTCAAGATCCTGATCGAATATGACCACCACCGCTCCGACTTCGCCTGCCAGCCGGTCAGCCTGGCGCACGTAGATCTTTCGCTTGTACCAATTGCGAATGGTTTCGCGGATGTCGATCCCGTCGAGGATGGACGTGGTGAACGGCTCCACTCGCACTCGCTCTTCGGAAAGCAACGCCTTGGCTTTTTTCTTGAGGAAGCGGCCATAATCCTCCACTACCAGGTCGTCGGGCGGATAGGAGCAAATGGCGTCGCCGTTGGTCTGCCGGGCCCATTCGCCGGGGACGCTCTCGCGCTTCCGGGGCTTGATTCCGGACGGTTTCAGGCGTTGCTTGGGGCGGGGAATGCGCCGCCGGATGCGCAGCTTCTTAGTATTGAGCCAGATCTCGCCGGCCGTGAGGCGGACGGTATCGAGCTCCGAGACCGCGTGTTGCGCCAGGTAGCGGTTCGCCATCTGCCACACTTCCCATCCGTAGTTGTCGTCCACCACGGATCGCGCCGCGACGGCCAAATCGTAGGCGCCGGCCACCAGGTCCCCGCTCATGTGCGCCAGGTTGCGGGTGTAGCGGGCCATCGTGCGGCGTTGCCAGTGCGCCAGCTTTTCCCCGGTGGACTCGGTGTACTTTCCTTCGGCCTCCCGCATCAGCTCCATTTGGACGCGCGGGCGATCGAGCATCGAATCGTCGGATCGATCCGCCTGCATATTCAGCCGGAAGAATTCGTAACGCTCCTGGAGATACGGATACTCAACCGTGATTTCAGCCAAACTTTCCGGGTGCGGATTCACCAGTTGAATGTCGAACTTTCTCGCCGCGCCGGGAGGCGATTGCGGAGCTTCCATCGCGTCGAGCAGGGGGTCGAGCAGGTTCAGCGAAACCACCACCAACACACGCGCCATCGGATCGGCGCCCTGGAGCTTCCAGGCCATGGCGGCGGCGTGCGACGTCACTTCCTCGGTACGTTGTTGCGGCCAGACGCGGTAGGCCTCGCTATAACGATCGAGCCCGATCCGGCGGACTGCGTATGTATCCGGATAGGTGTCGGGAAGATGCGGGCGCTCGTTTGAATCCGGTTCGAGAAACACAACCTCCGCGCCGATCTCGGCGGCGGTGCGCAGCGCTTCCGTGAACGGGTCCGCCGGTTCCACCGGAACATAGATGGCGCGGTCGTCATCGCCCGATTCGGTGTTATCTTCGTGGCTGTAGACGATCACCGACATTTCCGGCAAGCGATCGAGGGCCCGCCGGTAGGTTGCGGCCAGGAATTCGGGAAGCTCGACGGCGACGATCGCCGGCCTATCCTCGAGTAGCAGGCGGCGCAGTTCCACCGCGAATTCCACGCGTCCCGGAACCACCGGGAAGTAGCGGAAGCGGCCTCGACGGAGGCCGCCGGCCTTGATTTCAGCTTCGAGGGACATAGCGCAGGGCCTCGTCACCGAGGGTCTGCACGATGGCGGTCCGCAGTGTTTCGCCGTCGGCGTCGCATTCGGCCTGGAGCGCCAGCTTCATGGCGAAGCGGGCGATGTTGATGCCGTCCCTGGCCGTATAGCGCTCGTCGGCGGCATGCGCCTGCTGCAGAAAATCCGTCACGTAATTCAGGATATGTTCATCGCCGAAGGGCAGGTTTTCACGAAGGATCGCGAATTCCTCATGCCGCTCCGGGAAATCGATCAGAATTTGGGGTTGCAAGCGGGAATGGATGTATTCCGGGAGGTCGAAGGTGCTGGCATCGTCATTCATGGTCGCCACCAGCCGGAACAGCGGGTGCGCCTTGATCTTGATCCCGGCGACGATCGACTCGACGTAACGCCGGTTGTCGAGCAGGGGAGCCAGACTCGCCCAGCTCTTTTCGCTCATGCGATTCCCTTCATCGAGAATCACGATCCCGCCGCGCAGCATGGCGGTCACCAGCGGCGACGCCACATAGCGCAGCCTCGCTTCGCCCTCAATGACGGGGGTCACCAACAGGTCCTCGGGGCGCGTGTCGACGGTCGCTTGAAGGATATAGACTTCGCGTCCCAGGCGCTTCGCCGCGGCGTAGGCCAGGGTGGTCTTGCCGACGCCCGGCTTGCCCAGAAGTCGCGGATTCATGGGCAGATCCTGCGGATCCACCACCAGCCAGGCCGCCAGAAGCTGGCGCATCACCTCTTCCTGACCCACCCATGCCACTGAAAGCTCGTCCGGATGGGCAAGATGGAGCGGAATTCCCTCGATTTCGACGACCATATAGCCTCTTCAATGTATCAGGTTGCGGAAAAGGGGGACAGAGTTCTCTGTCTCCAATCGAAAGCGGTTGGTTTTGCGAGCAGCAATCCGAGTGGGCAAAGCGATCTGTCCCCTTTTTCCTTTAGCAGACGGAGCGACAAAGCTCGTAGGCTCCTGATATACTGATGGTTTGTGTGGTCCGGCAGCGCGGTCCTTGTGCCGGCCCGAGGGTGCCTCGTGTTTTTTCGCGTTCGTGACCTGGAGCTTCGAGCCGGCCGCTTCGACGTGGAAATTCCAACCGGGACGATCGAGTACCTCGATCCGAAGCTGCGGCAAGCCGGACCGCTCAAGGCGGCTGGAACGGTCGAGCTGACTGCCGAGACGCTCGGTGAAATTCGGGCAAAAGGACACGTTACGGTCCGTATGGAAGCGGACTGCGACCGGTGCCTGGAGCCTGCGCAGTGCCCGATTGACACGGGCTTCGAGCTGTACTATCGTCCGGTGACGGAGGGGTACGGCGAGGAAAAGGCGATCGGTGAAGAGGAAGCCCAGATGGGCTTCTACGAAGGCGATGGTCTGGAGCTGAACGACGTGCTCCGGGAGCAGGTCTTGCTGTCGCTGCCGATGCAGCGTGTTTGCAGGGAAGATTGCAAGGGGATCTGCCCGATCTGCGGGCAGAATCGGAATCAGAATGAGGAGTGCCGGTGCCAGACGGAAGCCGTGGATGACCGTTGGTCGGCCCTCAAGCAGTTAAAGTAGACTTTTTAGGACAGGGAACGCGGCCGCGTTCTCTCGGGAATTGATAACATGCCAAATCCAAAACGACGACACTCCAAGCGCCGCACTTCGGCGCGCCGTACTCATGATTCGCTGGTTCGCGCCGCCATGGCCGAGTGCCCAAACTGTCATGAACCCAAGATCCCTCACCGCGTCTGCCCGCATTGCGGAAAGTACAAAGGACGCGAAGTTGTCGAGGTTGTGGAAGAGTAACACCCGTGCGCTTCCATGCTGACCATCGCGGTTGACGCCATGGGCGGCGATCACGCCCCCCGCTCCGAAGTCGAAGGCGCGATTCATGCCGTCAAGGCGCTTGGTCTCAAGGTGATTCTGGTAGGCCGGGAAGAGATTATCCGCGCCGAGCTTGACCGCCATCGTGGCGCCGCCGAGCTGCCGATCGAGGTTCATCACGCCGATCAGGTGATCACCATGGAAGACGCAGCCGCCAAGTCGCTGCGTTCGAAGAAGAATTCGTCCATTCACGTGGCCGCGCGGCTGCTACATAAGGGCGAGGTTCAGGGCCTGGTGTCGGCCGGCAATACTGGCGCTATCATGGCCACCACCAAGATCATCCAGGGGATGATCCGCGGAGTCTATCGCCCGGCGCTCGCATCGGCGCTCCCTACCGTGAAGGGGAAGCCGGTGATCCTCGTGGACGTCGGCGCAAACGTCGACTCGACACCCGCCATGCTCGGTCAATTCGCCGTGATGGGTGAGATTTACTCCCGCATCATTTTCCACAATCCGAATCCGCGCGTGGGTCTGTTATCCATCGGCGAAGAAGAACACAAAGGCAACGAATTGACCCGCGCCGCCACGCCCCTCTTGAAAGCCTTGCCCATCAACTTCATCGGGAACGTCGAGGGGCAGGACATCTATAGCGGGGTTGCCGACGTGGTGGTTTGCGACGGCTTTACCGGTAATGTCGCCCTGAAGGTGAGCGAGGGGTTGGTGGAAATGATGATCAACATGCTGAAGGAGTCGCTCAGCTCCACCCTGACCCGAAAGCTGGGCTACGCTCTCTCAAGCAACGCGTACCGCGAGTTTCGCAAGCGAGTGGATTATTCAGAATACGGGGGCGCGCCTCTGCTGGGCCTGAAGGGGGTCAGTATTATCTGCCATGGCCGATCCAATGCGAATGCCATCAAGAATGCGATTCGGGTCGCCGCCGAGTTTGCCGAGGGCCGGATCAATGAGAAAATAGAAGCGGAACTGGACCGTTCAGCATCCACTAAGGCAGTAGCACAATGAATCCCACGCGAGTTTTCCTGGGTGGCCTATGGCTGGCGTTTTCGCTCTACGGTCAAAAGCTCGACCCGGTTCATTGGACGCTCGCCTCGGACGTCACCAAGGCGGCTCCCGGTTCAACGGTTCCGCTGAAGCTCACGGCGACGCTCGACCCCGGCTGGCATCTTTACTCGGTCACCACTCCGCGCGGGACTGCCGATAACCCCGGTCCGAATCCATCCACGGTCACGCTTGCCGAGAATCCGGCCGTCACCTCGTTCACGGTGTACCAGCCCGCCCCCCATCGAAGATTCGATCCAAATTTCAAGCTCGATACTGAAACTTTCGAAAAGGAAGCGATTTTCCTTTTTTCGGCGGAATTGAAAAAGGACGCCCCGGCGGGCCCGCGGGAGTTCACGGCCCAGGTCCGCTATCAGTCCTGCGACGATCATCAATGCCTGCCCCCGAAAAAGAAAACCGCGTCTTTCACGCTTACCGTGGATCCGTCGGCCCCAGCCCTGGCGGCTTTGGTTGTTCCGGCCGGTTACACCGGGATCGGTCCAGGCACTGCGCCGGTTACGTCGACGGCGGCCCCCGGCTCGCCAGTGGGCTCAATGCCGGCGTCCAGTGCGACGACGCCGGGCGCGGCAGGAACGGCAGGCGGCTTGCCAACCTTCCTGTTGACCGCGTTCGGTCTGGGACTCGCCTCGATCTTCACTCCGTGCGTCTTTCCGATGATCCCGATCACCGTGTCGTTCTTCTTGGGACAGCGAGGCGGCATCCTGCAGGCGTTCGTCTTCTCGGCCGGGATTGTGGTTCTATTCTGCGCATTGGGCATCGGAGTCACGGCCGCCGTGGGTCCGTTTGGAGTGAATCAATTAGGTTCGAATCCATGGGTTAACGGATTTATAACGCTGGTATTTGGCGCATTCGCGCTGAGCTTGCTGGGAGCCTTTGAAATCACCTTGCCGTCAGGCCTTCTGACCAAGCTCGACCAGGCTTCGCGGCGGGGCGGTTACCTAGGCACGTTGCTCATGGGCTTGACGTTCGCGCTGACGTCATTTGCGTGCATTGGGCCATTCATGGGCAGCTTGCTGGTCGCATCCGTTCAGAGCAAGGGTGCGCAGCCGGTGCTAGGGATGGCGAGTTTCGCCACCGGCCTCGCTTCGCCGTTCTTTTTCTTGGCCGCCTTCCCGTCCTATTTGAAAAAGCTGCCCAAGAGCGGCGGGTGGCTGGCACGCGTCAAGGTGGTGATGGGTTTCGTGCTGCTGGCGGCGATGCTGAAGTATGCGAGCAACATTGATCAAGTGTTGCAGACCAATTGGCTGACCAGGGAACGCTTCATCGCTGCCTGGTTCGTGCTGTTCTCGATGGCGGGACTGTATCTGGTAGGGCTCCTCCGTCTCGAAGGGATTGAACGCGATGAGCCGTTAGGGATCGCGCGGCTCTTAATCGCGAGCGTGTTCCTGGTCTTCGCCTTCAGCATCCTGCCCGGCATGTTCGGCGCTCCCCTGGGCGATTTGGACGCCTACATTCCGCCAGCCGTGGGAGGAGGGTTGCTGGGCGCCCGGGCCCCGGCCGATGACACGCAGCCCTGGATGAAGAACCAATATAAAGAGGCTCTCGAACGCGCCAAGGCGGATAACAAACTGGTTCTGGTGGATTTCACCGGCTACGCCTGCACCAATTGCCATTGGATGAAGGCCAACATGTTTCCAAGGCCGGAGATCGCCGCGGCCGTCAAGGATCTGGTGCTGGTGGAGCTCTACACCGACGGTACCGACGCGGCTTCCGAGGAAAACCAGAAGATGGAAGATCAGATGTTCGGGACCGTAGCCATGCCTTTCTACGCGATCATGGATGCGGATGGGAAAGTCGTCGCCACCTTCCCGCAAGGTCTCACCACCAACACCGGCGAGTTTCTAGCTTTCCTTAAGAGCCGTCCGGGCGCAGCCTAAATCTCCAAGTGCCGCGGAAAATACCGAACGCGCCGTCTTGCCAATGTCCCCAGCGATTCCGATGAGGAAGACGGCGGCCGTCGTACTGGTGACCGCCGCAGTCGTCGCCCTGTCCGGTTGTGGCGCGGCGCAAGCCCGTCGCGAGATCCTTCCGGAGCAGATGGGCGTCTCACTCGGATGGGTGGGAAGCTATCCAGGGAACCGTCTCCAGGAAGGCGCGCGCCTGGCGAAACAATCCGGGTTTCAGACCATCAATTTGCCGCTGGTTGCAAGCGTCGGCACGGATTTCAACACCGGGGCCTCCTGCGACGCGGGCCGGAGGCTGGCCGATCTGGCGGCGCTCCCGGCGTACTCGGGCGTGTTGGGCGATCCAGCGTTCCACATGATCATTCTGACCATCTGGGGCGATCCCAATTCCTACGACGCCTGCCAGCCCCGAAATCCGCGCTCCTATCAACACCCAGGTAAGCGCTATCTGACCAAGGACTTTTATGCCGTAGCCTCCAACCGCGACGGTCTTCGGGACCAATATGCGGACCTCACGTATCAACTGCATCGGGCATATCGCGGCACTGGGAAGGTCTTCGCAATATCCAATTGGGAAGGCGACAACGAACTGTATTGCGACGCCGCGTGGTACTACGTGAGGCTGCCGGATTTTCGCGCCTCGTGCGATGCCAAGCGGAAGACCGCCGACGTGTTCGAAGCCTATCGTCAATTCTTCACGCTGCGGCAGGCCGGAATCGATGCCGGTAAGGCGCGCGCAACGCGCGAGGGCTTGCAAGGCGTTTCGGTGGTGTCGATGATCGAGGTGAATTCGTTCCACTTCCTGAAGCAGTATCACCAGCCGAGCGTCATCGACGACCTGCTCCCGTCCATTCCAGCGCCGGACTACGTGAGCTACTCGGCCTGGGAGAGCATCGGTGGCGGAATCCCCGAAGATCAACTGTTTCGCGACGTTTCGGAATTCAGCGACCGCTTTCCCGGAAAATTCATTGTGGGCGAATTCGGTTTTGATCGTGGCGCCGTGAAGGACGCCGCGGAGCGCGCGACAAAAGCCTTGCGGGACATGCAGCGCGCTCACATAGAGCGGTCGATCTGGTGGCAGATTTTCGATCAGCCGCCGGTGCTCGATCTGGGCGACACGGGACTCTACGGACTCTACGACCGCGACGAGAAACTCACGGAGACCGGCCGCCGGTTCATCCGGGAATTTTTGCAGAAGGTCAGCACGGCGAGCCGTTAGGAACCACCAGCTCCCGCCTCCACCACCCGAGCGCCAACGCGATGGTCAGGAAGGCGATCCCGAGCGCGATCCTTGGCTCCCATCCGGCGCTCCATTGAATTTGCACTTCACAGGTCCCGGAACAATGCGGCTCAATCGCCATGAATCCGAGGCCGTCCTTTTGCACGGGCACGGGATGACCATTCGCCGTGGCGCTCCAGCCGGAGTCGTAGTTGATGGCCAGCGTCACAACTTGGCCGGGTTCGAGCGAGCCTCTGATCGCCGCGCGGTTCGCGTGATCCCACACCATATTGACAATGGGTAAGCGCGGGTCGTCGAGCGCCGCGACGAACGGACGCAGCTCGGTCACGTCGATGCCGTTTTCGGGAGGACGCACAACTAGGTCCCCACTGCGGACGACGCGGGCCGGACCGGCCGCGCGCTCAGGCACCAGGTAGATGCGATCGTCGCCATCGCGCCAGCCGATCTCCAGTTTCCCGTCGAAACGATGGGGGAACTGAAAGCCCTTGTAGTATTCGCGGGATTGCGGACCGCCGACCGCGACCGCGTGCACCGCATAGGCCTTCATCCACAGCAGCGAGTACTCTGCTGACTCTTCCTCGGACCGGTATCCTGCCGGTACCAGGTAAGCCGCGATGCGATTTTCGGGATTCGAAACCGACTGGTCAAAAGTCCCGATCATCTGCGGCGTATCGGTGAACGCATTCATCCAAAAGGAAATCGTGCCGGTCGCCTCGACGCGTTCTCCACGCATGTTCTGGCCAAACCATCGCGCTTCCTGATATTCCACTGTTTTGGTGACGTCGATTCTTCGGATGATCCCGCGGGCGTAGGACCGATAGTGGATGAATTGCAGGCAGCACAACGCCGCAAAAAGCACCGCGGCTGAAACGCGCACCTTGGGCCAACGAGTGCACGCAAGCTGGCCAAGAAGGCCAGCCGTGAGGGCTAGACCGATCTCCAGGGCAATATGGAAGCGCATGGCGTTGGGGAGGACGCGAACGCCAAACCAACCCGCCAGGATGACCGGCCAGCCGAGGGCGGTGCTGAACAGAACGCCGAATCGCAGACCGATGGGCGCGCGAAGCTTCCCCATCGCCACCCGCAAAAGAGCGGCCGAGCCCAGCAGGACCACGATTCCGATCCAGCGGGAAACGCCCGGCGTCGGTGCGTCCATCATCACGTTCGCGTCGCTGAACGCAGTCCTGATGGTGGAAGGGAGGGCGAAAGGAAGCACCAGCCCGGTGGCCATCGCGCCGATCGCGATCAAATGCTTCCAGTTCTGTTTCAGGCTGGCGGCGTCCATGGCGATCGCGTAGCAGGCGATCCCGATCACAAGCGCTACCGTCGAAGGCCAGTTGGTCGCGGGCACCGCGGCGAGAGCGACCGCCGCTGCGAACGACGCGAACGCCGTGCGGCGCTCTCCAGTAACTCGCGCCACAACGGAAGGCCGTGGCAGCGATTGCTGATCCGAGCGAGGAGGCCACGACCTCCCGTGGCGCGTCAGAGCGAAATGCGTGAGCGCCAGAGCGAGCATGGTCAAGGTGAGACCCGTGCAGTTGGGACCTTCGCCGTAGACCACCAGAGCCTGCAGCCGGCGCGCGTTCCAAAGACTTCCGACGTCATGACGAACCGCTGGGATCAACAGCACCGACGGAGAAAAGAGAGAGAAAACGAGTCCCGAGCAGAACGCCGCCGCGCGGCTGCCGCTCAGGACTCGAGCGAGCATGTAGAGGATCACCGCACCCAGCGAGTAGGCGATCGCGATGACGGCATGATAGGCCGAAGGCACGCTCGTGTGAAAAAGGGAAGCGGCCGTGGCTACGACGCGATGCAGCAGCGACTGATAGGTATTCGGGAACGGCATTCCCGTGTACCACAGCGGAAACCAATCGTAGAGCGGATGATGCTGTTGGGTGTAACGCTCGAGCGCCAGGAACGAGCCCTCAATCGACGGCATCTGGTCCAGGTATTCGACGCGGAAAAGACGCCCGCAGATCAGGATATTTAACAGGAACAGGGCGGCGGGGTAAGGGAACTCCCGCCACTCTTTGAGGAATTCGCGCAAGACGGAGCGCGGCGCGAAACAGTTCCTGACCTCCTTGGTGGTGTGCGCCGCACCCTTTGCGCTTTTCAGGAGCTTCCGCCCGTCATTCAAGATCGCCTCTGGTGATCAAAAACGCTCCGGGGAGCCTCTAGCAAGGCGCTGAAAAACGCCGGGACCGGCAGCTCTGTCCTCGCGCCGTGGGGGATCGGAGATGGCCTGGAGGCGAGGATCGGCTTGGGACAGAGTAGCCTGTCCCGGTTTTTCGACAGCGCACCCGCCAAATCCACACTTGACCGGATCACATCGTTCATCATACTTGAGCGCTCCGTTTCTGAGTAACAGTCCGCAAAACGGGGCGGGGCGGCGGCGTTACGTGGCTTGTAATGAGGGGAATGCGCCGCACCCTGTGCGGGCTGACTCGACCAGCGATCCGTTTGAGATCCAGGATTTCGGGGGCGTTCATGTGCAGATCAGCTGTGCCGATAAGTTCTGGGGAAATGCCTCCGACGCGCACCAACGCCGATCTGATCTCCTGCGTCGCAGAGGATATCGCAGCTATCCTCGCGACGTTTTCGGAGACCGATATGACCGCGAAGCAAGGGCTGCAAGAGATGTTCAACTCCGACCCGGCTTCGTTTACGCGGGCGAGCGTCTCGGTTCTTGCAACCTTGACTTCCGAGGCGGCGGCGAGATACCTGGTCCAGTTGTTGTCCAAACAGCGCCTGCTGCTTGAAGAGTTGGTGAATCCGGAGCGCCTCAAAACAGAAGCAGCCGCTGCCGCCGCGCAAGCGCTGACTCGCCTGGGGAGTCCCATTGAGAAGGAATTGGAGCGGGCGCTCGACGCAGCTCTGAGACAACCCCAGTCGGCGATGGTGATCGGCCGCATCGCACGCATTCTGGACTTGCTGGCGGCGATCTCCGCGCCAAGAACATGTTTGCTGTTTCAGGCCGAGTTGATGGCTCACGGCAGTTCCGCGGTTCGGTCGCGGGCAGCGATGCTGATTGCGCGCTCGGGGAAGAACAGCGCCTTCGTGGCCCGTCTGATGCTGGACCCGGACCCGGAAGTCCAGGCGGCGGTCGTCGAAGCGCTTTGGAACTTGGGGGCAGCCGAGGCTCGGCCGCTGTTGCTGGCGGCCGTGAGGTCGAGAAACAGCCGGGTTGCCGCAAATGCCGTGCTGGGGCTATACCGGCTGGGGGACGTGGCGAGTATTGGATTGATGCTGGAAATGGCCCGCCAAACCGATTCGGGGTTTCTCGAGACCGCGATCTGGGCCATGGGCGAAGCCGGGGATCCCCGGTTTCTACCGTTCCTGATGGACCGATTTCAACGGTCGGCAGGTCCCGAACGCATGGCCGTTCTACGCTCGCTCGGGTGCATCCGCCGGAAAGAACGCGAACAGGACAAGGCCGATCCGATTGAAATCCGAATCTCCGAGGCAGTAGTACGAGCGGATGGGACGCGGCGCCTCGCCATCACTCTTCGGTCGCCCGGTAACCAGGATCTCAGTGGGATGAAGGCGACCTCGTTCGCCGTATGGGAGGGCGGGGCATTGATCGAGGACTATTCCGTCGCGGCTGCAATCAATCCGGCGCTTCTGATCGCGGCCTTCGTGCTTCCCCGTTTTGATTCGTCCGCCGATCCGTATCGCGCCGCGATCCTCGAGGGTATGGATCGCGCCTTGCGATTCCGGCGTCCTGACGATCTGTGGCGCATCGACCGCTACCTCATGAAAGCGTCCTTGAAAGGTCCGCCCGCGTCGGAAAAAGCGACGATTCCCTACGACGAGGCCCTTCTGGGATCCACCAAGACTTTGCGCGGGTTTCTGACATCGCAGGATCTTCTGAGAAAGACGATCTCCGCGCCCGGACCCCGGGAAAGGAGCGCATCCGACGTCGCCGCGGCCATCGAACGCGTCGTGGATGCGATGCGGCGGATCGCGGGCACTCGCCATCTGTTTATCTTTTTGCAGTCCGGCGGGAACGACGTCGATTCCCGCAGGATGCAGAAACTCCGTGAATTTGTCCAGGAAGAACGTCTCGTACTGCACGGATTCGCCCCCGAGGACGCGACGGGCTGCGAGCCGCTCCGCGATTTGTGTCTTGCGATCGAAGGCGGCACGTTCCAGTTCACTCCCCCCGAACAGGTCCCGCAAATCGTCGAGCGGATCTATTCAAATCTGTTGAACCGTTTCAAGGTAACCTACAAGGCCCCAGGAGGAGCAGGCGCGGCCGAGGGCGCTGTGGTCGTCTCAAGCGAAAACGGTTGCGGCCGGGCCGAGTATTCCTTCGCCGCGAGTTGAGAACGAGGACGGACGGCTCTCTCCCCAATAAGAAAAAGGGGACAGACTGCTCTGTCCCCAAGAGGCTCAGCTCGTGCCATCCACGACCTGCGTTTGTGGACAGAGTGGTCTGTCCCCCTTTTTTCTCAGCGAGACAAGGCGCGAACGAATGCTACGTCCCCCGCGAGGAAGTCGTATTGCGGCAATTTTTCCCGATACTCCCAGACGATGCGCGTGAAATAGAGATTCACAGGTTCGCCCCGAAACTCCGTGACTCGATGGAAAATCAGATCGAGAGTGGGACCATCGCCGTAGCGAAACGGATAACGCGACATTTCCTCGCCGATGGTCGCCTCAATGGCCAGTTCTTCGCGCAGTTCCCGAGCCAGCGCCTCCTCCGGCGTTTCCCCTGGCTCCAGCTTGCCGCCCGGAAATTCCCACTTCAGCGGATGGCGTCCCTCCGGCTTGCGCTGGCAGATCAGGATCAGGCCGTTCGATCACCCCAGCCACCACGCTTTGCGTCGGATTCTCCGGCATTAGGGATAATTGAATCACGGATGCACAGCGAGCGTCTGCTCGATCATTTTCGCAATCCGCGCGGGGTGGGGGAATTGCCGCCGCCGGCGGTCCGCGTGGATGTCTCGAATCCGGCCTGCGGCGACATGCTGCGGCTCTCGGTGCTCTTTGACGGGGACCGCGTGCTTGAAGCGCGGTTCCAGACGCGCGGCTGTACCGCGTCGATTGCGGCCGGCTCGGCGCTCACCGAATGGATGGCCGGCAAATCGCGCACGGAACTCAAGGCCTTGACGCCGGCGGTGATCGAAGAGGCGGTGGGCGGCTTGGAGCCGGCATTCAAGCACGCGGCGATACTGTGCGTCGACGCGGTGAAACGTTTGCTGGCTTGAAGGCGTCTGGTTCTCTGTGCCGCTTCTGAGGAACAGCCCGCAAAACCCGGAGCGGGTAAACTACGCGCGGCGGCAGCGCTACTTGGCTCGTAATGAGGGGGGTGCGCCGCACCCTTTGCGGACTTGTGGAGAAGAAAGCCAGTGACCCCCTTCGATTTCCGTCCCCGCACACGATTATTGTTCGGCGCGCGCGAGTTTGCGCGCCTCGGAGAAGTTGCCCGTGAACTGGGCGGCACCCGCTGCCTCCTGGTCGCGGATGGGGGCATGCTGGAGGCGGGTTACGTTCAGGAGGCCAGCCGCACTCTGAAGGCACGCCGGATGGACGTGTTCGGCTTCCACGACTTCACCGGCGGCCCGACGTCGGCCGTAGTCGACCGGGCGGCCGCCTTCGCCGCGCCCTTTGAAATCGACCTGATCGTGGGACTCGGCGGCGGCGGTTCGCTCGATTGCGCCAAGGGAATTAACTTTGTGCTGAGCAACGGCGGCGCCATGCGGGATTATTGGGGTTATGGAAAAGCGTCGCGGCCGATGCTGCCGATGATCGGCATTCCCACCACGGCGGGAACCGGCAGTGAGGCCAGGAGTACGGCGTTTATCTTTGACGCTGAAACGGGCGTCCGAACGGCCGCCGGGGATGCCAAGGCCGCGTTTCGCGCGGCCATACTGGACCCTCATCTGACCCTTTCACAACCTCCCGCGGTCGCCGCAGCCGCGGGTTACGATGCGCTTTCACACGCCCTCGAGACCATGGTGTCCACCCGCCGCACACCGATCTCCGAATGCTTCTCCCGAGAGGCCTGGCGGCTGCTGAACTCGAACTTCGAACGCGTGTTATCGCATCCGGCCGATTCCGAGGCGCGGGGCGCGATGTTGATTGGCGCGCACTTTGGTGGCGTGGCGACTGAGAATTCGACCGTGGGAGCGGCGCATGCCTGCGCCTACCCGGTCTCAACTCGCTTCGGCATTGCACACGGAGCGGCGCTCGCGGTGCTCTTGCGGCACGTGGTCACCTGGAACGCGCCGGTCGCGAAGGCGCTCTATGACGAACTCCATTGTTCGGATCTGGTTCGCCGGCTCCGTGAACTTGCGGAAGCCGCTGGGTTACCTCTTTCCCTGAAGGAAGCAGCAGTGCCTGAAGAGGCTCTTCCGCGCCTCGCCGAGGAGGCCAGCGCCCAGTGGGTGGGCCGCTTCAATCCGCGGACTTTCGACGCCGGAGCCGCCCTTGAGATCTATCGAAAAGCTTATTAGGAATTCACTTGCCGGCGAATGAAACGGCGGTTCGCACGTGCACACCTTAGGACAAAGCCCGGCGGTTCGATTCGGACGCGTTCCGCCGTAAGCCGCTATACTGGAGGCGCGGAATGCGATTTTCGGTTGACGCTCACGCCATCGGCTGCCACCTCACGGGGAACGAAGTTTATATCCGCAACCTGCTCATGGAGTTCGCAAGACTGGACCGGGAAAGCGAATTCATCGCTTACCTCTCGAAGCCGGACGGCTCCCGTCAGGTTCCAACCCGGATTGGAACCAGCCGGGTCTCCGCGAATCCCTACCGGAGGCTGGGATTGGACCTGCCACTGCGGATGCTTCAGCATCGCCCGGACCTGCTGCACGTCCAGTACACCGGGCCCCTTTTCTCGCATGCGCATTTAGTGGTGAGCGTGCACGACGTCAGTTTTCTGGAGTTTCCCGAATACTTTACCCGGTTTCGCGCCAACCAGCTCCGTTGGACGGTGAAGCGCACGGTTCAAAAGGCCGCCCGGGTGCTCACGCCGAGCGATTTTTCGCGGCGCGCAATTTTGAAGTCGTACGCCATCGATGAGCGGAAAGTGGTGGTGGTGCCGAATGCGGTTTCATCGGCGTTCCGTCCCATCGACCGCGGAGTTGCCGCCGGGGTGGTCGCGCGCAAGTTCGGAATCCGCGGAAAATTTATTCTGATGGTGGGGGACTTGCAGCCGCGCAAGAACCACCTGGGATTGTTGAAGGCGTTTGAGGATCTGATGCGCGCCCACCCGGAGCTGCCGCACCGGTTGGTGTTCGTAGGAAAGGAGACCTGGTATTCCAGGCAGCTCCATCGCGCGGTTTCGAACAGTCCCCTGGCGGATCGGGTGCACTGCACCGGTTTCGTCGACGATGACGACCTGCTGTATTTCTACGGCGCGTGCGATCTGTTTGCGTTCCCGTCCTTTTACGAGGGCTTCGGGCTCCCGATTCTGGAGGCGATGGCGTGCGGGCGCGCGGTGGCTTGTTCGAGCGTAACGGCCATGCCCGAAGTCGCCGACGGCGCGGCAATTTTATTCGACCCGCGCTCCACGGAGGAAATGACGCGGGCGCTTCGTGACATCCTGATCGACGGCGAGCTGCGCGGCCGCCTGGAGCGTTTGGGCACACAGCGGGCGGCGCAATTCACCTGGGAGAAAGCCGCGCGCCGCACCCTCGACGTGTACTACGAAGTGGCCGGCGCCGTCCGTACGGGCGAGGCCCGGCCGGTAGAGCGTGCCGTCAGAGCTCGTATCGGATCATGAGAGTTCTTCCTTTTTTCGTTTGCGCGCTTTTCCTTTGCCGGCTTCCGGCGGGAGCGGAGTCTCTGCATTATGCGATCAATTGGCCTAGTGGATTGACGCTGGGTGAGGCGTCGTTGAGCTCCGGCATGTTCCATAATCAACAGGGTGCGTTAAGCAGTGATTCGGGGGAAATGAGCCTCGACATCGATGCGAGCGTTCCAGGCTTCACGATACGGGACCAGTACCATTCAACCGTGACGGGCAACTTGTGTTCCGTGCAGGTCGATAAAAAGTATGAACACGGCGCGCGCAAGGCGGACGAGCGAATCGCCGTCGATCAGAAGGAGCACACCGCTACGCGTACGGGCCGCGGCGGGGCAGCCGGACCCTCATTTCCGGTCGGATCCTGCGCACGCGATCCGCTGGCATTTTTGCAGTTTGTGAGAAATGAACTGGCGCAGGGCAGGCTCCCGGGTTCGGAGTCGCTGGTGTTCGGGAGCATCTATGCAGTGCGATTGGTAAACACCGGCGTCGAGCAGGTGAGGGTGGGCGAGAAGACCGTCAATGCCGACCACGTTCTGGCGACGGTGAAGGGCCCAGCCACCGATGCGACTTTTGAGATTCTCTTCGCGCAGGATGCGTCGCGGACGCCGGTTCTGGCGCGGATTCCACTGGCCCTCGGCACGTTTACAGTGGAGCTCGTCCACTAGTATGTCTTGAATTCGCAGAGGAACCCGGCGCGACCCATGAAACGGGTCTTTTAGCGGGATGCTGAAAAGTCCGAAAAAGCGATTTTGAGCCGCGGATGAACGCTGATGAACACCGATAACACATTTGCTTCCATCTGCGTTCATCTGTGTTCATCGGTGGCTAACCTTGTTCTTGGTTTTTTTTCAGCAGCCTGCTAGCCATGCGGATCGCTTTTTTCTCTCCACTGCCGCCCGCCAGGAGCGGCATCGCCGATTATTCGGCGGCGGTGCTCGATCATCTGAGGGATCTGGCCGAGGTGGAGACGTTCGGCGGTCCGCCGGCCACCTTCGATGCGTCCCGCTACGACGTGGCGGTCTACCAACTGGGTAACAACCCACACCATACCTTCGTCTACGAGGCGGCCATCGCGCATCCGGGCATCATTGTCATGCACGAAGCGAATCTGCATCACCTGATCGCGGACTTGACCATCCGCCGGGGCGACTGGGACGCGTATTTGCAAGAGGTGGAACTCAACGCGGGCGCCCAGGCGTTGGATTATGCGCGACGCTACGTGCGCACTCTCGAACGAGGTCCCGACTACGATATTCCGATGCTGCGTTCCATCCTGAGCCGCTCCAAAGGTGCGATCGTCCACAGCGCGGCCGTGGAAGGCGAACTGCGCAAGCACGGCTTCTCCGAGCCGGTCGCGAAGATTCCGCATGGCGCCTGGATCGTGGAAGCGGATCGCATGGCCTACCGGGCAAGACTAGGACTGCCGGAGCGCGCGCCGCTCGTCGGGATCTTCGGTTTTCTGAAACCTTACAAGCGGATCGCCGAGTCGCTGCGGGCGTTTCGAAGGCTGGTGAAGCTCACTCCCGAAGCGCGGATGATTCTGGTGGGCGAGGCCCACCCCGAACTGCCGCTCCATTCGATGATCGCCTCCCTGGGCCTCTCGCCCCACGTGCGGCATCTGGACTTCGTCCCCATCGAACATTTCAACGGTTATCTGGCGGCCTGTGACATCGTATTGAATCTCCGGCACCCGACCGTGGGGGAAAGCTCGGGAACACTGCTTCGGGCTCTGGGCATGGGCAAAGCGGTGATCGTCTCCAATGTCGGAGCCTTTCGAGAGTATCCCGACGAAATCTGCCTGAAGGCTCCGGTTGACGACTCCGAAGAGGATCATCTTTTCGAGCTTCTGAATCTGCTGACGTCGCGTCCGGAGATCGCGCAAGCGCTGGGCGCCGGGGCACGGCGCTGGGTGGAGCGGGAGTGCCGCTGGGAATCAGTGGCGCGGCAGTATGCGGCGTTCGTCGAATCCGTAGTGAACGGTGGCCGCCAACCGGCCGCGCAGGAAACGAGCTTCCGGGAGAAGGGCGAAGAGCAACCAGCGGAAGAAGACGCGGCGGCGTCCACGGAGCAGGGCAGGGAATCAGGAACCCAGGAGCCGGACGGACGTGCGACGCCCGACGACCCGGCGATTCCAGCCGTGGAAGTGCCGGGCGAATACATCGCCGGTTGGGCGCCGGTTGTAGACGGGTCGCGCAAGTACGTGGAGAGCCATCTGACCCGGCTGGAAAAGACGCTGGCGATGACGCCGCCGGGAAGCCCCGGCGACCGCGCGCTTGAAATGGGCGCGTATTTCCAAATCACGCCCGCGCTCAAGACGCGCCTCGGCTATGAAGAAGTTCGCGGCTGCTATTACGGCAAACTCGGTGAGTCGAAAACTCGCGCAGTTACTTCGGACGGAGGCGAGACCTTCGAGTGTACGGTCGAGCTCTTCGACGCCGAGAAGGATCGCTTTCCCTACCCGGACGAGTACTTCGCGACGGTCCTGTGCTGCGAGCTGCTGGAGCATTTGTCAAGCGATCCGATGCACATGATGGCCGAAATTCACCGTATCCTGCGGCCGGGTGGACACATGGTGCTCACCACGCCGAATATCACCTCGTTGCGCGCGGTCTCTGGCATCTTGCAGGGGTATCATCCGGCCTTGTTCCCCGCCTATCTGAAGCCCGCACAAGGCGGGGAGACGGATGCGCGGCACAATCGCGAGTACACACCGGGCGAAATCGGGCGGCTTCTCGATGACGCCGGGTTCCTGGTAACGCTCCTCGATACCGGACCGTTTCGCGAGGAACCGAAACCCGAACTGGGATGGGTGGAGCATCTCCTGGACCGCTATATGCTCCTCAAGGAACATCGTGGCGACGGGATTTACGCGGTGGGCCGAAAGATCCGTCCGGTGCGGAATCGTTATCCATCCTGGCTGTACGCGTAGGCCAGCTGGATCGCCAGGTAGGATTGGATAACAAGATGGATCGGTATAGGGGAGTTACGGCGGCCGTGGACGGAAACGCGATCTGCGTCCATTTTGAGCTCGATCGGCCGGAGATCGTCGGCTGGCAGGTCTACGACCCAGCCACCGGAGCGTACCTGTTCGAAGGCGAGTGGAGCGAGGCGCCCGGCAATGAGATCGACCTGCGGGTTGCACTCCCCGCGGAGGACGGCCCGTATCGAATCCAGGTCGCGCCGGTTGCCCGCCGGGATCGCTTCATTCTGATCGACGCTCTGGTCGGCGATGGGCGATTGGAAATGTCGCCTCCGCGAATCGTCACGGCCGGATCGCTGCGGCGGAAACATCTGACCCGTTCTATTGCCAAAGCGATCGTGTATCCGCCCCAAACGCTGTGGCGCAACCGTAAACTGATCGGGTCCATGGTGCGCCGGGACATCCTGGCTCGCTATCGCGGCAGCTTTGGCGGAGCCCTGTGGACCTTCCTGAATCCTCTGCTGCTGATGGCCACCTACTTCTTCGTTTTTGGCGTGGTGCTGAAGACGCGGTTTGGCGCGGACACCAGCCGGAGCGGATTTGTGTTGTATTTTCTGGCCGGAATGCTGCCATGGCTGCCGTTTTCGGAAGCCGTCGGCCGCTCTCCCCACGTGATTCTGGAATATCGGAATTTCGTCAAGAAGCTGGTATTTCCGCTGGAGACTCTTCCCATCAACCTGGTGATATCGGGCATCGTGACGGAGGCATTTGCGCTGCTGATCTTCTTAGCCGGTTTGCTGCTTGCGCGGGGTGCATTGCCGGCGACGGCCGTCTGGCTGCCCGCGCTGCTGGTCCCGCAATTACTCCTCACGGCCGGTTTGTGCTGGTTCCTGGCGGCCCTCGGAGTCTTTGTGCGGGACCTGGGGCAGATCATCGGGTTCGTCCTGACGCTGTGGTTCTTCCTGACGCCGATCTGTTATTCGGAAGCTGCGCTGCCGGCCGCAGCGATGAAGATTCTGACGGCGAATCCGATCTACGTGCTGGTCCGCGGCTATCGCTCGATCTTCCTCGAAAATCGTTCGCCGGACCTGGGCCCGCTCTTGGTACTTACCTTGGCGTCAGCGCTGATCGGGGTGGGCGGCTACGCCTGGTTCCATCGTTTGCGGAAGGGTTTCGCGGACGTCATCTAAACGCGCTGAACAACCTGGGACGAGTTGCGCGGCACGCTCCGTCGGCTGTTACTGGTCTAGCGTCCCTGACGTTCACTGAATGATAGTTTTGCCACCGAGTTATCATTACAACGCCAGTCATCCCGAGCGGCAGCGAGGGATCTGCTTTTAAAGCATTCGTAACACGCGAACAAAAAGCAGATTCCTCGCTGCTGCTCGGAATGACGGGGAAGGTGTGGTGCTCCTAACCCTGAGAACTTATGCAACGAACCACTGGGACTTAACCCACAAAGGGTGCAGCGGCAACCTCTTTACAGCTTCACGGGCTTGGCGTCGCGCCACAGCCTTTCGAGGTCGTAATACTCGCGGGATTTTTCCGAAAAGACGTGGACCACGTAGTCGCCGTAATCGAGCAACACCCACTCGGAGTGCTTATAACCCTCGATGCTCAAGGGCAGCTCTCCCCGTTTCTTTAACTGCGTCCCCACTTCATCGGCGATGGCCTGAATCTGACGGGTGTTCGCGCCGCTTGCGAGCACGAACGTATCGGCCATGGTCGTGACCTCGCGCAAATCGAGCACGCGAACATCTTTGGCCTGTTTGGATTCGGCGGCTCGGGCGGCGGTGAGCCAGAATGGTTCGGGTTTTGGAACTTTTTGCGCCCGGGCCAGGTAACGATCTCCTGGCTCCATCCTACTACACCAGCAGGCGCGTCGAACCGGGAATAATTTCGCCGCAAGTCGAACGAATCTGCGTCGCGCCGCCTTCGAGTCCGCTACAATCTCTTGGTGTCTTCCCTTCGTGTCCTCATCAGCGCCGAACAGATTCAGGCTCGCATCGTGGAGCTGAGTGCTGAGATCGATGGCGACTATGCGCCCGGACCGGTCTACCTGATCGGAATTCTGAAAGGCGCGTTTATCTTTCTGGCCGATCTGGCCCGCGCCATGAAGACTCCGGCGCGCCTGGAGTTCATCGGCATCTCGAGCTACGGCCGGAGCAAATCGAGTTCCGGCGAGGTGAAGCTGACCAAGGACCTGGACGTTTCCGTCGAAGGCTTTGACGTCATCCTGGTCGAAGATATCGTCGATAGCGGGATCACTCTCAACTACTTGCTCAAGGTGCTCGCGCAACGCAAGCCGAAATCCCTGCGGATCGCGACTCTCCTCGACAAGCCCGAGCGCCGCCAGCGGCCCGTGGACGTGCATTATGTAGGATTCAAGATCCCGGACGAGTTCGTGGTCGGTTATGGACTCGACTACGCGGAGGACCACCGGAATCTGAAGGACATCTGCGTTCTCAGCGGCCTGCCTCCAGAAGAGGCTTGATGGTCCGCAGAACCGACCCGGCGACGATCTCGGCGCCTTCGGCGGTCGGATGGATCCCGTCGCGCTGCAGGTAGCGGAGGTCACTGGTGATAATGTCCTGCAAGAGGAACGGTATCAGCGTCAGCTTGTACTTGGTGGCAAGATCCCGATAAGTTCTCTCGAAACCGTGGATGTAATCCGGACCGTAGTTGGGCGGCAAGGTCATGCCCGCCAGCACGACGCGTGCTCCAGCGCGCTGGAACGCCGTGATCATTTTTTCCAGGTTCGCGCGAGTGGCCTTGAGGGGCAGGCCGCGCAGGCCGTCATTGCCTCCCAGTTCAAGAATTACGATTTGCGGCAGGAGCGATGTCGCCGTATCAATACGAGCGGCGCCGCCCTCCGTGGTATCGCCGCTGATTCCGAGATTCACAACGCGCCACGGTTTTCCTTCCGCGTCGAGTTTCCGCTGCATCATGTCCGGAAAGCTCTGGCCGGACTCGAGGCCATAGCCGGCGCTGAGGCTGTCGCCAAACACCACTATTACGTGACGATGGTCGTTCGCGGATGTGCCAGCCAGTGCCGCGGACGGGCTTAGAGCCGCGTCCGAGCCTGACGCCGGCCCGGCTTCTCTCGCTTGGCCGGTAGAGTTTGGGTGAGAGGTGGAACAGGCGCAGCTCGCCACCGCGAGCGCGGTCAAAATGAAAAGACGCATCCGCAGCCATCATAATAGAAGCAGATGGTCATCCTGCGAGCGGTCGCACTCACCAAGATTATTGATACCGGAACACACCGCGTGGAAATTCTCCGCGGCATCGATTTGGAAGTTCCCTCCGGCCAGTTTGTCGGGATCATGGGCGCTTCGGGAAGCGGCAAGAGTACACTTCTCGGATTGCTCGCCGGTCTCGACACGCCGACCGCCGGCCGGATTATCATCGATGGCACCGATATCACCGGGCTCTCGGAAGATGAGCTCGCGGTAGTACGCGGACGCAAGATCGGTTTCGTGTTCCAGTCCTATCAACTGATCCCCACCTTGACCGCGGAAGAGAATGTGCTGCTGCCGCACGAGCTGGCCGGTGGCGATGTAGCCGCCGGTACCGCCCGGGCGCGCGAACTGCTGACCAGCGTGGGTCTGGAGGATCGCCTGGATCACTATCCGGTCCAGCTTTCGGGCGGCGAGCAGCAGCGCGTCGCCATGGCCAGGGCCTTTATGGTGAAGCCGCCGATCCTGATGGCGGATGAGCCTACCGGAAATCTCGATAGCGTCAACGGCGCGCTCGTGCTGGAACTCCTGATCAAGCTCAACCAGCGCGAGGGGACCACGCTGGTTCTGGTGACCCACGATCCGATGCTCGCCGGGCGCGCGGATCGCATCGTGACGCTGAGCGACGGGCGGATCGTCGGGGACGAGATTCGCGAGACGGCGCAGGCGGTGCGGACGTGAGACTATCGCTGCGCACGACGGCGCGAATCGCCTGGAGGGAAACGCGGTCGTCGCTCGCCAAGTTCCTTTTCGTCGTGCTGGCGGTTGCCGCGGGCGTCGGCGCGCTCTCCGGCGTGCGCGGGTTCAGCGAAAGTTTCCGCGCGACCCTGGTCGCCGAGGCGCGCACCGTCATGGCCGCCGATCTGACGGCCCGCCAGTTCATGCCCCCCACGGATCAGCAGATTGCGGCGCTCGATTCCATGGCGGCGCAAGGAGTCGAGCGCACGCTGATCCTCGAAACCGTTTCCATGATCGCTCCGCCGGGTCCGGAAGCGACGCCCTTGTTGGTCGCAATCAAAGCGGTGGATCCGTCGAAATACCCCTACTATGGTTCGGTGAAGCTCCAGCCGCCAATGCCTCTTGGGGAAGCGCTCGGGCCGGAGTCCGTAGCCGTTGGCGAGGATCTTCTGATCAGACTGGGGGAGCAGGTCGGCGGGACTACCAGCATCGGAGGGAAGCCCTTCCGCATCTCCGCCGTGGTCTTGTCGGAACCCGATCGCATGTCCGGCAGCATGAACATCGGCCTGCGGCTGATGATGTCGCGCGAAGCCTTCGAGCGAACCGGTCTGATGCAGTTTGGCAGCCGCGCCGCACACCGGTTTCTGTTCAAGCTTTCGCCGGCCGCGCCGCCGGTTTCGGAAGTGAGAAGGGAGCTTAAAGCCACACTTCCGGAGGCGTTGATCGCAGACTTCCGCCAATCGAATCCGATCATCACTCGCGGTCTCGATGCCGCGACTACTTTCTTAAGCCTGGTCAGCCTGATCGCGCTGATCGTGGGGGCGCTCGGCGTCGGGATGGCGATGCACGCCCACATCCAGCAGAAGATGGATCACGTGGCGGTGATGAAGGCGCTGGGAGGAACGTCGCGCGACATCATCGGGATCTATACCCTCCAGACCTTGATGCTGGGCACGGTCGGCGGAGTTGCCGGAGTAGTGGTGGGACGCGTGGTGGAGCAGGTGTTTCCAGCCCTGATCGCGAAGTTCTTTTTCATCGATCTGAAGTTTGGGTGGCACGTAGCGGCCGCGGCCCAGGGAATCGCGGTCGGCGTTCTGACCACGCTGTTATTCACTCTGCCGCCGTTGCTCGCGATCCGCAAGATCCGCCCCGCGCTGATTCTGCGCCGCGATATGCCGGACGCAAGACTCCCGTGGCGTCGTAGGATTATCGAGCTGCGAGGCGCGCTCGCCGTCGCTGCGTTGATCCTCATCGGCATCGGCGCGATCGCGGCCTGGCTGGCGGAGTCTCCCAAAGTCGGCGGCTATTTCGCGGGCGGCCTGACGGTCAGCATTATCGGGTTGACGTTGGTCGCGGGTGGACTCTTGCGCCTGATCCGCGTGTTCCTGCGCCGGTCCCCGTGGCGATTGCCTGCTCTGATGCGCCAGGGAATGGCGAATCTCTACCGGCAGGGAAACCAGGCGCAAGCGATTCTGGTGGCCTTGGGACTCGGCGTAATGTTCACGCTCACGGTCTACCTGGTGCAGGATTCGCTGGTGAAGGAAATCGTGGAGTCGGCGCCGCCCGGAATGCCGAACGTCTTTCTGGTGGGAATGACGGAGCCGCAAGTGGAGCCGCTGAAGGAGCTCATCTCCCATCAGAATGGCGTCCAGGGTCCGCCGCAATTCGCTCCCAGCGTGGCCGCCCGGCTGTCGAGCATCAACGGCGTGCCGCTCGAAGACCTGAAGCTGCCGGACACCGCGCGACGGTTTCTGCGCACCCGGTCAGTGATGTGGTCGGATCAACAGCCGGATGACGTGCATATTCTTCAAGGCGCCTGGTGGAAACGCGGGACCACGGAGCCAGTGGTTTCTATCGACGACGAATCGGCCAAGACGTTGGGCCTCAAGCCCGGCGATGTGATCGAACTAGCCGCCAGCGGGAAAACCATTCGGGCGCGAGTGGCCGCCGTCCATGAGGCCAAGGCGGTTCGCGTGAGCGCCGCCAACGAATTCGTCTTCAACCCGCCGGCCCTGGCGGGATTGCCCGCGACGTTCTACGGGGGCGTTCGAATGCAGCCGGCCGCCGTGGGGGCATTTCAGCGTGCCGCCTACGACAAGTTTCCCACCGTCACCGTCGTCAACGTGGCCGACGCACTGGCCATTGTGCAGCAGGTGGTGGACCAGATCGCGCTGGTGATTCGATTCCTGTCGGGTTTCGCGATCCTGGCGGGCGCCGTGATTCTGGCGGCGAGCGTCGCCGGGACGCGTTTCCGGCGGGTGCGGGAAGTGGTCATTTTGAAAACGCTGGGAGGCACGAAGAAGCAGGTGTCGCGCATTTTCTCGGTGGAATTTCTGGCCCTGGGAGCGGTCGCGGGGCTGCTGGGCGCACTGCTCGCGGCACTGTTCTCGAATCTGGTGCTCAAGCGCCTGCTTGATGCGCACTTTCAGTTCGATCCCACGGCGACGTTGCTGGCCGTGTTGCTGACGGCGGTGCTCGCCGATGCGTCCGGGTGGCTCGCCAGCTTTCGCATCCTGCGTCAGAAACCCCTCGAAGTGTTGCGGGAAGAGTAACGATCTGGAAGCCGAAAGGCGCTCCCGCGGCGTCCTTCGGCTTCCGCTACCAACTGTTATGCGAGGCTGACTTGCTCCGCCTGCAGACCCTTCGGTCCCTTCTTGACTACAAAGGAAACCCTTGCACCCTCTTCGAGCGAACGGTAGCCGCTCGCTTCGATCGCCGAAAAATGTACAAACACATCTTCGCCATTTTCACGGGAAATGAATCCAAATCCCTTGCTGGCGTTAAACCACTTCACTGTTCCTGTTTCTTTCATGTTTCTTTGTTTCTCTCTTTTTCTAACGTTGCGAATCCCGGCGAATCGTTTGAGGTAGCGTGGCGAGAGGCAAGTGATGCTTATCGTTGCGGTTCAAAAGATGTACTGGGGCTCTGAAGCTCATTCAGAATATCACGAAACCGGGGCGCTCACAATGTCAACTCCCGCGGGTCCGGAATGCTCAAACCCCATAGGTAAGGTGGAGACGCCGGCGGCGGAGTACGGTCGCTGCATCGATGCCTGCGTGCTATTGACTATGTGAGCCATAATAGCTAATATGGCTATAGAAAGCGAATTCCATGTCCAAGGGACGTATTTTCAGCACGAGCGAAGAACCGTCGGTTCCCAAGTCCCCTGGCGATTACCGGCTGGGCGCCGCACCCACGGTTACAGCCACGGCCGCGAAAAATGAGTTTGGCCGGGTCCTGGAAGAAGTGATTCGGGGCGGCATCATCGTCATAACGAAGCACCATGAGCCTAAGGCAATTCTCATTTCGGTGCGCGAATTCAATGCTCTCGCGAACGCCAACCGGATGAAGCTCGATACTCTGAGCGCTGAATTCGACGCCCTTCTTGCCCGGATGCAGACACCAGCCGCCCGCGCCGGGATGAAGGCCGCCTTCGATGCATCCCCCCAGCAGATGGGAAAAGCGGCGGTTGCCGTGGCGCGCAAGCGTGGCTGACTCATCCCCTGGCTCCTGCATTTATGTGTTGGCCGGAACCAATGGAGCTGGGAAGAGTAGCGTCGCCGGCGCGATGTTCCGGCAACGGGGGGTCGAATACTTCAACCCGGATGAAGCGGCAAGACGGATCCAATCCGCCAATCCGGGGATCACCAACGAAGAAGCCAACAGCGCGGCTTGGCGTCAGGGAAGACAACTCCTGGAACAAGCCATCGCCGAACGGTTGAACTTCGCTTTCGAGACTACTCTCGGCGGACACACCATCACGGCGCTGCTTGAATCGGCCCTGGAGGCGGGAGTCGAGGTACGGATCTGGTACGTGGGTTTGAGGAGCCCGGAGCTTCACATCGCACGTGTACGCTCCAGAGTGGCGAGAGGCGGACACGGCATTCCGGACGCTAAGATTCGTGAACGGTACGACAGCAGCCGGCTCAATCTGATTCGACTCCTGCCGAAACTAACCGAACTTCGGGTTTACGACAACAGCCGGGAAGCCGATCCGCATGCGGGCGTTGCGCCGGAACCGGCGCTCATCCTTCATTTGGCCCACCATCTGGCCCGCGCCAGGATTGTTCGCCCGTGCGAACTCACCTCGGCACCGGAATGGGCCAAACCCATACTTCTGGCAGCGATTGAGTTTGCTTAACGATTTGCCGCACGAAGTTTGACGCTTTGGGGAACCTAGGCTACCATTGAGTTGCGGGGTGGAGCAGTCTGGTAGCTCGTTGGGCTCATAACCCAAAGGTCGTAGGTTCAAATCCTACCCCCGCAAC
>Ga0209415_10004062_pt1 | contig 26952 bp, 13 predicted proteins | sample PeaSoiSIISIP2007_FD_187696 | JGI IMG/M metagenome (GOLD analysis project Ga0209415, IMG submission 187696) | Peat soil microbial communities from Weissenstadt, Germany - SII-SIP-2007 (SPAdes) (version 2) | ecosystem: Environmental > Terrestrial > Soil > Wetlands > Peat | place: Germany... | reverse complement strand
GCCGAGTTCAAACGCAAGCAGGCTGCTCCGGTGCTGAAAGTAACTTCGCGGGCCTTCGGCACCGGCTGGCGGATGCCTATCGTGCGCCGCGAATAGCCGCGTAATCCCTAACCCCTAATCTAACTCCTGACTCCCTTGGTAACGCCTCCCGGCCTGTCTGAATATAACCAACCAAAGACAGACTAAAGTTCCCCGTCACGCTCGCCGATAACAGTCAATGTGGTGCGGGTTTGGCCCATGCAACCTGGCTCACCACAAGGGCCGCGTCCGGTCCGCCGCATCAAGGCCTGGGGTGACATTCCCAGGCATCGCACATCCAGCGCGGAGGCTTTGCGTGAGTTTTTTGCGTGTTGGTTCATTCGTCCTGCTGTTCGCGGGTGTCATTTTCGGCCAACCGGCGCCCAGTATCAGTGGCTGTCCCTCGTTTCCCGCCAATAACATTTGGAATACCGCCATCGATACCCTTCCGGTACATCCGCATTCGGCCGATTATGTCTCGAGCGTCAGTTCCACGGGCGGCATCCGCTACGACACCACCATGCCCATCAACATCGTGCCCGGCACACAGCCGGGGGTGCGCATCAACCTGGCGTACCCGCCGGAGAGCGATGCCGGACCATATCCGATTCCTCCGAATGTCCAGGTGGAGCCGGGAGACCTTCACATCCTGCTGGTGGACAAGGACAACTGCATTCTTTACGAAACCTTCAACTCGGTCCAGCAGCCGGATGGAAGCTGGAACGTCGACAGCGCGGCCAAATGGGACCTGCGATCCAACGCCTTGCGCCCGTCCGGGTGGACTTCCGCGGATGCGGCGGGGCTGCCCATCACGCCGGGCGTTCTGCGCTACGAGGAGGTCGCCGCGGGCCAGATCGATCACGCTTTGCGGATGACCGTGCCGAGTACTCAGGCGTACGTCTGGCAATGGCCCGCCCGGCACTACGCGTCCCACGACACTTCCGTGACGCTTCCCATGATGGGGCAGCGTTTCCGCCTGAAGGCCGGCTTCGACATCTCGGGCTTCTCTCCCAACATGCAGGTGGTCCTGCGGGCTATCAAGAAATATGGGCTCATGGTGGCCGATAACGGCTTGCCCTGGTCTTTACAGGCCGATAACGATCCACGCTGGGATCCCACGGACCTGCTCACCCTGCGCAGCGTAGTGGGATCGAACATGGAGGCTGTCGACGTATCCGGCCTCATGATCGATCCCGATTCCGGAGCGGCGGCCCAACCCGGCACGAATGCCGCTCTGTCGGCTGTAACGGTTTCTCCCAGTACGGTCGCGGGTGGAAGCAATATCGGTGTTACCTTGACCCTCACCTCGGGCGCGCCCGCTACCGGCGCGCTGGTCACGCTGACCGGCTCCGGCCCTGCATTCCCCGCGGCGACGGTCACGGTGGGCGCCGGTTTGACGGTACAGACTTTCAGCGTACCCACCGCCGTGGCTGGGGCCCCTGCGACGGTGATCATAACGGCTTCGTACAACGGCGCCTCTATCGCCGCGCCGCCGCTGACCGTCACGCCGCCATTGATCAACAGTTGCCCGGCCTTCCCTGCCAACAACATCTGGAACACCCGGGTCGATTCCCTTCCCGTCCATCCCAATTCCGCGGCTTACATCAACAGCGTCTCGGCTACGGGCGGAATCCGCTATGACACCACCATGCCCATAAACCTGGTGCCTGGCACGCAGCCCAAGGTCCCCATCGTTTTCCCCGACCCCAGCGAAAGCGACCCCGGCCCGTATCCGTTTCCACCCAACGCGCAGGTGGAACAGGGTAGCGACCAACACGTGATTGTCATCGATACGGACAACTGCATTCTCTACGAGACCTTCAACTCGGTCTTACAGCCGGATGGGAGCTGGACCGCCGACAGCGGGGCCACATGGTCGCTCCAATCCAACGCTCTGCGGCCCGCGGGGTGGACCTCGGCGGATGCCGCCGGGCTGCCCATCATGCCGGGCGTCCTGCGCTATGCCGAGATGGCGTCCGGGCAGATCGATCATGCCCTGCGCTTCACCGCGCCCAGCACCCAGCGTCTCTATGTCTGGCCGGGCCGCCACTTTGCCTCCGAGAGCACCGATCCGACGCTGCCCCCCATGGGACAGCGCTTCCGCCTGAAGGCCGGTTTTAACATTTCGGGCTATTCCGCGAACATGCAGGTGGTCTTGCGGGCCATTCAGAAGTACGGCCTGATGCTGGCCGATAACGGACTGGCCTGGTCGTTGCAGGCCGATCCGGACCCGCGCTGGAGTGTCTCCGAACTACTCACGCTCCGCCAGGTACTGGGATCCAACATGGAGGCCGTGGATGTATCCGGTCTCATCGTCGATCCCAATTCCGGCCAAGCCGTTTCGCCGGCGCAACCCGCCGCGTTGGCCGGGGTTACGGTTTCACCCAACTCGGTGGTGGGGGGCGGCAACGTCAGTGTCACCGTCGCGCTCACCACGCCCGCCCCCAGCGGTGGCGCGCTGGTTATGCTGAGCGGGTCGAGCCCGGCGGTCCCCTCCGCGCCAATCACGGTGGGCGGCGGCCTCGCGCAACAGACTTTCAGTCTGCCCACGGCGGCGGTCAATGCTGCGGCTCAAGTGACCGTCACGGCGTCGTACAATGGCAGCTCGGTAGTCTCGCTACCGTTCACCGTCATGCCCGGAACTCCGGACCTGACCGTCATGCTGGCGCACACGGGCAGTTTCACGCAGGGACAAACCGGGACCTACGCCATCACGGTCAGCAATGTGGGGGCTGGCCCGACCAACGCCCCGGTGTCGGTCGCGGACGCGCTTCCTGCGGGTCTCGCCGCCGCTTCCATCGGCGGCAGCGGGTGGGCATGTGGGCAGCCTTCCGGGCCGTGTACGCGCAGCGACGCGCTGGCGGTGGGCGTCAGCTACCCATCCCTCACCCTGACCGTCAACGTGGCGGCCAATGCGCCCCCCGGCGTGACCAACACGGCAACCGTATCGGGCGGCGGGGAGACCAACACTTCGAACGACACGGCCAACGACCCGACGGCCATCAATCCCGGCGGCGCGCCCGCCTGGCTGATCTCCGGGACGCACAACGGCAGCTTCGTCCAGGGCCAGACCGGAGCCATCTACACCATTACCGTCGCCAACAACGGGACGGCGCCCGCCAGCGGTACGGCGACCGTGACCGACACGCTGCCCGCGGGTCTCGCCGCGACGGCCATGTCCGGAACGGGCTGGAGTTGCACAATACCATCCTGCACCCGCAGCGACATCCTGGCAGCGAACGCCAGCTACCCGCCAGTCACCGTCACGGTCAATGTGGCCTCGAATGCTCCGTCCCAGGTGACCAACCAGGTGAGCGTGTCGGGTTGCGGGGCGCCGGCGGCCAATGCCAGTGACCCGACCAACGTTGCTGCCGCCGCCCCTGCCGGGCCGGGATGGCCGATCAACGGCGGCACGTGGACCAGGCGGAAGGCCATCACTGTCGCTCACACCCAGGTGTCGGGGTCCGCGTCTCTGGTAAACTTTCCGATGCTGTTTTCGTCTGCCGATCCGGACTTCCGCACCGTTCCCAACGGCGGCAGCGTGGGCCGGGCCGACGGCAAGGACATCTTCTTCACCGACGCAAACGGAGTCAAGCTCAATCACGAGCTGGAATCGTACGATGGAGCCGCCGGCAAGGTAGTCGCCTGGGTGCAGGTGCCGGCCATTTCGTCCGGTGCGGACGTGGTACTGTACGTGTACTTCGGCAACCCTGCGTCCGGCGATCAACAAAACATCGGCGCGGCGTGGGACGCCGGCTACAAGGGGGTGTGGCATTTGGGGAATCCGTCCGCTCTGTCGCTGAATGACTCGAGTTCGAACGGAAACAGCCTGACCAATCATTCCGCGTCGCCTGCGGCCGGGCCCATCGATGGCGGCGTGAGCCTCGACGGCAACGACCAATATGTCTCCACCAGCATAGACGGCACCGCCTGGTCTCAATTTACAGTGGAATACTGGGTCGACTCGGCTGGTACGCCGGCGGGGCCGGTGGGGCAGTTTCAGTGGGCTGCGCCCGATACGCCCATCTCCGGCGCTCCCCTTCTACTGGTGGCGCACCACCCCGACAACAATCTGTGGATGTATTTCGACGGCGATTTTCGGGCGACCTGGCCGCTCGCGAGCCTGGTCTGGCATCACATAGCAGTCACATGGAATTCGAGCCATGTGGTGACACTCTATGTAGACGGGCTAAACCGGGGCAGCTACACGTCCGCTGCCGCGCCGGTCTATCAATCCAACGCGAATGTCGCCTACTTCGGCACGGGTTATTACGGTGCTTATAGCGGCAAGGAAGGCGAAGGCCGGCTGTCCAACGTGGCCCGCAGCGCGGACTGGGTTCTCACGGAGTACCACAGCCAAAACTCGCCCGTCACCTTTTACGGTCTGGGTGCATCGCAATCCGGGCAGAGCGGAGGTGCTCCGGACCTGGTCATCGCGGCGGCCCACAGCGGCAATTTTACCCAGGGGCAGGCCGGGGCGGTGTATAGCATTACAGTCACCAACAGCGGAACGGCGGCCACCAGCGGCACGGTCACGGTGGCGGACGCGGTGCCGGCCGGTCTCACGGCCGCGGCAATATCCGGAACCGGCTGGAACTGCACACTAGCCACGGTGTCCTGCAACCGGTTCGACACCCTCGCGGCGGGGGCCAGCTACCCGGTCGTCACGGTGAAGGTGAACGTGGCTGCCAATGCACCAGCCGGCGTGATCGACACGGCGACTGTATCGGGCGGCGGGGAGACCAACACGGCCAACGACACGGCCAACGATCCGACCAGCATCAACTCCGCCGGTGCGCCCGCCTGGAAGGTGACCGCAACCCACAACGGCACTTTCGTTCAAGGGCAGGCCAGCGCCACCTATACGATCGGAATCTCGAATAACGGAACGGCGGCCACCAGCGGTAGCGTGACCGTGACCGACACGCTCCCGGTCAGCCTTGCCGCGACCGCCATGGCCGGAACCGGATGGAGTTGCACGCTGGCGTCCTGCACGCGCGGCGATGCCCTGGTTGCCGGCGGCGCTTATCCCCCCATTACCCTGACCGTGAACGTGGCGCCCAATGCTCCGTCCCAGGTGATCAACCAGGTCGCGGTGACAGGCGGCGGCGCGGCGGCGGCCAATGCCAGCGACCCCACGGCCGTCACGGCCACCGGAGGTTCCGGATGGTCGATCAACGGCGGCGCCTGGGCTAAGCGGAAGCCCATCACCATCGCACACACCCAGGTTTCGGGATCCTCCCCGCTGGCCAACTTTCCCATGCTGTTTTCGTCAACAGACCCGGACTTTCGGACCACTGCCAACGGCGGCGCCGTGGGACGCGCCGACGGCAAAGATATCTTCTTTACCGATGCAAACGGGGTCAAACTGAACCATGAACTGCAATCGTACGACGGAACGGCTGGAAAGGTGATTGCCTGGGTGCAGGTCCCTTCCATCTCTCCCGGCGCGGACACCCTCATCTACGCATATTTCGGGAACGCCGCGTCCGGCGATCAACAGAACATCGCGAGCACGTGGGACAGCGGCTACAAGGGCGTGTGGCACTTGGGGAACGGCTCGACCCTGTCGCTCACTGACTCCAGCTCCAATGGCAATACTCTGGTCAACCACTCCGCCGCGCCTGTCGCCGGACCGATAGCCGGAGCCGTGAATCTCAGCGGCAACGATCAGTATGTCTACGCGAACCTGGACGGGACCTCCTGGTCCCAATTTGCCATCGAGTACTGGGTCTACTCCGCGGGCACGCCGCCCTACGGGCCGGAAGGGCAATTCCAGTGGGCCCGCGCCAACACCCCCATCGCGGGAGATCCCTTCCTGCTGGTGGCGCAGGATCCCGATAGTAAAATAGACCTGTATTTCGACGGCGATCACCGCGTAACTTACCCGCTGACTAACTTCGCCTGGCACCATGTAGCCGTGACCTGGAACGCCAGCCACGTAGCTACACTCTATGTGGACGGAATCGGCCGGGGCAGCTACACTTCCGCCGCCGCGACTGTCTATGAACCAAACGCGAACGTGGTCTACTACGGCACCGGCTACTACGCGACCTATAACGGCCAGGAAGGCGAGTGCCGGCTGTCCAACGTGGCTCGCAGCGCGGATTGGGTCCATACGGAGTACAATAGCCAGAGTGCGCCCGGTACCTTCTACAGTTTAGGACGCTCCCAGTAGCCCCGGGCGCCGTGTGCGCGTCCGTGAACCGGTATCGAGGAAGACGCCGTTATGGCCCTTATCCTGACCCTCATCAGCATCGTACTGGCGTACTTCTCTCCGGCCGACGTGATGCCGTCCCTGGCGCCTTATCATATTCAGCAGATCATTCTTCTGCCAGCGCTGGGTGCTTCGCTGATCTCCATGAACATGCGCCGGGCCGGGTTGCCCTGGCCGCAGTATGTCTTGCTTGTGGGCTTCTGGTTTGCCGTGGTCATGTCGGTTCTCAGTAAGTTCTGGCTTCGTAATTCCCTAAACGCCTTCTTGATCGCCGGCCTGTTGGTGTGTATCTATTTCCTGGTGTTTCTCAATGCCTTCACCTTGGCGCGCATCCAGGTATTGTGCCTGGTCGTGACGCTGTGCGCCGCAGCCATGGCGCTACAGGGGATATTCGCGTATCACGCCGGCTACATGGGCGACAAGCTTTTGAACATGAAGGTGGAGGAAGGCTTTGTCCTGTATAAGCGGGTATGCGGTCTGGGAGTGCTGCACGATCCTAACGATTTTGCGCAGTTCCTGCTGGTGGGCCTCACGTTCTTAGGCCTGTTTTGGAAGAAAGGAAACGCCGTGGGCAGCATCATTCTGCTCGGTCTGCCGGCGTCCATTCTGATCTATGCAATGTATCTGACCTTTTCGCGGGGCGTGCTATTCGGCATGGCGGTGGTCGCTTTCGTCACGGTTTCCCGGCGCATCGGTGCGTTGCCATCGGCCATGCTGGCGTGCGTGCTGTTCGGGCTCATGCTGGTGATGAACTTCGGCGGCGGGCGTGAAATATCGATTCATGAAAGTTCCGCGGCGGGGCGGATTGTGGCTTGGGGAGCCGGGATTGCCCAATTGAAACACTTTCCGGTGTTCGGGGCTGGCTTCGGACAGTTCACGGAATACAACGACCTGACCGCGCATAATTCGTTCGTGCTCTGCTTCGCTGAGTTGGGGCTGTTTGGATACTTTTTCTGGCTGTCCCTCATTCTCGTCACGGTGTGGGGCCTGGAGGGTCTGACTAAGATCCCCGTGAAGACGGCGGACGACGTGAGGTTCGCTCGTTGTGCCACCACCATCCGCGCGGCGTTGTACGGCTTTCTCGCCACCGCCTGGTTCCTGTCCCGCACCTACACGGAGACGTTGTACATCCTCCTGGCGTTGGCGGCCGTGCTGATTCATATGCGCCGCGAGGCCTATCCGTGGCTCTCGATATCGATGCGGCGTTGGGCTCCCGTGACCATCGCGCTTCAGGCCGTATCGGTCGTAGTCTTCTACCTGACGGTACGCCTGCGCAGCCTGTGATGCCTCAACCGCTTCGCATCGTACAGATCGTCGAAACGCTGGACGTGGGCGGGCTCGAGAGGATGGCCCTCCATTTGGCGGTGGCGCACCGGAAGGCCGGACACTGGTCCGCCATCTACACGGTGTTTGGCCCGGGCGCCCTGGAAGGCGAAGCGCGCTCGGCGGGCATCCCGGTCGTCTCGTTCCACAAGCGGCCGGGGTTCAGCGTAGGGGCGGTATGGCGTCTCGCCCGGCAGCTTCGGGCCGATAGAGCCCAAATTGTCCATACTCACAATTCCTCGATTCACCACTATGGCGCGCTGGCGGGAAAGCTCGCCGGGGCTGTAGTCGTCAACACCCGCCATGGATTGGCGCTGCATTCCTCGAGCCGGCAGGAGATCTACTTCAAGGCGGTGCTGCCGCTCACCAGCGCGGTGGTGTTTGTGTGCCAATACGGCCGCCGGTACTTCGCCCGGAAGGGCATGGCGCCGGAGGCCAAAAGCGAGGTGATCCTGAACGGAATTCCGCTCGATCCGTTCCGCCAGGTGCGCGCGAGCCCCGGCAGCATGCGGCCCAAGATCCGCTTCGGAACCATAGGCCGTCTCGTGAAGGCCAAGGCGCACGGAGATCTCCTGGAGGCGTTCGCCCTGGTGGCCCGCGACCTGCCCGAGGCCGAGCTCGACATCTGGGGTTACGGAGATCTGCGGGCCCAACTCGAAAGCCGGATCGCAGCCTCGGGATTACAGGGTCGCGTGCATTACCACGGACCGGCATCCAAGCCGGCCGAAGCCCTGCGGACGCTCGACATCTTCGTGCTGTCCTCTATCAGCGAAGGACTGCCCCTGGTCATTCTGGAAGCCATGGCAGCGGGGCTGCCGATCGTCTCGACGCGGGTCGGCGGTGTGGCCGAGGTCGCTCCGGAAGGCACCGCGGCATGGTTTGCGGAGCCTGGGAATCCGGCGAGCCTGGCGGAAGCCATGCGTAAGGCGGCCGCCTCCGACCTGGCCGCCGCCGGCCGCTCGGCTTATGAAATCGCCGGCCGGGACTTCGGCGTCGACACCATGCAGCGCCATTACGAAAACCTCTTCCGCCGCCTCTGCCGATGAAAACGTAGGCGGGCAATCTTGCCCTGGGATCCCCTCTGGGGACGGCTTTCAGGCGGCTCTCCGAGGCCGTGCAATTTCTAATGCCCAGCCCCTGCCGCTCCAGTGCTCCTGCGGGCGGGCGCCGTCGAACCGGCCGGCGCCTTCGGCAGACTGATCAAATTCGCCAACAACTGATACGCCCCGCTGGTTCCCGCCGGAAGCTGGCGCCACAAGCCGAGCCCCACGTATAGCCAGCGTCCCTTGCCATATTTGGCTTCCACCAGCGAGCCGAGTTTCTCGCCTGGATTATCTATAAACGGATCCACCATCGAGACCAGATCGATGTACTTCGGGTCCTTTTCGCCGAGGAAATAAAGGCCGCGCTCCTGCACCCAGCCGGCCCACGCCGCGGGGCCGATCTTGTTCGGGAAGTTGAACACCGGGTCGTTTGCCACCAGCACCTTGACGGGCGCCCTTTCGTCGGTGACGCGGTTGCCGCTGACCTTCGCGGGATACGGGCCATAATCTTCGCGGTTGAATTCCGTCTTGTTGTACTGCACGATGACGGTTCCACCGCGCTCCACGAAGTCCAGCAGGCGGCGGTTGTAGGCGCGAAGATCGGCGCGGCGCTCGTAGGCGCGGACGCCGGTCACGATCACGTCGTGTTTGGAAAGATCGCCCCAAGCCAACTCATCCTGATCGATGAACGACAGCCTGGCGCCAAGCTGCTGGATGGCTGCGGGCACCTGATCTCCCACGCCATCGATGTAGCCCACGCTGAGATTCGGCGCGGTCTTCACGTCCACGACCTTGAGCGCGATCTCGGCCGGCTTGACCACCTGCCGCCGCTGGACGTGCGGGTATTCGATCTCCTGGTAGCCGCTGGTGAACTTCTCGTCGCCCGTTGCGGACGATGTAACCACCGCACTCAGCGTGTAGTCGCCGGTCTTGACCTGCGCGGGCGGTGTCACCATAAAGCGGGCGGAAAGAGATTCATCCTCGTGCGTGAAGCCGATCTGCAACGTGGCCGGCGTGGACCTCCAGCCCGGCGGCAGTTCCAGCGCAACGGTTGCCTTGGCGGCGCCCTTCATGCCATTCGTCACCGAAACGTGGATCTCGCGATCGATGGCCTTCGCCACGCCGGCGGGCGCTGGAATCACGGCCAGCGCGGGCGTAATTCGCACCGAAAACGCGGGGACGACGTTCAGTTCCATGCGCTTGTCGCCGAAGTAAATGTCCTTCACGTAGCGGTATTCGACCGGAAGCTCCCTGGTTACCTCGACGTCACCCGCCTTGACATGAAACGTCACGCGAAACGGCGAGGGGGCGAACGGAACGCCGAACGGAACGCTCGGGTCGAAGATCTGGATAGCCCGGTTTTCCGGGTGCTTCCAGTAGTTGTCGTTGAAGTAGGGTGACGTGGGCCTGGCGCTCTTCGGCACGTGTGCCGCGGCGGCACACGTGTACGTGGCGTCCTTCTTTGCGACGCCGGGCGCGCAGTTGCCGGGACCATCGAAACCGGCGATCTCGACTCCGGTGACACTCACTTCCGACGAGCCGTGATTCACCGCTGTCAACGTGAGCTGCACCGGTTGACCACCGATCACAAGGCCATCGTCGGCCAGCGCGTCGAACGTGATGTCGTGGGCCGCGAGGACTGCGTCCTGATAGTCGCGATCCTTCAACTTCAAGCGAAAATCGACTTCATAGCGCGCTGAATCGCTGAGCCCCATGGAGCCGAGTTGCGCGCGCAGCGAACGAATGGCGCCGAGCCCGGCTTCGATGGGCACCGCCGTGCCGGAGTCGTTGCCATCGGCGAATGACTTCTGGGCGGCTTTGGCATCGGTAAGGATTGCGGCAAGCGCCTCGGTCAGGGCGCGCGGCGGCTCCGGCCCGGCGTACTGCGCGATCGAGGTCAAGCTCGTGTCGATGCCTTCGAAAACGGAAGATTCCTGTTTCGCCATCTGCCCCGCGAGCGTGGTATCGACCAACGAGTAACCGCGTCCGCCGCCGAAACCGCCGCCGCGTCCGGCCGGAGCGCCACCACGGCCTGCATCTGCTGCAGCGCCTGGGGTTGCCCCGCGGCCCCGTCCGGCCCGTGCCCCACCGCGCCCGGTATCGGGCGTGGCGCCTGGGGTTGCCCCGCCACCCCGACCGGCATCGGGCGGCGCGCCTGGCGCTCCTGGTCCGCCGCGTCCGCCGCCGAATCCGCGGCCTCCGAGCCCACCGACTCCCTGGCACTTGTGATAGCTGCGCGCGTCGGAACCGATCTCAGCGTACGTGCGGCCGAGCAACGAGTCATACGTATCGACACCGACCGGCGTGAGTTTCGCGGCGTCTGCTGCCTGCGCCGTTTCCGCGCCACGTCCGCCCCTGCCGCGGCCGCCGGGACCGCCCAGTCCGCCGGCGAAGTACAGTTTCTTCGGCTGCCAGGGCCGCAGACCTTCCTGCAACTGTTCCGGATACTGCGAAGGGTCACCGGCCGCGCGGAACGATTCGCGGACCAGCACGGTGGTGGCTTCATGGGCCCGATCCCCGCCGCCACCTTGGATATTCATGGTGACGATGACGTCGGGGCGGAGTGTGCGCCACAGCCGGACGTAATCGCCGACGATTTCCTTGTGGCCCCATTTGCCGATCACTTCCTCCGGGTCAAACGAGTAGCCGTAGTCGATGGCGCGTGTGAAATACTGCTCGGCGCCATCGATGCGGTGCGCCGAGAGCAGTTCCGACGTGCGCAGTACCGCCATGTCGCCGAATAACTCGGGGCCGATTTCGTTCTGGCCGCCATCACCGCGGTTATTCTGCACATCGATTACGCGCAGACCCATGCCGTATCCGAAAAGCGTGAAGAGCGCGTTGGTTTCGTCGTCGGGGTGGGCGGGCGCCTGCAGGAAGGTGCCGGAGACGCTGAGTTTGCGCAATGCCAGTCCGAGCGCAATGTGCCCGCTGTTGGGCGAGGCCTTCGAGAAGCTCATGCGGTTCTGCGCCTGGACCGGTAGATAGCCGGGCGCAATAGCCAGAAACGCCAGGACCGCGAAGCCGCCGGCGGCCAGTATAGTGTCTGTCGATCTTTTAAGCATCGAAGTCGTTTTCCATTTCAGAAGCTCACGCGGAGCGCGGCCTGAGCCTGCCGCGGGCCGGTGGCGGTGGTGATCTGTCCGAACGTCGCCGATCCCACGGTCGAGGCCGGATTTCCGAAGTGCGGATGGTTCAGCGCGTTGGTCGCTTCCATCCGGAACTCCAGCGTGGCCTTTTCGCGCACGCGGAACTTGCGCACGATGTTGGCATCGTAATTCGTCGAGCCGGGCCCGCGGAGGACATCCCGGCCGGCATTGCCATGGGTGTTGACTGCGGGCAGCGCAAACGCCGATGGCGAAATCCAAAGCTGCCCGGGCCCTTCGCCGCCGGGGTAGACCGGCGTGCCGGTCACGTCGGCGTAAGCCGTGCCGCCGGCGCAGTTGCAGTTGGTGGCGGGCGCGGTGGGCGTGAATGGCGTTCCGGAGTAATAACGGAAGACGCCGCTCAATTGCCAGTTGCCCACGATCGCTCCCGCGATGCCATGGTTCAGGAAAGGCCGGCCCTTTCCGAATGGCAATTCGTACACGTGGCTGATGGTCAGCAACTGCGTCTGGTCGAAGCTGGAAGGACCCCACGTGCGTTTATAGTTGTTGGGGTCGAGGAAGCCGCCATTCTCTCCGTTGGTATCGAGTGACTTGGCAAACGCGTAGGCCAAGGTCACGTGGTAACCCCGGCTCCAGCGCTTGGTCGCATTGACCTGCAGCGAGTTGTAGCTGCTGTTCACGCCGTAGGCGCGAATGGTGGTCGAGGCCGTCCGGCCGTATTCCAAATTCAGGACCTCCGCATTGGGCCCCGCGCCGGGAAGTCCCTGGTTGATGTTATACGCGTAAGGCAGCTCACGCCCTAAGTTTGCCACCCACCCGGCGTCAACGATGAAGGTCGACGCGATCTGCCGCTGGATGGTGAAGTTCCAGTTGTAGACCGCGGGCAGGTTGTAATGCGAAGGCATGGTATAGAACGCCTGGTTCGGCGCCGGATTGAGGATGCCGTTCTGGGGAACCGCGAAATACTGCACCGCAGGGATGCTGCTGAACGTTCCATCCACCCGGTAGTCGCCGGTATTTCCGTTCTGCACGTTATAAATTACAGGATACTGCTGATTGAGCGTACCCCCGGTCCAGCCGAAGCGCTGTTCCCAGTAGCTGATTCCGTAACCCGCGCGGATGGCGGTCTTGGCGCCAAGGCTGTAGGCAATGCCGAGGCGCGGCGCGATGTAACCGGGCTTCGAGTTCACGCCGTCGCTGAGGCCGATGTTCCCGTAGCCGGCGATGAGCAGCGAGTTGGTGGAGGGGTCGTAGTTCGAGGCGCCGCCCGCGTAGCGGACTTTGACGGCTTCGTAGAAATCGTAGCGCACGCCGATATCCAGCGTCAGGCTGGGCGTGATCTTGTAGGAATCCTGGATGTAGCCGTCCAAGTGGCTTTGGCGCATGGTGGGGCTGAGCAGGATCTGCGCGCGATCGGTGGAATCCGGCAGCCCGAACATGAAATCGGCGAAGGCGTTCACCACCGATCCGTACGGCCCGAGCGGCGAGCCGCCGGCCGCCCCCTGGTAGAGTTGCGTGATGGTGGGGCCGAACGTGAACGTGCCCCGCCCGCCGAATCCGCCGCTGCCTTGCACCTGGAAGCGGTCGTTGCGGTAACGCACGAAATCCCCGCCCCACTTGAGCGAGTGCTTGCCCATGCTCTTGGTGAAGCTGGCGGAGAACGGAAAGACGTTGTCGTTGTCGATGGTCGGGCATTCGTAGCTTTGCCCGAAGCCGCTGATCCCGATACCGCCGATGGAGGCCAGGCTTTGCGTGGAGATCTGGTCGGGATTCGGGTCGAAGATCCCGAGCGACTTGTTGGTCACGGTGTCGGTGCACTTGATGTGGGCTTTCCAGCGGTTGTAATTGGCGCGCAGCTCCATCAACATGTTGGGACTGAAAGCGTAGGTGAAGCCGAGCGAACCCGTAATGCTGTAGTTGTCCGAGGTAAGATCGTTGCCTGCGCCCGTCCCGGTGTAGATGGTCCCCTCGAACACGTGGTTGGGCAGCATGTCGAATTTGGCGTAGGCCTTGGCTCGTTCGTTGAACGTGTGATCGATGCGCACGTCGTAGCTGTTGGATGAGTAAGTCGTGGGCGCCTGGTAAACGTAGTTGAGCGTGAACGCCGCCGCGCCGACGGTGGTGAGGTTGGGAGCCTGAATATACTGTAGCAGTTTTTGCGTAATGGGGCTGATCTCGCTGGCCGGCAGCATGTTATTCGGAACGGGCGTACGGCCGGTGCCATCGGGGTTGCCGGTGAATGGGTCGTAGAGCCTGAGGCTGGGGACCGCGCTGAAATCGCCCTTCAGCCAGGCGGGCTGCGCGGTAGTGGTGGTGGTGGTGCTGTTCGAGTACAACCTCCGGCCTTCGTAACTGCCATAGAAAAAGGTTTTGTTCTTGCGGATGGGCCCGCCGCCGGCCCCGCCGAAATCGTTGTTGCGCAGGCCGGGCTTGGGCAGCGGCGCCTGGGCAAAAAGGCTGCGCGCCGCCAGGGCCGCGGTCTTGTTGAACTCGAAGAGCGATCCGTGAAACTGGTTGGTTCCCCCGCGGGTGACAATGTTGACCACCGCGCCGCCTACCTTGCCGAATTCCGCGCTGTAGGCATTGGTGGCCACGTGAACCTCGGCCACATCTTCCGCGGCCGGTTGATACAGCGTCAGCCCGAGCGCCATATCCATATTGTCGATGCCATCCACCATGGTGTTGTTGGCGCCCAGCACCTGGCCGTTCGCATTGAACATGTAGGTGAAACCGCCGTTTTCCAGGATGCCGCTCCCCGAACTGTACAGTTGCGGCTGGCTCACCCCCGCCATCAGCCCGGCAATAGCCTGCGCGCTGCGGTCGGGAATGGGCAGTTGGGTGACCGAGGTGGTTTCGAAGTTCTTCGCCACTTCGGCGCTTTCCACCTGCAGCAGAGCCGACTCGGCGGTTACCTGCACCGTTTCCGTCTGGCTGCCGGGGGTCAGCGTGGCATTCAACCGGCCCACCGTGGATACGTCCAAAGTGAGGTTAGCCTCGGCGAAGATCTTGAAGCCGGCTTTTTGAATTTCCACCCGGTACGTGCCCGGCGCGAGGAACGGCAAGGTATAGACGCCCTCGCCGCTGGTCGTCGTGGAGCGGCTTACGCCGGTGGCCATTTCGGTGGCTGTCACCACGGCTTCTGGAACCATGGCGCCGGAGGAATCGGTAACCGTGCCCGTGAGAGTCGCGGTGACGACTTGAGCGCGGGAAGTCGGTGCGAAGAGCAGCGCGGGGGCGAGGATCGCTACCAGCGTGCGGGCAAGCTTTTGCGGGGCAGCATCTCTAAGACCCATTGAAGACTTATACTGCCGGGGGTAGCCGTTGTCAATGCCCGATAGCATTGTCATTTCACGTAAGAGAGCCCTGGGTGGTGGGCTTATGTTCCGTACCGGCCTTTGACCCCCAGGAGGCACCGGAATTTCCCGCTCTTTTTTCGCGGGGTGGGGGGCGTGGGTGACGGTGGAGACGCATTTTCGCGGGTTTTCGCGCGCACTGTTTAGTGCCTGTATAAGGTCTTTTATTTGTGAGGGTTGCGGAGACGGCCGGAATTTGGGTGACGCGTGGGGAGGCTTTTTTCCGCGCCACGCGTCACCCGGTTCAGCGGCCGGGGCCGGGGTGCGGCCTGGCGTACTTTGACGGCGCGTTCTCATGAGACACACTCCTGCTTAGGGTTACGGTGACAAAAATCCGTTGTGGCGGCCCGGAGGCTGCATCGGACGGCTTGCAGACAATGGTTTGGGGCGGCCTGGAAAATTACCGTGAGAAGAGGCCAGGACGGCGTAGCTCTCTTCCTGATTCCATACTGACAGATCGTGTCAATAGCCGAGGGGCGCAATTTTGCGATTGGGGAGGGGGCGGGCCTTTAGAATCAGTGAGGAAGGATCAAGAATTTCAATGATTTCGGTTGTGACTGGGTTTTGGCAGGGAGGCGAAATAGTACTGTGTAGTTCTTCCGCTCAGGCTGGACGGATCGGGCGATTGTCGGCTGGTGCAGTGCTTGGGTATCGGGGATCAAGGGACCGGAGAACCCGCTTAAGCTGTCCAGTTTTCTGGACAGGTTTCCGGTAGCCCACGTAGTTTCCGATATCGCCATAATATCGCCCTCTTGGTTGGGTGGCACTTCGACGCGCTAAACTCCGTCTTAGGGTTATGCGTGCTGCGCTTTTTATTCTTGCGTTTGTCTCGCTATCTACAGCGGAAGAGAGGAGCTCGGTGCTCGGAGTGGCCCGAGACGCCCGAACCCAGCAGCCAATAGGGGGGGCCAAGGTCTACCTGGCTCCGTATGCCCTTCGCCTTCCAGACCCGTTGTTTCCGACGTTGAAATTGGTCACCGATTCCTTCATTGGTTTCCAGACCACCACGGACGCTGCGGGTCGCTATCATTTTGCCGACTTGCCGCCCCATCGCTACTGCCTCACAGCGGAGAAGGAGGGATACTGGGCGTCCGACGACGAAATGTGCGAACTAAGCATGATCCGCACTCGCGCCGGGCGCACTGTGGAACGGGACCTCACTCTCGACCATGCACCCACTCTAAGGGGCCGGTTCCTGGATAGTGCCACGAACGCTCCGATTGCAGGGCTTCGGATCATAGTGCTGCAGCACAAGTACGCAGGGGGCATACGACAGTGGACCACTTCGTTCGGCATGAAGGCCGCCAAGGGCGCGGGCGAATTTGAGGTCCTCCCGCCGAGGGGCGAGTTCTACCTCGAAATAATTCCGAATGACACCGAGAAGATCGCGGTTCGGGCCGAGCAGAGCGTTTCCACCAGCCCCTTCTACGGCCGTAGCTACTACCCCGGCGTAATGGATATTGCCAGCGCTACGCCAATTGCGCTCGCTCCAGGCGAGGATCGAATTCTGGAGATCCGGCTCGCCAGACAGAATCCGAGAACCGTTAGCATCGAGATTGAGGGCGCGCCTGAAGACTCGCACATTCAGCTCGCCTTGGAGCGGAGAACTGTCGGGCATTTTCCACCGCAGCTTGCCAACGCCTCAGTCGATGCGCGGGATCCAATTCAGATTGAAGGGTTGAGCGCAGCGGAATATACCCTGATCGCCTGGACCGATGATGTCGCGGGACGACGAATGGGTATCGTACGGCGATTTTCGGCTGGGAACGGCAATAACGCCCACCTGAAACTTAATCTTAAGCCTACGCTCACGCTTCAGGGGTTCGTGCGTAGGGACGCCTCTTCCGGTGGGGAGATCGGCGAGGGCTCTTTCAGCATGAGAGCTGACGGTAGGGCGAGCCCGCAGGAAGGCTACTCGCAGGTCAAGTTCAAGGGCGGTGCGCCGTTCCATGTTGGTGGCCTCTTCCCCGGCGAATACCAGGTGTACGCAGGCCCGCCTCCTGGTTGGGTTGTATCCAAGATGCAGTACGGAGCGTTGGACGCGATTCATCAGATATTCGCTCTGGGCGTCGCATCGACAGGATTGGAGATTACGCTGAGTCGCCGGTTCGGTACGGTAACCGGCTCGCTGACTGATGGGAACGGTCCGATGGACAACGCGATGATGGTACTCGTACCGGAGTCGATGCCAGCGAACCCGTACGTTAACTCATTCCCCTGGACCCATCTCGATGAAAGCGGCCGGTATGAATTTAGGAACATCGTGCCGGGCCGCTACCGCGTAGTCCCTTTCTATGGGAGCACTCTGGGTTTATACCATGATCTCCAGGCGCTTCGCGAACACGCCAGAGGGTATCGAGATGTGGATGTATTGCCGGGTAAGACATGCACGGGTGTTGACTTCACAAGCCACCTGTAAAATTTGGCGAGACAGCGTTGTGCTCGCTAAACGGGGATATCGAAAACTTCGGTTTTGAAGAACTCCTGATTTATGCAAAGATGAAAGGCCCTTATTGGGGTGGGAGCTTCAGCCTGGCCCGCAAGGCATTCCGCTCCTTGCGCGTGGACCCCGCGCGAGCTGTGATTCCCGAGCTGTTCAGCGCATCGAGTCTTACTGATGCGGCCCGATGAGGTAGACAGCGTATCGGCCGTTGTCGTAGATCAGCGGCGGCCCCGTCGCATCGATAAAATGCCGTAAGTAGACGTGGTCATATTCAAAATCTCCCCCGGTATCGGCCGATGTCACCAGCAATTCGGCATGGAGCGCGGCAAGATTCTCTTGCATCTCACCGGCGTCGTTCGTAAGAGGATATCGTGCCGCCGGCTGTTCGGCCAGCAGGCTCAGGGCTCGCGGCTTGGCGAATACGGCGATGGTGCCCGCCGGAAACCGCGTACGAAGAAAAGTGCATAACTCCCGGAACTCGGGGTTCGCAAACGTGGTCCGCGGCTTCAACAGGCGCGAGTACGCAATTCCGTAGGCGCCGGATGCGAGGATCGCAAGCAGCACACCTCCGGCAAGGGCAACCCTCGGGTGGCGCGCTTGCGCGATCTCGAAACCCGTCATCGCGTAAATCAGATAGAGGGGAAACATCGGCAAAAGAAAACGGGCGCCTTGGGTCGTCGGAAAGATCAGCAGGGATGCAACATACAGGACGGCGAAAGTATCCATGGGCTCGATCTGGCGGCGTATGCGCGAGTAAAATCCCAGGATCGCCAATGGCGCCGTCATCAGGATGATGACCCGCGCAATCATGAGATCGTGCGGCTCGGCCCAAAACAACTCAAACGCTACCGAATAAGTCTGAATGTTGGGCAGCACCGGAGGCAAGCCGTGAAACTGATCCAGGTAGGATGCCTCGCCAAGCCCCACTAGCTTGGCCTGCGCCGCGATGAGACAGAGGGAAAATCCCATCACAGACCAGGAAACAGCCCGGATCCGCCGATGCCGGATGATGTCCGTAAGTACGAAGGCCGCGGGCAAGACTGCGCCCACCGTGCGCGTAGCCATGGCGCAAAAGGACGTAATTGCCACGGCCAAAGCAATCAGCAGGGGGTTGCCGCCGGGGCGGCCCATGGCCCACTTCATCGTGAGCAGCGCGATCGAAACGAACATCAGGAATACCAGATCCGACCCGATATTCTCCTTGATCAACCACACCCGTGGATTGAAGCCCACCGCAGCCAACAGTACCAGCAGCGGGCCGGTGGCAAGGTCCCGCCAAACCAGAGCTGCAAACCCCGCCAGCGACACGGTCAGGCCGATGACCGAAAGACTCTTGAGGGCCTGCCAATTCAAACCCCATATCGCATACGGAACGGCAAGCAGCACGGGGAACCCGGGTGGATAGGATCTCGGACCCACATCGGCAGCCAATTTGTTGTAGACGTACCTTGTCTGAGCATAGGGCCGGTGCTCCACCAGGTTCCGCGCGTGCATCAGGTATTGAGCAAAATCGTCGCCCCAGCCGTGTCCGTCCCTCAGCGTGGCAATATCAAAGGCGCACACGCTGGAGATCAAGAGGAGTACCCAAACGATTCGCAACCTGGCGGCGCCCATATTTGCCAATGGCACGGTAAGTATACAACGATGCTGGCACGAACAGGCCGCTCGCACTTGCGGTCCACACTTGCGGTCGCCGCCGCGGAGAATGCATAATTGCACTGAATCCTATGCGTCGCATTGCCCTTTTGGGCCCGCTGAAGGCCGGAATTCTTTGTGCGCTCGCCGCCGGCGCCGGGTATCCGCAAGCCACTATCGGCAACTGCCCGGCCTTCCCTGCCGGCAATATTTGGAACGTAGCCGTTGATGAGCTGCCGGTCCATCCCCAGACGGCTGCGTTCATTTCCAGGATTGGTCCCGCGGCCGGTCTCAGACTGGACGATACGATGCCGATCAACCTCGTATCCCATACCCCGGCCAGGATCCTGGTCGGCGGCATTTCAACTCCGGAAAGCGATGCCGGCGCCTACGCCGTCCCGGACAATGCTCGCGTGGAGAGTGGTTCCGATGCTCACCTCATCGTAGTTGACCAGGACACGTGTCTTCTTTATGAGCTGTTCGAAGCCCGCCTGTCCGGAGGCAAAGTGACCGCCAGCAGCGCGGCCAAATGGGATCTCAATTCCAACGCCCTGCGGCCGGATGCCTGGACGTCGGCCGATGCTGCCGGCTTGCCCATTATGCCCGGCGTCCTGCGCTATGCCGAGCTCGCATCCGGACGGGTGAGTCATGCGCTGCGCTTTAGCGCTCCTTATACCCGAGGTAACGGCGCGTACCAGTGGCCGGCACGCCACTACGCATCGCACAATCCTGACGGCCCGCCTATGGGACAACGGTTCCGCTTGAAGGCGAGCGTCGATATTTCGCGCTATCCTGCGAGCGTCCAGGTTATCCTCAAGGGACTGAAACGATATGGAGTGATGCTGAGCGATAACGGTATGGCCTGGGGCATGCAGCATGATGCCGATCCCCGCTGGAATGCTACTGAGTTGGCGGTCATGCATCAGGTGCTTGGCGGGAACATGGAAGCTGTGGACGTCTCGAGCCTGATGAGTGACCCTAACTCGGGCTTGGCCGGCACGGCGGCCGGCATGATCATGACTACCGACGCGCTCGGCCGTCCAAACCCCGTCAAACTGGGCCCGGGACTGGCAATTGTCAATGGCGCGCTCGTGCTGTCACGCTGAGACCGGTTCCCGCGGAGCTGAGCTCCACCCGTGAACAACACACAGACCATCGCCCGCAACTCCTTCTGGTTCGGGCTGGAGCTGTTCTTCAACATCTGCGCCGCTTTCGTTGCCTCGATCCTGGTGGCCCGGGTGATCGGCCCGCAGCGGCTCGATCAATTCAACTATGTCGCCTGGCTGACCAACATCACCACGTCGCTCGGCACCGTGGGGCTGCCCATGACCACGCGAAAGTATATGGCCGAGTGTCTCAACCGTGGCGAACCCGGCGTGGCACGCGCCATCTATGTCACCGGCCTCAAGCTGCAGGCCGTCATCTCCGCCGCCGTCACCGTGTGCGCGGTGCTTCTCGTGCTCGTGGCGGAAGCGCCTGCGCATCACCTGGTTTCGCTGATTCTGGTCATGAACATGGCGCCCCGCATGATCGGCTTCATCCCTTCGCAAGCCAATAATGCTTCCGAGATGATGAGACGCAACACCGCCGCGGGGCTGACCGGCAGCGCGCTGAATATCGCGATCACCCTGCTGAGCCTCTGGATCGGCTGGGGCCTGGTGGGGATCGCCAGCGGCCTGGCCGTGGCCTCCGCGCTCGAGACCGTCCTCAAGCTCCGCGCCGTGCGCGCCTGGCTGCGCGACATCCCGCCAGCACCGATTTCCCCGGAGATGAAGAAACGCATGTTCTCCTACTCCGGACAGGGACTCGTGCTGATGGCGCTCAACGTGGTGGTTTGGGACCGCTCCGACCTGGTGATCCTCCGCGCGCTGAACCACCACGCCGGGCAGGTCACCTTTTTTTCGATCGCCTTCAACCTCACCGAGCGAATGCTGATGATCCCCAACGCGTTCGGCAATCCCCTCGGGGCCACCATGATGGCGCAGTACGGCCGCGGCAAAGAGCGCCTGCACCAGCTCACCGTCTCCGGCGCCAAATATGCGTTTCTTCTGGCGCTGCCGTTGCTGGCCGGTATGGCCTCGATCAGCGGGCCGGCCATCCTGCTGTTGTACGGCCATGCGTACCAGCCGATGATCCCGGTGCTGGCCATCGCGGCCGTGCTGGCGATTCCCAAATCCCTGATCGGGCCGGCTACGCTCCTGCTCCAGACCTACGAAAACCAGGGCTACCTGATCGCCGTCGGCTGCGCGTGTGGCGCCCTGGACATTCTGCTCGACGTGCTCCTGACGCCCTCGCACGGAGCGGTGGGCGCGGCGCTGGCCAATGGCTTGGCGCAAACCGCGGCGGCCATCGCCATCTGGTATCGGGCACGCCGCGCCTTTGGCCTCGATCTCCGGCTGGGCGGATTCGGCAGAATCGCGCTTTCGGGAATCGTTATGGCAGCGGCGGTTCTATTCGTGCAATACCTGGTCGCGGGTTATGCGGGGCTGGTGGTGGCGGTCGTCTCGGGCGCGGTGGTGTGGATGGCGATGCTCCGGCTCACCGGCGCCATCGACCGGGAAGACGCCGAGCGATTCGTCCACATCGGACGAATTCTGCCTGAGCGCGTGCGGCCCATTTACAGTCGTATTGTGAGTTTGGTGGCTACGGAGCCACGAGCGTGAGCGAGTGGTTTTTATGGCTGGATTGCGCGATTGCTCGGTGGTGTACTTCGGTAACGATTGGTCGGCCGAAAACCGCACCAGCAGCCACCACATCGCGCGGCGCCTCGCCGCCCTTGTCCCGGTCCTCTACATAGAAACGCCGGGCAGCCGCGCGCCGCAATCCAGTGCCCGCGATTTTCGCAAGCTCTGGCGCAAGCTCACCCGCATGTTCGCGCCGCCGCGAAAAATCCACGACCGGTTATACGTCGCCACCATCCCGCAAATTCCCTTTCGGAAACTGCCGCTGGTGGGCGCACTCAACCGCCGGCTGGGTGGTTTCCTGGCACGGCGCGCGATCGCGAAGCTCGGCTTCAAACGGCTGGTGTCGTGGTTCGTGGTGCCGCATCCCGGCGCACTCGCGAAGCGCCTGGGCGAAACCCTGACCGTCTACTACTGTATCGACGACTACGCGGCCCACCCCGGCATGGACGTGGTCGCGATCCAGGCGCTCGACGATCACCTGACTCGGGTGGCCGACGTGGTGTTCGTCGCGCCGCGAGCGCTCGTCGAGGCCAAGCGCGCGCTGAATCCCCACGTCTATTTTTCGCCCCACGGCGTGGATTTCGACCTGTTTGCCCAAGCCGCCGACCCCGCCACGCACCCGGCCGAAGAGACCCGATCGCTGCTGCACCCGATCGTGGGTTACTTCGGCAGCCTCGCCCCTTATATCGATCACGACCTTCTGGTCTACCTGGCCCGCGCGCGCCCGCAATGGACGTTTCTGTTTGTCGGCTACGTATCGAGCGATGTGAGCCGGTTGCGCGAATGCGGAAACGTGGTGCTGGCCGGACCGCAGCCTTACGAAACCCTGCCGCGGTGGGCCAAGGCCTTCGACGTGGCGATCTGCCCCTACCTGGTCAATCGCCAGGTGAAGAATTCGAATCCGCTCAAGTTACGCGAATACCTGGCCACCGGCAAACCGGTCGTCTCGGTAGTGATTCCCGAGACCGCCCAGTTTGCCGATTGCATTTACCTCGCTGAAAATCACGAGCAGTACCTGGCCGCCATCGACCGTGCGCTGGCGGAGGACAGCCCGGAATTGCGGCAGCGGCGCATGCATGCCGTGGCGGGCTCCAGTTGGGACGCCCGCTTTCAGGAGACGGTAGCGGTGGTCGATGCGCTCCTCGCGAAGGGCTGACCGATCGCGCTACCCTAGAATTGGAAACGATCAGATCGAAGGAAAGTCTTATGTGGCACAAAGTTAAGGACCTCTCATCGGACCAGCGGCTGGTTATCGAGAGTCTGCTCGGACGGCAGTTGCAGGACGATGAGGGGTTGAACATCCAGCCGTCTCGCGTCTTGCAGGAAGCGCCCGTGGGTGAGGAACGCTCTCGCGCCTACGCACAGTACCTCAGCCATCTCGATATGCTGGCGGGCCGGGTAAAAGACATTCCCGATGACGAACTGGATGCCATCATCGATGAAGCGTGCGACCATGCCCGCCATTCGTCTTCATGATCATCACCCTTGACACGGGTATCCTGGTCCGCGCAACCTCCCGCTCCGACGGTCCCGCCCGTCGGCTGCTCCAACAAATTGCTAATGACCCCTCGCATCGGCTTGCTCTCTCTCCCTACATCGTGGGCGAAGTCGGCAAGGCACTCAGCTATCCCAGAATGTACGAAGCGCTGCACATCACGCCGGATCAAATCGAGGATCACCTGGCCTATTTGAAGCGCATTGCCGCCGGGTAGAGCCGGAAATGGGCTTGCCTGTGGTATTGACCGATCCCAAAGACGATCCCGTGATCTATACCGCCGTCGGAGCCGGCGCGGACATTCTTTGCGCGCGTGACCGCGGCTTCTTTGTTCCTAACGTGATCGCCTTCTGCCGACGCTATCGAATTGAAATTATGAACGAGCTCCGGCTTCTGGAGAGGTTGACAGGAACTTAAAGCCCACCGGCCCGAGCATCCCTGCTCCGCATCCTAACCTGGCGGATTGGCCGCGGCCCGGTAGCCAGATTAAGATACCCCATCAATGCGCGACCGTCCCCGAGATGGCAACGCCGCCCGAAATCGCCACGCCCCCTACCTGGGGAGCTCCTCCGGCGCCGATCGAGACCGAACCGGCGGTTGACTCGAAGTACAGCGTATTGTCGCTCGAGTTGACCGTGACCCCGGCCATCACCGTCGACCCGTTCACGGTCACGTTATAAGTGCCCGGAGTGAGTCCGGCAATCAGGTACTGCGCGGTGCCGGAGTGCGTGCTCGTGAAGCTGAGTCCGCCGTACGTCTGGCCCCCGCGCGCAAACATGGCGACCTTATCGGTAGTCTGGACGCCCGTCCAGTTGGCGTTCGGATTGAGTGCCGCGGCCGTCAGCGTGGTGTCTCCCATGGACGCCGACACCTTGTGCACGATCACGTAATCCGCGGCCGTCACGCTGGCGCCGCAGGCCGGCCCGCCACAGATCGAGACGCGATGTGTGTGATGGTTTGCCCCGGTATACGTGGATCCGTCGTCGCGAATGAAGATCGTACTCGGTGAGAAGATCCTGGTTACCAGCCCATTCGTGTTGGGGGCGGTCCCGCTTTCCTGGGAGAGAATCAGGCGATCCACGTTGAGCCCGGAACATCCATTGGACCCGGGACAGGTGGTTTGGCCCTCGGCCGGGTCACTGCTCGTGGCCGCCTCCCCGTTCTGCGAGTAATGAATCTGGCCGCGAATGCCGGCCGGAGCGCCCAACGCGATGTCGTCGTACTGCACAATGACTTCCTCAACGCCACCCTTGAAATGGACCAGGTGGCGATTCACACGCGTGGCGTTCACGGCGGGCACATACATTCCCGTCAGATCCGCCATGGCATAGGCGTAACGGGACAGGCCATCTCCCGTAGGGTTGACGCCCGCCCAGCGTGGGAGTTGGGCCACTACCGGAGTATTCGAACTTGACCCCGTCAACAGGTTGTTCGCGCCACCGATCTCCGGCACCACATCCAACTTGGTGGGATCGTCCGACTCCCCGCCGGCTCCCGGCGGCGCCTCGTCCGTTGACAGCAACGCCCCCTGCTTATACAGCCGCACGGAACCGCCTTCCGGCAGATCATGGTCCGCCCAGAAGGTCCGCGCCTCGAAAAGCAGGTGGGTATCGTTGGGATTACTCCATCCGGTCCGCGAGATCATCGCGTGACCGGAGAAGTTGTCCGGGCAGGCCCACCCCGTCACGATGCGGCAGGTCGCGGCGGAAGTGTCTCGAAACAGGTACTGAGTCGGTAGAGTGGTATAGTTCTGGGTCCCGATGCGTGGATCGGCCAGCAGGAAGATCCAGGCGGTGTTGGACGTCAGCATGGCGCCCGGCGTCCAGTACCCTGTCTTGGTGATGAAATCCTTGAAGTACCGCGCCTCATTGGAAGCCGGCGCGAGCGCCAACGTCTTATCCGGAATGTACCGGTCCGTCAGAGAGCCCGCCGCTTTGGACACCCGGTTGTCGCCCGTCTGAGTTCCCCACCGATGGGGCCACATCGAATTCAAGTAGAGATCCGGCAGCACTTCGTAGATCTTATGCACCGCGTGCCTGGTCACCCAGGGGCCGGCAGTATCCATCGACGGGAAGCCCGGCACGCCCTGCTGCAGCAGGCGCGCACCCTCGGGCCCATCCGACGTGGTGCGGCCGTAGCTGTAGTAGCTGCCCGAATACGAGAAACCCGTTTCGTAATTCATCAGATACCGCAGCATGTAATCCAGCCAGTACGATTGCTGCTTGGCCAGATCCAACGCGGCCCGCGGATCGTCGTCGGCCGCGGCAAGATCCATCGCCATCAGGCCCATGAAGTGGGTATAGCCATTGTTCCCACCGATCGCGGGACTGCCGTCCTGCAGGCCATACGTGCTTCCACTCTGTGGGTAATACACGGGCTGCGATCCGGACTCTCCTCCCCAGTGTTTTTTCAGCCAATAGCCGCCGCAGTCCCCATGCTTCCAGGCGTGGACCAGGAAAATAGCCAGGCCCGGGCTGCTGCTGGCCACATTCCCCACCGCGAGGACATTCAACGAGCCATCCCCATTCACTGCGGTGACATAGTACTCGGTGCTTAGCCACGCGCCCAGCTCCAGCGCGTCTCCCACACTGACCCGCTGGGTGGGATCGGGGTCGGTCACCCACAAGGTGCCGTTGCCGGCGATCGTGCCGGTGGTTGCATTGTGAGTGCCGTCGTAGCTCACCTGGCTGAATGTGGCGGTGGCCCCGCTCTTCGTGTTGGGAGTCACTTTGGCGCATCCGTCCGCGAGGTCGTTATAGACCTTGTCCAGGAACGTTTGTTTGTCGGTTGGATTCAGGTAGTCCCGCAACAGCGTGAACAGCAGGGCCTCGGCGTGGAACGTGTATCCGCTGAAGTCCCCCCAGTCCGGATTTCCGCCATGCATGAGCGCTTCATTGGCCGCGAAGTTCACGCCATTGGTGCGCTCGAAGTGCGTCATCCAGTAGAGGCCGCAGTCCCTGGCATTGGTATCGGCGCGATCGACAAAGAATTTGACCCCGCAGGCGTTCATCGAGGGCGGAAGATTGTTCGCCCCGTTGGGCGGCGCGTTGGAGGCCCGCGATCCACCATCGTAGATCCCCATGTAGAGGCCGGGGTTGATGGCATAGGTGTTGTAGACGTAGAGGAGTTTGTCCCATGGCGGATTTCCGGCCCACGCTCTCGCGGAGACCCGCAGGCAGTCCTCGGCGCCGGATGCTCCGCACGTCATGTTGGTACCGCTGTAGGTTCCATCCGGGACACCCGAGGTGGCGAAGTGGAACCGGGTGGTGGAGTCGGCGGTGACGGTATAGGGGTTGCCGCCGTTGTTCAGATTGGCGTTACCGCTGCCCCACACGCCCACCTGATCCCCGGTCGCCACGTAGCCGGCAAACGCGACTTGCGCGGTGGCCACCGACCCTGCGACCACCAGGGACACCAGCCCGTTGTTCGTACCGAGCGCCACGGAACGGGTGACCGCACCTTGCGATCCGTCCAGCCACCCGCGCGGATGATCGGTCAGGCTGAATGGCGTGAGCTTTCCACCCCATTGAGCGCCGCCCAGGTTGCCGGCGAACGATCCGTCGCACCAGGCCCCATTCCCCACGATGTCGGCGCCCTGCTGGTCGGTGATCGAGAACGTCACCGGGGAAAGCAC
>Ga0209415_10004061_pt1 | contig 26954 bp, 23 predicted proteins | sample PeaSoiSIISIP2007_FD_187696 | JGI IMG/M metagenome (GOLD analysis project Ga0209415, IMG submission 187696) | Peat soil microbial communities from Weissenstadt, Germany - SII-SIP-2007 (SPAdes) (version 2) | ecosystem: Environmental > Terrestrial > Soil > Wetlands > Peat | place: Germany... | reverse complement strand
CTTCGAGTACGACGGCGTCCATCTCAACATCGTCGATACGCCGGGCCACGCCGACTTCGGCGGCGAGGTCGAGCGCTCCCTCAACCTGGTCGACTCGGTCCTCCTCCTGGTCGACGCCGCAGAAGGGCCGCTGCCCCAGACCCGCTACGTGCTCCAGAAGGCGATGGCCCGCCGGTTGCCGGTCGTGGTCGCCGTCAACAAGATCGACCGGGGCGACGCGCGCCCGGCGGAGGTCCTGGACGCGATCTATGAGCTGTTCATGGACCTCGGTGCGGACGCCCAGCAGATCGACTTCCCCGTCGTGTACACCAACGCCAAGGCCGGCACGGCGACGATGGACCTGGCCCAGCCGGGCCGCGACCTTCGGCCGCTGCTGGACCAGCTCGTGGCCCACACGCCGGCCCCGGTCTACGAGCCCGGCCACCCGCTCCAGCTGCTCGTCACCAACCTGTCGGCCAATGACTACGTCGGTCGGATGGCCGTGGGGCGGGTGTGGAACGGGACCATCCGCATGGGCGGGCGCGTGACCGTCGTGCGCGAGGCGCCGGAGGCGGCCGACGGCAGCGTCGAGCCCGGGCGCTCGGTGATCCTGACCGGCACGGTCACGAGCCTGACGACCGCGCGGGGCATCGAGCGCGTGGACGTCGAGACGGCGAACCCCGGCGACATCGTGGCCGTGGCCGGGCTGCCGGAGGTCACCATCGGCGACACCCTGACCGATCCGGCCGATCCACGGCCCCTGCCACGCCTGGAGCTGGACGAGCCCACCCTGGCCATGACGTTCGGGGTGAACACCTCGCCGCTCGCCGGCCGCGAGGGCAAGTTCGTGACGAGCCGCCAGCTCAAGGCGCGGCTCGATCGCGAGGTGCTGGGCAACGTCGCCATCGAGGTCCGTCCGACCGAGTCGGCCGATACGTTCGAGGTGCGCGGCCGGGGCGAGCTCCAGCTGGCGGTCCTCATCGAGCAGATGCGGCGCGAAGGCTACGAACTCCAGGTCTCGCGGCCGGAGGTCATCCTGCACGAGGTCGCCGGCGCGGTCCACGAGCCGTACGAGCGCATCACCATCGACATGCCGCCCGAGTTCATCGGCACGGTCCAGCAGGCGCTGGCGGCGCGCAAGGGCCGCCTGGAGCAGCTGAGCAGCGACGCCGACGGGCGCGTGCGGCTGGAGTACGTGATCCCTGTCCGCGGTCTCGTGGGGTACCGCGGCCAGCTCCTGACCGAGACGCGCGGCACGGCACTGCTGCACCAGATCGGCGAGGGCTACGGGCCATGGGCCGGCGAGGTGGCCCACCGCACGTCCGGCGTCCTCGTGGCCGACCGCCTGGGGACCTCCAACGCCTACGGCCTGTTCAACCTCCAGGAGCGGGCGGAGCTGTTCATCGATGGCGGGGTGGAGGTCTACGAGGGCATGGTCGTGGGCGAGAACAGCCGCCCGGGCGACATGGACGTCAACGTGACCAAGGAGAAGAAGCTCACCAACATCCGCACGCACGCTCACGACGAAGCGTTGCGCCTGACGCCGCCGCGACCGATGACCCTCGAGTCGGCCATCGAGTTCATCGCGACCGACGAGCTCGTGGAGGTCACCCCCCGCTCGCTTCGGCTGCGCAAGCGGACCCTTTCGATGCACGACCGGCGGCGCGCGGCGGGCCGCGAGTACGACCGGCAGCGGGCGGAGGCGGAGGCCGAGACTGCCTGACGCCCGTGCCACGGGTTGGCTGCCGGGACCGGGACGTACAATCCGGGAAGATGGCCATCTACCTCGACCACGCCGCGACGACACCGCTGCGGGCGGAGGCGCTCGAGGCGATGCTGCCGTACCTGACGGAGCATTTCGGCAACCCGTCATCGCCGCATGGCGAGGGCCGGCGGGCCCGCGCCGGCCTGGATGAGGCGCACGAACTTGTGGCCGCGGCCCTTGGCGCGGATCGCCGTGAGATCGTCTTCACCAGCGGCGGCACCGAGGCCATCAACCTGGCCCTCAAGGGTGCGGCGTGGGCGGCCAAGCCGTACGGTCACCACATCATCACCACCGCGGTGGAGCACCAGGCAACGCTCAACGCCGTGCGCCACCTCGAGAAGTTCGGGTTCGAAGTCACGGAGGTGGCGGTCGACCGCTACGGCCGCGTCGATCCGGACGAGCTGGCCGGCGCGATCACCGATCGGACGACGCTGGTCTCGCTCGCCCTCGCCAACAACGAGGTGGGCACCCTGCAGCCGCTGGCGGCGGTCGTGGAGCGGGTCCGCCACCATCGACGGATCCTCATCCACGTCGATGCCGTGCAGGCGGTCGGGGCGGTGCCGGTCGACCTCGCGGCGCTGGACGTGGACCTGCTGTCGCTGGCGGCCCACAAGTTCGGCGGTCCCAAGGGGGTCGGCGCGCTGTTCATCCGTCGCGGCACGACGCTGCTGGCGCAGGTCCACGGCGGAACGCAGGAGCGCTACCGGCGGGCCGGCACGGAGAACGTGGCCGGTGCCGTCGGCGCCGCCGTCGCCCTGCGCCTGGCCGTGGCCGAGCGGGCCGAGACGGCCCGGCGGTCGCGCCGGCTCCGCGAGCGGCTGCGCGAAGGCCTGACGGCCATGCCCGGCGTGGAGGTCACCGGCCATCCCGTGGAACGCCTGCCAGGCCTCCTCTCGATCATCGTGCGCGACGCGGATGGTGCCGCCCTCCAGATGGCGCTGGACCTCGATGGCCTGGCCTGCTCCACCGGCTCGGCGTGCACCACCGGCTCGACCGAGCCGAGCCACGTCCTGACCGCCATGGGGTACCCGGAGGACGAGGCCCGCGGCGCCCTGCGCCTGAGCATCGGCCGTCCCACGACAGAAGCCGAGGTCGTCGTCGCGACGGACCTCATCCGGACGGCCGTGGAACGACACCGGGTGGCCGCCACGGCGCTCGCTGGGGACGGCCTCAGCGTGGAGGTGAGCGCCTGAGCCGCCGCGAGCGCGTTCTCGTGGCGATGTCGGGCGGCGTCGACTCGTCGGTCGCGGCCGCGCTCCTGTGCCAGGCCGGGGTGGACGTGGTGGGCGTCTGGATGCGCCTGCACGACGTGGCCGACACGTACAGCGAGTCGCGCCGGAGCTGCTGCTCCGCCGACGCGGCCGACGACGCCCGCCGCGTGGCCGGCCAGCTGGGGATCCCCTTCCACATCCTGAACCTGGAGGCGGCCTTCGGACGCGGCGTGCTGGAGCCCTTCCTGCGGGCCTACCAGGCGGGTGAGACGCCCAGCCCGTGTGTCGACTGCAACAGCACGGTCAAGTTCGGGGCGCTCCTGGGGCGGGCGCGCCACCTGTACGACTGTGCCGCCGTGGCCACGGGGCACTATGCCCGGGTGGCCAGGACGATCGACCCGGCGACCGGGTCCGCCCGCTACCGCCTCCTCGCGGGGCGGGATCCGGACAAGGACCAGTCCTACTTCCTCTACGGCCTGGGCCAGGAGCAGCTGGCGCACACGCGCTTCCCGCTGGGCGAGCTGACCAAGCCGGAGGTGCGTGCCATCGCGCACGAGCGCGGCCTCGCGACCGCCGCCAAGCCGGAGAGCCAGGAGATCTGTTTCGTGCCCGGCGGCGACTACCGCGCCGCCCTGCGTGACCGGGCGGGCTGGTCGCCCGTGCCCGGCCCGCTCATCGACGTGGACGGCCGGACGGTCGGCCAGCACCAGGGCGCCGCGGCCTACACCGTCGGCCAGCGCCAGGGCCTGGGCGTGGCGCTCGGCGAGCCGCGCTTTGTCGCCCGCATCGATGCGATGACGAACCTGGTGCAGCTGGGCCGGCGGGACGACCTGCTGCGCCGCGTGTTCACGGTCCGCGACGCCTCGTTCGTGGGCGGCGCCCCGCCACATGCCTCGGCATTCGCGGCCGAGGTGCGGATCCGTCACCGCGCCACGCCGGTGCCGGGCCGGATCAGCCGTCGGTCCGGCGGCGGGCCCGCCGAGCGGGCCCTGTGGGACGTGGAGGTGGAGCAGCCGGTCTGGGCGCCCGCCCCCGGCCAGGCCGCCGTCTTCTACGCCGCCGGGGAGGTCCTGGGGGGCGGGCGCATCGCGACCCCGGACGCCTGACCGGGTGGCGATCGGGCCGGCGCCCCTGCTGGCCGCCCTCGTCGGCATCGCCAACGCCGCCGTCTTCATCCTGATCCTGGGCGCCGAGCGGACCCGGCTCGTCCTGCTCTTCCCGGCGGCCGTCCTTGGCGCGTACGCCGGGCAGGCGCTGGCGCTGCATCTCCCCGATCCGGTGCGCATCGGCGACTTCGGGGTCCTGTGGGCGAGCGGCTTCGCCTGGCTGGGCATCCTCATCATCGTGCTGGTGGGCCTGCTCGTGCCGTCGCAGCGCCGCCCACCGACCCGCTGAGGCGGACGGGGCCGCCGCAGCGGGTCGGTTGGGTACACTCGCCACGCATGCCCGACCGCTCGCCACCCCAGGCGCGACACGATCCCCGCCTGCACGCGTTGCCGGCGGCCGAGATCCGCGCGCGCTTCGTGGCCTTCTTCGAGGCCCGCGGTCATACGGCCGTACCGTCCGCCAGCCTCGTGCCGGCCGGCGATCCCACCCTGCTCTTCACCAACTCGGGCATGGTCCAGTTCAAGAACGTGTTCACCGGCGTCGAGACGCGCTCGTACAAGCGGGCGGTCGACTACCAGCGCGTCCTGCGGGTCGCGGGCAAGCACAACGACTTCGAAGAGGTGGGACGGACGAGCCGGCACAACACCTTCTTCGAGATGCTGGGCAACTGGAGCTTCGGTGACTACTTCAAGCGCGAGGCCATCCACCTTGCGTGGGAGTTCCTGACCGACGACCTGGGCATCCCCGCAGAACGGCTCGCCGCCACGACCTACAAGGACGACGAGGTGGCGCGGGCGGTGTGGCGGGATGAGATCGGCCTGACCGCCGACCGCATGGCCGTCTGGGGCGACGTCGAGGCGGGTGACGACAGCAACTTCTGGCGCATGGCGGAGACGGGTCCGTGCGGCCCCTGCAGCGAGATCCATTTCGACCGTGGGGCCGAGCTGTCCGAGGGTCCGCAGTGCATCCCCGACCACTCGGAGAACTGCCCGAGATGGCTGGAGATCTGGAACCTCGTCTTCATGGAGTTCGACCAGCGCCCCGACGGCCGGGTCCCCTTGCCGTTTCCCAGCGTCGACACGGGCATGAGCCTGGAACGCCTGGCTAGTGTCATGCAGCAGGTCCCCAGCAACTTCGACGTGGACCTCTTCCTGCCCCTGCATGCCCGGATGCGCGAGCTGCTGGGGCACGACCCCGACCGGTTCGAGGCCCAGCGCTTCAGCTACCAGGTCATCGCCGATCACGCCCGCGCGGCGACATTCCTCGTCGCGGACGGGGTGCGCCCGTCGAACGAGGGCCGCGGCTACGTCCTGCGCAAGCTCACCCGGCGGGCCGTGCGGCATGGTCGGCTGCTGGGGCGAACGGAGCCGTTCCTGGGCGACCTGGCCTCGGTCGTCGTCGCCACCATGGGCGACGCCTATCCCATCGTTGTGGAACGAGCATCCGAGATCCAGACGGTCCTGGGGCGCGAGGAGGCCCAGTTCGCGCGCACCCTCGACGCGGGCGCCCGGCTGCTCGAGCTGAGCCTCGCCGAGATCGTGCCTGGCGGTGAGGAGCGGACCGTGGGGCGACGGCCGGAAGACCTCCCGCCTGCGGCGCCGACGCTGCCCGGCGAGGTCGCCTTCCGGCTCCATGACACGTACGGGTTCCCCATCGACCTGACCGTCGAGCTGGCCGCCGAGGCGGGCGTGCGCGTCGACGTGGCGGGGTACTCGGAGGCCCTGGAAGCGCAGCGCGCGCGGTCGCGGAAGGGCACCAGGGCCGGGCTCGCGGCCCAGGCCGAGTCGGCCTCGCGCTACGAAACCATCCTCCATCGCGCCGGGCCGACCGACTTCGTGGGCTATTCGACCACGACGGCCCAGGGCCGTGTCGTGGCGATCGTGCGGGACGACATCGAGTACGAGGAGCTCCAGGGCCACGGGCCCGCGGAGGTCGTGCTCGATGCGACGCCCTTCTACGCAGAGGGTGGCGGCCAGGTCGGCGATCGCGGGGTGCTGCGCGAGCCCGGCGGCGGGTCGCTGCTCTTCCAGGTGGAGGACACCCAGCGCCCGGTCGGTGGGGCGGTCGGTGGGCTGACCGTCCATCGCGGCATGCTGCACGGCCGCCTCAAGGTCGGTGGCACGGTGGAGGCGGCCGTCGACGCGGAGCGGCGCGCGCGCACGATGCGCAACCACACCGGCACCCACCTGCTCCATCGGGCGTTGCGCAAGACCGTCGGCCCGTCGGCCCGCCAGGCCGGCTCGCTGGTGACCCCGGAGGGCCTGCGGTTCGACTTCCCGTTCGAGCGCGGGCTGGCCGCCCGCGAGCTGGCCGCGATCGAGGCCGAGGTACGGCGCATCATCCGCGAGGATCGGCCCGTCATCGTGGAGGTGATGCCCATGCCGCTCGCCGCCTCACGAGGCGCCGACGCGTTCTTCGACGAGAAGTACGGCGAGGACGTGCGCACGGTGGCGGTCGAGGGTTACAGCCTGGAGCTCTGCGGCGGCACCCATTGCCGCGCCTCCGGCCAGGTAGGTGGCTTCGTCATCGTCGGCGAGCGGTCGATCGGCTCCGGCACGCGGCGCATCGAGGCGCTGACCGGCGATGCGGCCGACGCCTACCTGGACGCCGCACGCGCGACCCTGGCGCGCACGGCGGAGGCGGTCCGCGCGCAGGGCACCGATGCGGTGCCGTCGCGCGTGGCCGACCTCCAGGCGCAGGTCAAGGACCTGGAGAAGCGCCTGCGGGCGGGCGGCGGGGCCGGGCCGCGGCCGGCCGACCTTGTCCGCGAGGCCGTGGCGCTGCCCGGCGGCGCACGATTGGTCGTGCGGGCCGTGGACCTGCCGTCCGCCGAGGCGCTGAAGGCGCTCGCGCGCGACGTGCGCGGCGCGTTCCCCGAGGGCGTCATCGCCCTGGGCCTGGCCGGCCCGGCGCCGGAGCTGTTCGTGACGGTCAGCCCGGACCTCGTGGCCCGCGGTGTCGCCGCCGGTGACCTCGTCCGCGACGCCGCGCCGCTGATCGGCGGCAAGGGGGGCGGGCGGCCCGAGATGGCCCAGGCCAGGGGCTCGGACCCGACGGGCCTGCAACGCGCCCTCGAGGGCATCACGGCGGCGGTCGCCGACCGGCTCGCCGGGCGTTCCACCTGATGGCGTTCTGGCGACGTTTCCTGCAACGCGGCGATGGCCAGGCCGGACCCGCGGCCTGTACCGCGCTGGACGTGGGCACCGAGTTCGCCAAGGCGCTCGTCTTCGAGATCGGCGACGACGGGCGCGGCACGGTGCGCGGCGTCGGCCGCCGGCGTCAGGGGCTCTCGCACATGCAGTCGGGCACCGTCGCGGACATCGCGGCCGTGGTCGACAACTGCTCCGTGGCGCTCCAGGAAGCGGAGGAGATGGCCGGCTTCCGGCCCAGCCAGGTCGTCATCGGCATCGCCGGTGAGCTGGTCAAGGGCTTCACCACGACCCACACCCAGGAACGCAAGCGCCCGGACACGCCGATCAACGACGCCGAGCTCCAGCGGCTCATCGACGGGGTCCAGCACGAAGCGTTGCGCGACGCGGAGCGGGCCATCACGTGGGAGACGGGGCTGCCCAACGTGGACGTCCGGCTGGTCCACGCGGCGGTCACGGGGGCGTCGATCGACGGCTACGCGGTGACCAACCCGGTCGGCTTCCAGGGCCGCCACGTGCGGATCAGCATCTTCAACGCGTTCGCGCCGCTGGTCCACCTGGGTGCGCTGCAGAGCGTGGCCAGCCAGCTGGACCTGGAGCTGCTGGCGATCGTGGCCGAGCCGTACGCCGTGGCGCGGGTGCTGGGCGGCGAGCAGGTGCAGAAGGCCGGGGCGCTGTTCATCGACGTCGGAGGCGGCACGACCGACGTGGCGCTCGTGCGCCAGGGCGGCATCGAGGGCACGCGCATGTTCGCCCTCGGCGGCCGGGCCTTCACCAAGTCGCTGGCCGACCGCCTGGACCTGCCCTTCCCGCGCGCGGAGGCGATCAAGGTGGACTACGCGCGCGGCCTGCCGGTCGAGGACGCCAAGACGGTCGCCTCCATCCTGGCCGAGGACACGGCCGTCTGGGCGGCCGGCGTCGAGCTGGTGCTGGAGGAACTCGCCGGCGGCGACCTGCTGCCCGGCCGCATCTACGTCTGCGGCGGCGGCTCGCGGCTGGTGAACCTGATCGACGCCCTGCGCGACCAGGGCTTCGCCCGGCGGCTGCCCTTCTCGCGTCCGCCCGAGGTGTCCATCATGGAACCGGGCGAGATCGAGTCGATCCGCGACGCGACCAAGCTGCTGGTCGACCAGCAGGACGTGACCCCCCTTGGCCTGGCCTACCAGGCCATCGAGATGGCGTCCCAGGAAGCCCCCCTGGATGCGGCCCTCCGGCGCGTCCTGCGGGCCATGAAGGTCTAGTGCCGGGTAGGCTAGCAGCGCTGCCATGACCATCGCCTATCTGGATCCGGACGACGAGATCACCAACGCGGTGGCGCGCCTGCGCGCGAGCAAGGACGTGCGGGTGGCGCTCGTGCTGCCCACCGGCTCGCGCATCGCCACCAGCCGCATCAACTTCCGCCTGCTGGCCCACGAGGCCCTCGCCCATACGCGGCGGCTGGCGATCGTGGCCGCCGAACCGGGCGTCCGCGCGGTGGCCATCTCGGCCGGTCTGCCGGCGTACGCGACCGTGGCGGAGTACGAGGAGGCCCTGCACGAGGCGTCGGCCGGGCGCGCCGCGGAGACGGCGGCGACGGCCGTCACCGCGATCGAGCGAGCGGCCGCGGGACCCGCGGGACCTGCGCCCGCCTCACGGCGTGGCCGGGCACGCGCGGGCAAGGGGGCGCCGCCGGACCAGCCGGCGGCAACGACGACAGCACTCGGGACGGCCGGCGTGGCGTCGGCCGGTGCCGGCTCCACGGCGGGGGGCGGGGCCGCGGCCTCTCCCACGGCCGGCGCAGTGCGCCGCGGCGGCGTGCCCGATCTGCCCGTCGTGACGGCGCAGGAGCGATCGGGCGGCGGCGGCCGCCGGCGGCTATGGATCGGCATATCGGGCCTGCTGGTGGTGGCGCTCGTGGTGGCGACCGGCTGGATCCTGATCAACGTGCTGCCCACGGCGACCATCACGATCGTGCCGCGCACGCAGGCGGCGCAGCCGGTCAACCTCACGGTCATCGCGGATCCGAACGCGACGGCGGTGGACACGACGCGCGGCGTCGTCCCGGCCCAGGTCGTGACGATCCCTCTGACGGCCACCGACACGTTCAACGCCACGGGCACCAAGCCGGTCGACACGGCCGCCACGGGCACGGTGACGTTCATGAACTGGGACACCGGTCGGTCGCACACGGTGCCACAGGGCGCGACCGTGTCGACCCAGAGCGGCATCACGTTCCAGACCACCAAGACCGTCAGCGTGCCCCGGGCCTTCTTCGCTCCGGGGATCACCGCGGGAAAGGCTAGTGCGGGCGTCACTGCCACAGCCTCGGGTCCGGCTGGCAATTTCGGGGCGGGCACCATCACCCAGCTTCAAGCGCCATACGGGTCGGCGCTCCGGGCAGGATCGCCATTCGGGGTGGTGACCAACGCCGCGCCGACGACCGGCGGAGCCCACACCGTCATCCAGGTGATCCAGCAGTCCGACTACGCCGCGGCCGTGGCCAGCCTCCAGGCGACGCTGAAGACCCAGCTGGACGCGGCCGGTCTGGACCCGAGCAATGCCCCCGCCGGCGTGACGCTCATCCCCGCCACTGCGACCGTCGGCACCGCGACGGCCGACCAACCGGCCAGTGCCCTCGTGAACAAGCAGAAGGACACCTTCACCCTCACGCTCACCGGCAACGGCACGATCGACGGCGTCGACCAGACGCAGGTGGAGCAGGTCGCGGCCGCCCGACTCACCGCCTCGGTGCCCGCCGGATATGAGCTCTTTCCCAGCACGGTGCAGACACAGGTCGGGCCGGCCGTGCTGAACGGAGGCCAGATCACCTTCTCCGCCTCCGCGACCGGCCAGATGGCGGCCACCCTCGACCCCGTGGCGTTGCTGGCGCAGGTGCGCGGCAAGACCGTCGGCCAGGCACGGACCATCCTGGAGGCGCTGGGCACGGTCACGATCGAGACGTCGCCTTTCTACGTCTCGAGCATCCCCGACGATCCGGCCCGGGTGACCATCACGGTCCAGCCGCCCCAGCCCGCGGCGAGCGGCGCACTCCCCACCTTCGCACCCACGTCCACGCCTGCCCCGACGACGCTGCCGGCGACGACCGTGCCGGGCCCGACCACCACGCCGACCGCCACGCCGAGCGGCACATGAGCCGGTTGCTCGGCATCGACCTTGGTGACCGGCGGATCGGCCTCGCCGTGGCCGCCACGCAGGCGGGCGGAGCGCGCGGCCTGGCGACGGTGATGCGCGGCACGCTCGATGACGATGCCGCAGCCCTGGCGCACGTGGTGGCCGAGCAGCGCATCGACGAGCTGATCGTGGGCCTGCCGTTGCTGCCGTCGGGGGACGAGGGCGAGCAGGCCGCCGCCACGCGGGCCTGGGCCGAAGCGCTCGGCCGACGGCTGGGCCTGCCGGTCTCGATGCAGGACGAGCGCTTCAGCAGCCGTGCCGCGGAGGCGACCGTCGGACCGGCGCGGCGGGGGCACGACGGCGGCCCTCCCGGCCGGAGCGCCAGGAGCAGCCAGCGTGCGGCGGTCGACCGTGAGGCGGCTCGCCGGATCCTCCAGGCAGCGCTCGATGGACGGGCCGGGGTGCCGCGGTGAAGGACCTCAGCCACCAGGACCCGGCGCCCGTCAGGATGGCCCACCGCGTCGACGACCCGGATCCGCAGGACGAAGCCTGGAGCGACGTCAACGACGAGCCATCGGTCGACGAGGGAGAGCCGCCCCAGCCGTCGGCGCCGCCCGCTTCGGGGACCATGAGCCGGATGGACCTGGGGCGTCAGGGCAGCCGCAACGGGTATGGGCGGCTGGAGCCGGCCGGCGGTCATCATCGGCTGCGCGGCCTGCTGGTCGTGCTCTTGATGGGCGCGCTGGTCCTGCTCGTGCTGGCCAGCGTCGGCCGGCCGCTCCTGCGCACCCTGGCGGTCGACCTCGCGCAGGCCAACCCGCAGACGATGCGAGTGTCCTTCGTGGCCGACCTGGTGCGGGAGCAGCTGGGCAGCCAGCTGACCCAACCCGCCGGCACGGACGCGTCGCCGGAGCAGTTCGTGGTGCCGGCCGGGGCAAGCGCCGCCGACATCGCTCAGCTCCTGGTGGGCCAGCAGCTGCTGGCCGAACCGCTGGCCTTCGAGTACGCGGCCATCACCAGCGGCGAGTCCGACACCATCCAGGCCGGCACGTACTACCTCAACCAGCAGATGACGCCCGCCCAGCTCGTCGCCGCGCTCCAGGACCCGGTGCCGGTGAACCCGTACATCACGATGGCCCTGCGCAGCGGCCTCCGGCTGGAACAGATCACGGCCTACCTGGAGACGCTGCCGCTCCAGAAGGACGTGGCCAAGGACTTCTACGACCTGGCCACCAAGCCCACCGCGGCGCTGCGGGCCGACTATCCCTTCCTGGCCGCGCTGCCGGCCGGGCGCTCGCTGGAGGGCTTCCTGGGGTGGGGCACGTTCAGCCTCAAACCGGACGCGACCGGGGAGGGCATCGTGCGGCTGCTCCTCACCACGTGGGCCACGCAGGTCGGCCCGGCGGTCGTGGACCAGGCCACGACGCAGGGCGCGGCGTTCTATCGCACGTTGATCCTCGCCAGCATCGTCAACAAGGAGGTCGTGGTCGACAGCGAGCGGCCGCTGGTGGCCGGCGTCTACGCCAACCGTCTCAACCCCAAGATGTGGTCCACGGGGCTGCTCAACGCCGATCCGACCGTCTTCTATGTGAACGACACGATGCAGCTCGCGGCGCTGCCGTTCGACCAGTGGCAGCAGTACTCGTTCTGGAACCCGGTCCCGATCGCCGGCGTGACGCCGCCGCCGGCGCTCGAGAGCTACCAGACGTACGACCACCCGGGCCTGCCCGACGGCCCCATCTGCTCGCCCACGCTGGCCGACATCCAGGCGGCGAACGCGCCCGACACGTCCACCGGCTACCTCTTCTTCGTGGCCAAGAACGACGGCAGCCACACCCACGCCTTCGCCAAGACCAACGCCCAGTTCCAGCTGTTGCTGAAGCAGTACGGCTACATCAAGTGAGCGCGGAGCCCAACCTGGCGACGCTGGCCGCCGTCCCCCCGCCGACCGCCGCCGATCGCGAGCGGTGGGCGGCGGCTGATCGGGCCGCCCGGCCCGCCCGCCTGGCCCGCCTCCGGGAGCGCCTGGCGCAGCAGGGCCTGGACGCGTACTTCGGGGTCCGTTCGGAGAACAGCCGCTACCTCACCGGATTCGCGCTGGGCGACGGGGAGGACCGCGTGGCCGGCAACTCGGGCCAGTTCTTGGTGCGTCCCGATGAGGTCGCGCTCCTGGCCGACTCGCGGTACACGGAACAGGCCTGCGACGAGGCGCCCGACGCGAGCGTCGTGCCGGCCTACCACGACCTCGCCGAGCGCTGGCCCGACCTCGTCCGCGGCTGTCACCGGGTCGCCGTGGAGGGCGCGTACGTCTCGCGCCTGACGTGGGACCGACTGGCGGCCGCCGCGCCGGACGTGGAGCTGGTGCCGGTCGAGGGCTGGGTGGAGGCGCAGCGAGCGATCAAGGAACCGTCGGAGGTCGAGCGCGTCGCGGCCGCCTGCGCCGTGGCCGACGCGGCCCTCGCCCGCCTGCTGCCCGCCATCCGCCCCGGGATGACCGAGGCGGCGGTCGCCCTGGACCTGGAATGGGGCATGCGCACCCACGGGGCCGACGCGCTGGCCTTCGACGTGGCGGTCCTCGCCGGCGCCCAGGCGGCGCTGCCGCACGGCTCGCCGGGGCCTCGGCCGATCCAGGCGGGGCAGGTCCTGCTCTTCGACTTCGGGGCGCAGGTGGCGGGCTACCGCAGTGACATGACCAGGACCGTGTTCGTGGGCGAACCTACGACCGCCGACCTGGAGCTGTATCGCCTGGTGGCGGCGGCCCAGGAGGCGGCACTGGAGCTCCTGGCCGCGGCGGCAGTCGGCGGGCGGCACCCGATCGCGCGGGAGGTCGATACGGCAGCGCGGCGGGTCATCGAGGCGGCCGGCCACGGCGACCACTTCGGCCACGGCCTGGGCCACGGCATCGGCCTGGCCACGCACGAGTCGCCGTCGCTCGGCCGGCAGGCGGCGGCCGACGCGGCGCTGCCCGGCCCGACCGTCTTCTCGGTCGAGCCCGGGGTGTACCTGGAGGGCCGGATCGGGGTGCGCATCGAGGATCTCGTGCTCTTCGACCCCGATGCCCATCGGCTGGAGCGCCTGACGCGTTTCCCTCGTCAGGTGACCGTCATCGGGTCGTAGGTGTCCGGCGGGCCGGGGCAGCGGCTCGGGTAGAATCGGCTCCTCCACCGATACGTGCTGCGGCGCGAGCGCCGTCCCCAAGGAGTGCCCCTCCCATGATCTCCACCGGTGAGCTGCGCAAGGGCGTCGTCATCGAGCTCGACAACGACCTCTGGCAGATCCTGGACTACCACCACATCAAGATGGGCCGCGGGTCGGCACAGGTGCGCATCAAGCTGCGCAACGTCAAGAAGGGCGGCATCGTCGAGCGCAGCTTCCAGGCCGGCGACAAGTGGCCCCGCGCGCGTCTCGACCGGCGCCAGGTGCAGTTCCTGTACCGCGACGGCGACGACTTCCATTTCATGGACACCGAGTCGTACGACCAGTTCTCCATGAGCACCGATCAGCTGGGCGACGCCGTGCTCTACCTCCAGGACGGGATGATGGTCGACCGCACGACGTACGAGGGCGAGACGATCGGCGTGGAGCTGCCCATCACGGTGGATCTCGTGGTACGGGAGACCGAGCCCGGCTACGCCGGCGACACCGCGACCGGCGCGCGCAAGGGCGCGACCCTCTCGACCGGGCTCGTGATCCAGGTGCCCCTCTTCGTCAACGAGGGCGACACGCTGCGCATCGACACGCGGACCGGTGAGTACCAGACCCGGCTCTGACGGTCCGAGTGATGCCCGGCACGCCCACCCCGTGGACCTGACGGTGGATCGGACGCCCCGGCCCGAACGCCCGCACGTCCCCGAGTACGGCATCCCGACCTCCGACGAGGGCACGCTGCCGTGGGCGTGGGCTCGCGAGCGGCTCACGGAGGCGCTGACCTACTGGGTGGCCACCGTCCGACCCGACGGCCGGCCGCACCTCATGCCGACCTGGGGTGTCTGGGTCGACGATGCGTTCTACTGGGAGGGCGGTCTCCAGACCCGGCGGGCCCGGAATCTGGCGCAGCGCGACGACGTCTCCGTCAGCGTCGGTGGCGATGAGGCGGTGGTGATCGTGGAAGGCCATGCTGAGCGGGTGCTCGAGCCCGACGCGACCCTGGAAGCGCGACTGGTGGCCGCCTTCGCGAAGTACGCCCAGCCGTTCGACTACACCGTGGATCCGGGCAACTGGCGCACCGGTGGCCTGTGGCGAGTGCATCCCACCGTCGCCTTTGGCTGGACGGCCCACGGGTACCCGCGCGACGCGACGCGCTGGCGGTTCGGGTGAGCGACGATCCGGGCGCACGTCACGACCCCGAGCGGCCCTGGAACGACTGGCTGCTGCCCGGCTGGGACGACGCGCCGGCGGCGCCCGCGCCGGCGAGCCGCGTAGCCGCTCCCGGGCCCGTGGTCGCGCCCGGGTCCGGTGCCGGGCCGGCGCTCGCCGGGCCGCGCATCCGCAGCGTCGGGGAAGTCACCCGCGAGATCAGGGAACGCTTGCGGGCGGTGCCGTTCCTGCGTGACCTGTGGGTGGAGGGGGAGGTCGGCCAGGTCTCACTGAGCGCCGCCGGCCACTGCTACTTCATTCTGAAGGACGACCGCGCCCAGCTGCGCGCCGTGATCTTCCGCGACGAACGGCGCGCCATCCCGTTCGAGCCGCGCACCGGCCTGCGCATCGTGGCGCACGGGCGGGTGGACATCTTCGAGCAGCAGGGCGCGTACCAGCTGTACGTGGACATGCTCCAGCCGGCCGGCCTGGGCGACCTCGCCCTCCGACTCGAGGCCATCAAGGCCCGGCTGGCTGCCGAAGGCCTCTTCGAGGCGAGCCGCAAGCGGCCGCTGCCGGCCTGGCCGCGGCTCATCGGGGTCGCCACCAGCGCGCAGGGCGCCGTGCTCCACGACATCAGCCGCGTGCTCGAGCGACGCTGGCCCCTGGCGCGCGTCGTCCTGTCGCCGTGCCTCGTCCAGGGTGACGCGGCGCCGGTCAGCATCGTGGCCGCGCTGCGCCGCCTGGCCGCGTGGCGGGATCCCGTGACCGGCCTGCGCCCGGAGGTCGTCATCCTGGCCCGGGGCGGCGGCTCCCTGGAGGACCTCTGGCCGTTCAACGATGAGCGGGTCGTGCGGGCCGTCGCCAACCACCCGGTGCCGGTCATCTCCGGCGTGGGCCACGAGACCGACGTGACCCTGACGGATTTCGCCGCCGATCTCCGCGCCGCGACGCCCTCGGTGGCGGCCGAGCTGGCCGTGCCGGCGCGTGGTGACCAGGCGGTCGCGCTGCGGGCGCTCCGCGTGCGGCTCGATGCGGGCACGTTGCGGTCGCTGCGTCACGCCGATGATGCGGTGGCAGCGGAGGGTCGGGCACTGGACCACCTCCATCCTGCGGCGGTGCTGGCCGGCGAGCGCGAGCGGGTCGGCCTGTTGCTCGACCGCGCCCGGGTCGCCATGGATGCGCGGCTCGGCGCGGCCCGGACGGTGCTCGGGCGGGCAGGGGAGCGTCTCCCCGTGGCGGCCCGCGGTCGCGTCGTCCGGGCGTCCACCAGCCTGCATGCCGCCCGTGCCAGCTTGCTGGCACTCGGTCCGTACGCCACCCTGGAACGTGGGTACGCGATCGTCCGTGACGAGCGTGGGGGGCTGCTGCGCGACGCCTCCACGGTCGCGCCGGGGGCGTTGGTGGACGTCCGGCTGGCACGCGGCGGGTTGGACGCCCGGGTCGAGCGCGTGCGAGACTCGCGACCATGACCGACCAGGCCCCTGCCGTGCCCCCGCCGCCCGCCGCGCCGGCCGCTGGACCGGGCGCCGGCGACCCGGGCGGTGCTATCGCAACGATGCCCTTCGATGCGGCCCTCGCCGAGCTCCAGGGCGTGGTCGGGCGGTTGGAGCAGGGCAACCTGCCCCTTGAGGAGTCGATCGCCCTCTACGAACGCGGCGTGGCTCTGCACGAGCACTGTGCCCGACTCCTCACGGACGCCGAACTCCGTGTGCAGCGCCTGGTCGAGTCGGCCGGCGGCGCCCTGCGCGCCCTGGACCTCACACCCGACGGCGGGGAAGAGGCCTAGTCCAGCCCGAGCGTCGGCACCGTCGGGCCCGGTGCAGATCGCGCCCGGTGCCCGCTGCATGGGCGCTGCGAGCGTAAGAGGGCGCGATAAGGGTCCCGCTCGGTCGATCTGGTCCCGGGATAGGCTTCACCGGGGGCTCCAAGCTGGCGCCTCACGCTCGATCCCCGCACGGCAAGGCGATCGATGCCGCCCCAGCCCGCCCTCCATCCGGCCGCCCCGGGGCCAGCATCCCCCTTGATCGACCTGCGAGTGCGTCCAGCGACCATGCAGCGAGCACGGGCTCGCCTTAGCCGGCGGGGCGGGCCGCCGACACCCTCGAGCGTTAGCGCGGGCGCCTGGGCCTGGCCCCGAGGCCGATGGGCTCTTGAGCGAGCCGTTACCGCCTCCATCGTTGGTCTGAGCACAAGGCGCGAGCCTAAGCCCCAAGGCGCCGCTGTGGAGGCCCGGCCCGGGCCGGCTTAAGGCCCGATGCGCCCTGATCCATGAATGGGGGCGGTAGGGGAGGCCACAAGCGTCTGCGACCCGGGTCGGCGGGTTCCTTATCGAAGGGCCTTGTGCTCGCACCATGAATGGAGGTGGTAGGCGGAACCCCAAGGCGGCCGGAACACTCCCTGGGGCCGCTCGGACGCCCCAGGGAACGTGCCTGCCGCCCGGCGCCCGGGACCATCGAGCCGCTGGCGGGATCCGGCCGGGGGGCGCACCATGGGTGGATGACGGATCGAACGGGGGGCGTCCGATCGTGGCGCCGTGCGCTCGTGGCGGCGGCCGCGGCGATCGCGGTGGGGTTCGCCGGCTGGACCTCGGTGGCCGCCGCGCCCGCCTCGGCGACGGCCACGATCCCGGCCCCGCCGCTCTCCGCGACGGCGGCGATGCCGGCCCCGCTGGCCGCGAGCACGGGCGCGGCCACGCTCCCGCCCGTCACGGAAGCCGCGCTGGCGCCGTGGACAGGCGGGATGGACCTCTATCGGCCGGGGGTCTACACGATGCAGGCGACGTGGTACTGGTGCACCGCCGCCAACGTCCAGATCATGCGCAACATGAAGTACCACCAGGCCGACCACAGCACGGCCGACCAGTCCCGCTACTTCTCGTACATGCGCGCGCACGACCGGTACCTCATCCCCATCAGCGACGGCACCGACCCGCAGGGCTGGGCGGACGGCCTGGCCCATTTCGTCGACAGCCGGTATCGGCTGGTCACCTACACCAGCTTCGACGCGGCGCTCCACGACGCCGTGACCCGCATGCGCCTGACCGGCCTGCCGGTGTCGCTGGCAGTTATGCACGGCAACCACGCCTGGGTCCTGAACGGCTTCACCGCCACGGCCGATCCGGCGAAGACCAGCCAGTTCACCGTGACGAGCGTGCGCGTGACGGGCCCCCTCTACGGCCGCCAGAGCGTCAACGGCTACGACATGCCGCCCGACACGAAGCTCACCACGGCGGCCTTCCGGAACTTCTTCACGCCCTTCCACTACGCGCCGGTGCACATGGTGTGGGACGGTCGATACGTCACGATCCAGCCGATCCCGGGCGCCGCCGCTCCCGCCACCGCGCCGCGCGCGACCGCGACCCCGCGGCCCGTCGTCACGCCGGCCCCCACCGTGCTTGCGGGGGCGCTCTTCCCCTGGTCGTTCGCGCGGCCAGGCGTGGCCTGAGCGCCTCCGCCGGGCGCGAAGTCCGGTGGCCTCTACAATCCGCCTGACGTGACCATCCTCGCCTCACTCCAGGGGCCGGCCGACCTGCGCAAGCTGTCGGACGACGAGTTGGCCCAGCTGTGCACCGAGCTGCGCACGACGATCATCGAGACGGTGGCCCGCACCGGTGGCCACCTGGGCAGCTCGCTCGGGGTCGTGGAGATCGCGGTCGCGCTGCATCGACTGATGGACAGCCCCCACGACCGCGTCGTGTGGGACACGGGCCACCAGGCCTATCCCCACAAGCTGCTGACCGGCCGCCTGGAACGGTTCGGGACGCTCCGCCAGCTGGGTGGCGTGGCCGGGTTCCCGCGGCGGGCCGAGAGCCCGCACGACGTCTTCGACGGCGGTCACGCCGGGACCGGTCTGTCGATCGCGGAAGGCCTGGCGCTGGCGCGCGACGAGCGCGGCGGCACCGAGCGCGTGGCGGTCGTGGTGGGCGACGCGGCCCTCATCAGCGGCGTCTCGCTCGAGGCGCTCAACGACCTCGGCCACCGCCAGACGCGCATGATGATCGTCCTCAACGACAATGAGATGAGCATCTCGCCCACGGTCGGGGCGCTTAGCCAGTACCTCTCGCGCATCAAGCTCTCGAAGACGTGGCGCGGATCCAAGCGCGCGTACGACCGCACCATCCGGCGGCTGCCACTCGTCGGCGAGCAGGCGCTGGACGTCTCGCGGCGGCTGCGGCGGTCGGTCGTCCAGTTCGTGCAGCCCGGTCAGCTCTTCGAGGACCTGGGCATCACCTACATCGGCCCGGTGCCCGGGCACAACCTCCAGGCGCTCGACGCGACGTTCCGGCGCGCGCTGACGAACGAGGGACCCGTCATCGTCCACGTGCGGACGCAGAAGGGCCATGGCTTCCGCCCGGCGGAGGCCGACCAGGTCAGCTTCCACGGCGCGGCCCTCCCGCCAATGACCGTCCTCCCGCCGCCGGGCAACAGCGACGGCGACGCCACGCCCTCGGCGGCGCAGGCCGCGGCGGCCCTCAAGCGACCGCCCAACTACACCGCGGTGGCGGTCGCCGAGCTGCTGGAGATCGCCCGCGAGGATCCGCGCGTGGTGGCCATCACGGCCGGCATGCCCACGGGCACCGGCCTCAACCGCTTCGCCGCCGAGTTCCCTTCCCGCATGTTCGATGTCGGCATCGCCGAACAGCATGCCCTGACCATGGCCACCGGCCTGGCCCTCGGCGGCATGCGCCCGTTCGTGGCGATCTACTCCACCTTCCTGCAGCGGGCCTTCGACCAGACCGTCCATGACATCTGCCAGAACGACCAGCCCGTCGTCCTGGGGGTGGACCGGGCCGGCCTGGTGGGGGAGGACGGGACGAGCCACCAGGGCATGTTCACGATCCCGGCGCAGCGCCAGCTGCCGCACCTGATCGTCGCCTCGCCCAAGGACGAGCAGGAGCTGCGCCGTCTCCTGCGTACCGCCTTCGGCCAGGACCATCCGTTCGCCCTGCACTACCCGCGCGATGCGGGCCTGGACCTGCCGGCCGTGGCGCCCGAGCCCATCCCCGTGGGTCAGGGCGAGCTCCTGCGGGCCGGCGACGATCTCCTGATCGTGGCCTTCGGGCCGATCGTCCAGCGCGCCATGGAGGCGGCCGACCGGCTGGCGCTGGATGGCTGGTCCGTGGGGGTCATCAACGCGCGGTTCGCCAAGCCGTTGGACCGGCAGCTCATCGTGCGTCATGCCGCCGGCCGGCAGCTCATCGCGACGGTGGAGGAGAGCGTCGTCACCGGCGGTTTCGGGGCCGGCGTGCTCGAGGCGCTGGCCGAGGCCGGCCTCGGCGACCCGAGCCTGCGGGCGGTCCCGGTGCGCCTCATCGGCCTGCCCGCCGACCAGTTCGTGGACCACGGATCGGCGGCCGATCTGCGCCGCCTCCTGCGCCTTGACATGGACGGCCTGGTCGAGCAGTTGGCCGACGCGCTCGAAACCGTGGGTGCCAGGCCGACCGCGACGCCGGCTCGACGGCCGGCCAGGCGCACGGCCTGACCGCCGCCGGCCGGCCACCATCGTGCCGGCTCGGATCAGGCTGGACCAGCTCATCGTGGCCCGAGGCCTGGTCGCCAGCCGTGCCCAGGCGCAGGCGCTGCTGCTCGCCGGGCGGGTCCGCGTCGGGGACGGGGCCGGCGCGCGGCGTGACCGCAAACCGGGCGACCTGGTGGCCGACGACGTCCCGATCGTCCTCGACCAGCCGCCGCCGTACGTCTCGCGTGGCGGCGAGAAGCTGGCCGGGGCCCTGGAGACGTTCGGCATGGACCCACGCGACCGGGTATGCCTGGACGTGGGGGCCAGCACCGGCGGCTTCACCGACTGCCTGTTGCAGCGCGGCGCCCGCCATGTCTATGCTCTGGACGTGGGCCGAGGACAGCTGGCCGAGGCACTCCGCGCGGACGCGCGGGTGACCAGCATGGAGCGGACCCACGCCCGCCGGCTGGATCCCGCCGACCCCGAGCCGATCCGCCTGCCGCGGCCGATCGACCTGGTCGTGGCCGACGTCTCCTTCATCTCGCTCACCCGCCTCCTGCCGGGGATGGCCGCCCAGGTGGTGCCCGGCGGGGACCTCGTCGTGCTCGTGAAACCCCAGTTCGAGTCGCGCCCGGAGGACGTGCCCAAGGGTGTCGTGCGGGATCCGGCCGTGCGCGCGGCGGCCGTCGAGCGGGTCGCCGCGTCCGCTCGCGAGGCTGGCCTGGAGGTCCGGGGCGAGGCCGTGTCGGCCCTGCCCGGTCCGGCGGGCAACATCGAGACCTTCCTGCACCTGCGCCGGCCGCCGGTGGCCGCATGAACCGCCTGGGCATCATCTACAACGCGACGAACCCGCTCGCCGTCGCCCTCCAGGAGCGAGCCGTCACGTGGTGCACCCAGCACGACCTGGCGGTCTGGACCTCGCCCGGCGCCGACACGGCCCGCGTGCGCACCCATCTGCCGGGCACGGAGATCCTGCTCATCCTGGGCGGCGACGGGACGATCCTGCGGGCGGTGAGCGCCCTGGCCACCACGGACGTGCCGCTCCTGGGCGTCAACACCGGCAAGGTCGGCTTCCTCGCGAGGGCGGAGGCGGACCAGCTGGAGGCCGTGCTCGGCCAGGTGCGCGACGGCACCTTCGAGGTCGAGTCGCGGATGGCCCTGCAGGTCACCGTCGTGCCCGCCCCGGATGGCGCGACCGCGACGACCGCGGCCCACTACGTGGCGCTCAACGAGGCGGCCATCGTGCGCGGGTCTTCCCCCCGGCTCATCCGGCTCGATGTGGCCATCGACGAGACGCACCTGGCGACCTACCGGGCCGACGGGCTGGTCGTCGCCACGCCCACCGGCTCGACGGGCTACTCGTTCAGCGCCGGCGGGCCGATCCTGGATCCGGGCAGCCGGAACCTCGTCGTCACGCCGATCGCGGCGTACCTGGCCGGCATCCACTCCATCGTCGTCAGCCCCCGCCACACGGTCACCGTGCGGGTGGAGGCCGCCTACGACGTCATGGTCAGCATCGACGGCCAGACCGACCTGACCCTCGCGGTCGGGGACAGCATCCGCGTGCACGCCCGGGAGCGGCCGATCCGCTTCATGCAGCCGCACGGCACGCCCTCGTTCTGGGACCTGCTGCGCCGCAAGGTGGAGCTGCTGCCCCCGTGAGCCGCGCCGCGCCGGTGGGGCCGGCGGTGCCGGTGGGGCGGGCGGTGCCGGTGGGGCCGGCGGTGCCGGTGGGGCCGGTGGGGCCGCCCGCGTACCAGGCGGCCGTCGCGGCGTACCTCGTGTACCTCCGCGTGGAGCGCGGCCTGTCGCCGCGCACGCGCACGGCGTACGCCTCCGACCTCCGCGCGTTCGCGGCCACCGAGGCGGACATCGGGGTGTGGGCTCGCTCGGTCGAGCCGGCGCGCGCGTACCTTGCCCGGCTGGGCGACCCGCCGGTGCCGCTCCGACCTGCCACGCGCCGGCGCCGTGCCGCGGCGATCCGGGCCTTCTACCGGTTCGCCTACGCCGAGGGCCTCATCGACGTGGACGTGGCCGGCCGCCTCGATCTGCCCCGCCCGGGCCGCCGCCTGCCCGACCCGCTGGCCGCGGACGAGGTGGCGCAGCTCCTTGACGCCAGCGTCGGCGACGACCCGAACGCCATGCGCGACCACGCTCTGCTCGAGCTGCTGTATGCCTCCGGCCTGCGCGTCGGCGAAGCGACGGCGCTCGATCGCCAGGATCTCTCCTTCGATGGCGGCTATGTGCGCGTCATCGGCAAGGGCGATCGCGAACGACTGGTGCCGGTCGGCGACCCGGCCCTGGCGGCCCTGGCGGCCTACGACGCCACGGCTCGCGTCGCGTGGCTGCCCGATTCGGCGAGCCTCCCCCGTGGCGGGGCGCTCTTCGTGTCAAGCCGCGGCCGCCGGCTGGGCCGGATGGCCGCCTGGCGCGCCGTGCAGGCCGCCGCGCGCCGGGCCGGGCTGCACGGCCACGTCACTCCGCATACGCTTCGTCACAGTTTCGCGACGCACCTGCTGGAGGGCGGCGCGGACCTGCGCGTGGTCCAGGAGCTGCTGGGACATGCCAGTATCAGCACCACGCAGCTGTACACCCACCTGACCGGGGAACGGATCAAGCAGGTCTACGCCCGCGCCCATCCCCGAGCCTGAACCAGGGAGAACCGCCCGATGCGTTATGCCGACACCCTGCTGGCCGATGGCGAGGTCGTCGTCTTCCGCTCGCGCCAGCACGCGCTGGCCCTCCTGCTCGACGCGCGCTACGCGCTGCTGGCGTGGGCCATCACGGTGGTGGACGTCATCCTGCTCTTCGTCCTCCATCCCGACAGTGGCAGCGGCGTCCTGACGATCCTGAGCTGGATCGGGATCGTCAGCTTCGTCGTGGGCCTCGTGCTGTTCCTGCTCCAGGCGTGGCGCTGGTCGGCGCAGGACTACGTCATCACAAACCGGCGGGTGCTGAAGGTGGACGGCGTCCTCAACAAGCACGCCGGCGACAGCTCGCTGGAGAAGATCAACGACGCGATCCTGGACCAGAACCTGCTGGGCCGCCTGCTGGGCTACGCGGACCTCAACATCCTGACCGCGGCCGAGGACTCCCAGATCGACGACTACCACATGCTGGCCCGCCCCACCGAGTTCAAGCGCGAGATGCTCAACGCCAAGAACCTGCTTGACGACGAGGCGGCCCATCGGCTGCCCGCACCGCCGGTCGGGGCCGCCGCCGCGCCGGCACCCGCCCAGATCCCTGCGCCGCAGCCCGCGGCCGATCCCTCGTCGGTCACGCGGACGCTGGCCGAGCTCAAGACCCTCGTCGACCAGGGCGCGCTCACCCAGGAGGAGTACGACGCCAAGAAGGCCGACCTCCTGGGCCGCCTGTAGCGATCGCCGTCCATGGGCGACATCCTCACCCCGGAGGCGATCTTCCGGGACATCGTGCTGGGAGCGGTGTTCCTGCTCGTGGCGTTCCCCATCCACGAGTTCTCCCATGCCTGGATGGCCAACCGCCTGGGCGACAGCACGGCGCGCTACCTGGGTCGGCTCACCCTGGATCCGATCGCCCACTTCGATCCGATGGGCGGCGGGCTGCTCCTCCTCTCCCTCATCGGCAGCGCGGGCACGTTCGCCATCGGCATGGCCAAGCCCACGCCGGTCAACCCGTCCAACCTGCGTGGCGGGCGCCGCGGTGAGATGTGGGTCGCCCTGGCCGGCCCAGCCTCCAACCTCGTCCTGGCCGCCATCGGGTCGATCCTGATCAGGGTCATCGCTGCGGTCCCCGACCTGGCGAACCTGGTGATGAACAACGAAGCCGGCACCCTGCTGTTCGGTGCGCTCGAGACGTTCGTCTTCATCGACATCGTGCTCTTCGTCTTCAACCTCATCCCGGTCCCGCCGCTCGACGGGTGGACCGTCCTCCGCGGCCTGGTCCCCCCCCAGGTGGCCTGGGACATGACCCGCGTGCAGGCCCAGGTCGGGCTGTACGGCTTCCTGATCGTCTTCGTCCTCATCTTCTTCGGCGGGACGACCTTCCTGTCACCGATCCTGGGCAGCATCTTCACCACCCTGACCGGCTTGCCCTACTGATGGGCCTGCCGTCGTCGTGAGCTCCTGGTGGTGGCAGCGCAGCCGCCAGGCCGTGCGCCACGTGACCGCCCGTGTACCGGCGGACGAGGTCGCCGCGCTCGGCAGCTGGCTCACGCCCGACCAGCTGCGGCTCTTCCTGACGATGCCCCGCGCCGATCGGCGCCACGGCCTGGACGTCGTCGCCGCGCTCGACGCGGCCGGCCACCGCGACCCCGACCTGCGCCTGGCCGGCCTCCTGCACGACGTGGCCAAGGGCCCCCGCGTGCGCCTGTGGCATCGCGTGGCGTGGAGCCTCGGCGAACGGTACGGGGCCCGCGTTCGCGGCGGCTTCGCGGCCCTGCCGGGCTTCGCCGAGCCGTTCGAGCGGCTGCGGGACCACGCGGATCGTTCCGCCGAGCTGGCCGTTGCGGCCGGCTGTTCGCCACGCACCGCGGCGCTCATCCGCGCCCAGGCGGCGCCGCTGGACCCGGCGTCCGGCGTCGATCCGCACCTGGGGGAGGCGCTGCGCCTGGCGGACGAGGCCAACTGACGATGCCCGCCGGCGGATCTCCGGTGGACTCGGCGCCCGTGCCCCCAACGGCCGTCCGGTTCATCGACGAGCCGCGCCCCGAGTTCGCCACGCTGGTCCAGGTGGCCACGTTCGACGGTCCGCTGGGCCTGCTCCTCACGCTCATCGAGCAGCGTCAGCTGGATATCCTCACGGTGCCCCTGGGCGACCTGGCGGGCGCCTACCTGGAGGCGCTGGCGGCCCTGCCGGGGGAGCGGCTGCCGCATCTCAGCACGTTCGTCAGCGTCGCCGCCCACCTCATCCTCATCAAGTCGCGCGCCATGCTGCCCGCCCCGCCCGCGCCGGAGCCGGTCCCCGACGAGGCGCCCGACCCGGAGGCCGAGCTGCGCGAGCGGCTCCTGGTCTACCGCCGCTTCCGCGATGCCGGAGCGCGGCTGGGGGCGCTGCTCGAGGCGCCCGAGCGGCTCTTCCACCGCGAGGGCACCGCCGCCGCGACCGACGCGCACGCCGCCGCGCGGCTGGCACCGGCGGCGCCGATGGACCCGGCGCGCCTCGTGGCGGCCCTTGCCGCCCTCGTCGCGATCGCCCCGCCGCCGGTGGAGCCGCCGCGCCTGATGGCACGTAGCGTGACCCTCGCCGAACGGGCGGCGGCGATCCGGGCCGCGCTGGCCCGTGCGCCGGCGGTGGTCCTGCAGGAGTTGCTCGGCACGGGCCGCGATCGCGTCTTCATGGCCGTCACGTTCCTGGCCCTCCTGGAGCTGGTGAAGCGCCGCGAGGTGGTGGCCGTGCAGGCCGTGCCGTGGGGCCCCATCGTATGCCGCCGGGCCGGACCCGCCACGCCCGCCGGCCCGCCGCTCGTCGCATGAGCGCCGACACGATGGACCTGGATCCACAGGAGGCCGCCGTCCTGGGACGACTCGTCGGCGCCACGCCGGGACCGGGTGCCTCCGACCTCCCGGTGGCGGAGCTGGAGGCGCTGCTCTTCGTCGCCGAGCGGCCCCTGACCAGGCGCGAGATCGCGGCCGTCGCGGGCGTGGACGCCGAGACGGTCGATGCACGACTGGGCGATCTCGAGGTGGCGCTGCGTGATCGGGGCATCCGCCTCGTCGGCAGCGACGAGGCGGTGCAGCTCACCACGGCGCCCGCGGCCGGCGCCCTCATCGCCCGGTACGTGGGTAGCGACCCCTCCCGCCTGTCGCCGGCCGGGCTTGAGACGCTGGCCATCGTGGCCTACCGGCAGCCGGTCACGCGCGGCCTCATCGAGCGCATCCGGGGCGTCGATTCGGACTATGTCGTGCGCGCCCTCCTGCACCGCCGCCTCATCCGCGAGCAAGGCCGCGCCGACACGCCCGGCCGCCCATACCTGTATGGCACGACCTTCGAGTTCCTGGAGCGCTTCGGGCTGACCTCGCTGGCCGACCTGCCGCCGCTGGAGGCGGAAGTGGCGACGCTCCTGGTCGATGGCGACGCCGCGACGGCGGACGTCGACCCGCCGGCCGCCGATGGCTGAGGTCCGCCTCCAGAAGGTCCTTGCCGACGCCGGTGTCGCCTCCCGACGAGGGGCCGAAGCCCTCATCACGACGGGCCGCGTCAACGTGGACGGGCTCACCGCCCACCTGGGCCAGCGCGTGGATCCCCGGGCCGCCCGCATCCTGGTCGACGGGCGTCCGCTGCGCGCGCCGGCGAGCCACGTGTACCTGGCGCTCAACAAGCCGATCGGCGTGACGAGCACGGTGCGGGATCGCCACGCGACGCGCACGGTCGTGGACCTGGTCCCGTCGCCGATCCTCTCGCGGGCGGGGCGCCTCTACCCGGTGGGACGGCTGGACCGCGACTCGGAGGGTCTCGTGCTGCTGACCAACGACGGCGACTGGTCGCAGCGGGTGGCCCATCCCAGCCATGAGCTGGCCCGCGAGTACGCCGTGCAGGTGGGCGCGCCGCTGGAGGGGAGCCAGGTGGCCGCGCTGCGGAACGGCATCGGGCTCGATGAGGGGCTGGCCCAGGTCGGTGACATCCGCCCCGCGACGACGACCGAGACGGCCCGGCTGGCCGCATCCGTCGTCCCCCCGCCCACCACCGCGTGGTGGTACCGCGTGACGATCGCCCAGGGCTGGCGCCGGCAGCTGCGCCGGATGTTCGCCGCCGTCGGCGTCCCCGTGCAGCGGCTCGTGCGCGTGCGCATCGGCACCCTGTGGCTGGGCGGTCTGCCGTCCGGTGAGGTGCGCGAGCTCGAGCCCGTTGAGGTCCGGCGGCTGGGCGGGCCCGGAGCGCACGGTGCGCCCGGCGCCG
>Ga0209415_10004059_pt1 | contig 26958 bp, 19 predicted proteins | sample PeaSoiSIISIP2007_FD_187696 | JGI IMG/M metagenome (GOLD analysis project Ga0209415, IMG submission 187696) | Peat soil microbial communities from Weissenstadt, Germany - SII-SIP-2007 (SPAdes) (version 2) | ecosystem: Environmental > Terrestrial > Soil > Wetlands > Peat | place: Germany... | reverse complement strand
CAAGGCAGCGAAGACGGTGGACCGCGGCCTGCAGCGTGGATGTCACGCCCAAAATATACGAATTGGCGAAGTCACTCGGAGTAACTGCTGTTTTGGACACGAGTGACATTCTCAAGCGTGTGCGGCCGGAGTGGTGCGGCCGTCAATTGACACTTACCATGTGAAGGAGCCAGTCTTTGTACTCCAGGTTTCCCGGGTAGTCCTCCGGCGCGTGGAAGGTCCGAATGGCGCCGCCGCCGATGGTCCCGGTCCGGGCTTCCTTCGATGCCACCAGGTCTATCCAGGTGAAGCGGAACCGGCTGGACTCGGAAGCGGATCGCAGATCGAGCTTCAGTTGGCCGCCGTATCGGGCATACACCAGGTACTCCCGACCGGCGATCGCGGAGGCTAACGGCTGAGGATACTCCAGAACCAGTTCCGGATGCGGCTCCAGTTTCCACCACTCCATGCCCTTCAGAAACTTCGCCAGGAAGCCCATCGATCGTGCGCCGGGGAAATCCAGCGTATCGACGCTGAGGGGAGGCCTTGGCCACGAGTCTTTCCGGGGCGCGAGCGATGGGTCGGGTATGTCGGCCCACCATTGATGCCCGCCGCCGTAAGTGTGGCCGGCCGCGCCGGAGAGAATGGCGGACCACGCGGCGAAGCGGACGTCCATGGCCGGCGCGCTGTCCTCCGCGAACTCGTACCACGGCTCGGTGATTACCACCGGCTTGGCGGGCTTCCGTGCGTAATCCAGCGAGACGATCCGCGGAACCATTTCGTTTCTCCATTTGCCGTGCCCCACCTGGCTGCCGTTGAAATCGAGCCATGGTTCGTCATGCAACACGAACCCCGTGGACCATTGGGCGGAGTCGCCCATTTCGCCGGCCGACCATCCTGGCGGCGTATTGTGGACGCCGATGGCGTGGCCGTATGGATCCTCGCGGCGCATGAGAGCGCCCAGGTCCTTCCAGAATTGCAGGCCGAGGCCGCCGTAGTCGTACATGTTGTACTCGCCGCCGACGTTCCAGATCACGTTGTAGGCGGCCAGACGGTGGACCACATAGCGGGTCCAACGGCGCATCTTCTCCGCGCCCGCGCTCTTGTCGAGATTGTTGGCGCTCCACCACGGCATGATCCACAGGGTGATCCCCTGGCTGTTGGCATAGGCGATGAAGCGCTCGGCGTCGTGGATAGCATCGAGGTCCGGTGTGGCGAAGTCTCGTCCCGCCAGGCGCGTCGCATTGTTGGCTCCGAACACCACCTGGCCGATGGTGAAGCCCCGCGCGGATCGATCGTCGATCACCTGCCTGGCGCGCGTGAAGGGGAGCCCGCGCTTCAGCCACGGCCACCAGGTATCCCCAATCCACAGGAAGGGCGTTCCATCCGTATACTCGAAGTACCTGCGGGCGCGGGGCCCGCTCCTGGCGACCCGCACGAATCCGTGGCGCGCCGGGTTGGCGGCCTTCTCGCCGTCGCTCCATACGGCGCATTGGAAGCTGCCTTTCACAGCCTGGAGGGCGGGGTCGGTGGAGGAGGCGGAGTACGACCACTCTCCTGCCGCGGGAGCGGCAAACCGCGCCTTCCATGTCTTGCCTCCGTCCCAAAAGCCGGGCACGGCGTAGCTCAATCCCTTGGCGTCTCCGCTGGCGCCGGTGAAGGTGACCACGACGAAGGGCTTGCCGCCGTCCGGCAGGCCGTCCACGTAGGCATTGGCGAATTCGGCGCTGCCGCTCATGCCGACCTCGAAGGGCTCCCATGGCCCGGTCTTGGGGGTTTGCGCGGCTGCCGGGAAAACGCAGATCCAGACGCCGAACGACAGGATGAGCGCGACTCGTTTCATGACATCTCTCCCTTGACAAGCCTACCTGGATTTGGCGGCCGCCGCTGGCGCCTTGACTCCGGCCGGACAGCGCGATGTACTAATCGAAGTCTTTGCCTGAGCTTTCGCAAAATGAGGGGCACCACATATGGAGGGCGAACGCCTGCGGCAACCGGGATTACTTTCGCGATTGCGATGGGGTTCGTTGGCGGTGGCGCCGCGCTCGCTCAGCCGCCCAGCGTTGCGCCGCGCGCCCTGCTCACGCAATATTGCGCCGCCTGCCATAGCGACGCCCGAAAAACGGCCGGGATCTCGTTCGAGAGGCTCGATCCGGCCAATATGGCTGCCGCAGCGCCCGTATGGGAGAAGGCGCTACACAAACTTCGCGACGGAGAAATGCCGCCGCCCGGTCTGCCCAGGCCGGACGCATCCGCGGCCGCTTCCTTCATGCAATGGCTGGAGGCATCGCTCGACCAGGCCGCGCAGGCTCGTCCCAATCCCGGCGGGGGGATCGCCCTGTCGCAGAGTCCGGGTCGCCTGAGGGACGCGATCGCGCACTTGGAAGCCGCGCTCGAAATCAGGCCCGATGCGCCGGAAGTGCAGCAGGCCCTGGCCCGCCTGCGAGCGGCCGGACAATGACGACTTCACGCCGATCCGCGGCGTTCGCCGCTTCGCCGCCGCGGCCGGAATTGCTGTACAGTGTTAGAAACCATATGAGCAACCAGGCAGGTATTCGAATCATCGCGCTCGTGTCGACGTTGACCGTGAGCGTCTCTTTCGCGGCCGACGGACCACCCGCATGGGCGTACGGCTTTCCGCAAGCGGGCGCCCCGGCGGCTCCGGCGGGTGGAGGCGGCCGCGGCGGACAGGCGGATAACAGTCCGAAGCGCCTCGCCGGCAGCACCCTGGAGTTCACCCTGGCGCAGATCCGCGACGGCTTCGGTCCCGCGGACTGGTTTCCGGGCGACCACCCGAAGATGCCGGAGATCGTGGCGCACGGCCGCCGGCCCGAGGTGCGCGCCTGCGCCCTGTGCCACTATCCGAACGGCAAGGGCCGCGCGGAAAACGCCCCCATCGCGGGTTACCCGGTGGCCTACTTTATCCAGCAGATGAACGATTTCAAGAACGGCAACCGCAAGAGCGCCGAGCCGCGGAAGGCCAACACAAACGCCATGATCGCGATCGCGAAGGCAATGACCGACGAAGAGATCAGGGCGACCGCCGAGTACTTCGGCTCGATGCCGTGGACCCCGTGGATCAGGGTGATGGAGGCCGACATGGCGCCCAAGACTCGCATCGCCGGCGGCCTGTTCCTCGCACTGGAAGGCAACGAAAAAGAACCGATCGGCAAGCGCATCGTTGAAGTGCCGGAGAGCGCCGAAGCCACCGAGACGTACCGCGACCCGCGTTCGGGCTTCATCGCCTACGCGCCGCCCGGCAGCGTCAAGAAAGGCGAGGCTCTGGTGACTTCGGGCGGCGGCAAAACTCTGGCGTGCGGCGCCTGCCACGGCGCGGATTTGAAGGGCCTCGGCCCGGTTCCGGGAATCGCGGGCCGGTCACCGAGCTACCTGGTGCGACAGATATACGATATGCAGGCGGGCGCCCGCAAGGGCCTGTGGACTCCCCTCATGACGAAGGTGGTGAGCCAGATCAATGAAGACGACATGCTGGAGATCGCCGCTTATACCGCGTCACTCAAGCCCTGAACGAGCGCGTTTCCCGAGCGCCAGGAATGACGCCCGCTACAGGGCCGATCGCCGGTGGACGGACGGCCGTAATTGGATTCAACAACTGAATTCTTAAGTTTGTGCGTCACCAGTAGTACAAGTATGCCAATTGCCGGCGAGAAGGCCTGGAAATGTCCGCTTCCGAACCACAGGATACCGCCAGATCATCGAAGTACATTTGTTGTTCCCGCGCCTGACATCGGTCAGCGAGGCCCACCGCCTTGCAACAATTCTGGAAGAACGCCTGCCGGCCGAACTGGCGATGCCCGCCGAAGTCATCACTCACTTGGAGTCCCTAGAAGACCATGCCGACGTCCACAGCGAACAACACTACACAGGGAGACTTGAATAGGCTCTGTGCAGTCGCGGCGAAAGCGACCGGCATTGCCCTGAACACACTGATGAAGTGGATGAAGGAACCGGAGTTCGATGCTGCATGCCGGGGCTGGAACCCGGTGCTGGTGGAAAACTTCCGATAGAGACGCCGCCGTCACGCGGACTCATAGAATGACGTCAAGTAGGGCAGCTTAATCTCCTGGCCGGAAGCGCCAGAGGCTCGACCGCAGCGGTGCGGCAATCGCGACGATCTTGCCGTCGGGGCTCCAACCGGGAGATGGCATGTCCGCCGGGTAGCCGATCGTCGGAACCCGCACCAAACCCGTCGAGGAATCCAGAATGCCGGCGGGCCAAGGGCGGCCGCACTCCTGGCCGACGGAAGCCGTGCCGTGCAGGTTTTCCTCGATGACGAAACTGCTGGTGGCGACGAAACTGCGGTTCTAATTGAGCGAAGTGGAGGCCCAAGTGGTTCAGGAAGGCTGTCAGTTCAGAGCGCCGGGATGGGCTGAAATGCGCTTGAGCAGGCATTCGCAGCCGGACGCGCAAGCTCTCGGCATACTGAGTCCTTCGACGGCCACCTGCCTATCCGTACCGTTAACGTGCCTTGGCCGATCGCTGAGGCGGGATTTTTCCAATTCACAGCGCAAAATTCCGCCACCCGCAGACCAGTATTCAGCATGAGCTCGACAGCGGCAATATTTCCAATCCTCCCCTCGTGTTCCACGCAGGCGATGCCCGTTTATGATCAGACCCGTGCCATGGCAGTCAGAGGCAAACACGAACGTGGTTCACAATCGACGCGGGGATTTCTGAGAGCGCGGCAGAATACCCCAAATATTGACGACACTTCAGCAGCACGACCGCTGCGAAAAGGTGCTCACCGCTACGGACCAACGCCCGCCCGAAATCCTCATCTGCCACCTGACGGCGAGGGACGCCGCGAGGCGACAGGCCCACCATTCCCCTTGAATGTTTTTGATTTACGGCCTGATCTGGCCCAGATATCGGATTGCGCTCTGAACCGTAAGTCCAACGGCTACAACGAATCCACATCTGTTCATCCGCCGGTTTCTTAGGCGGTGAGGCGCGGCCCCGCAATGGTGTACCAAGTACACCGTTTCAGAAGTTGACGAACGTATCGCGGGACTGTCGCGCCACCATTCGAGAGACTGTCAGAAATCGACGGTCAATTGCCCTTCACCGTCACCAGTATCGGGGCGCTGTCCTGTGCGGTCGCGAGCGAGCGCACTGCCGCCACCTGGGTTCCCGCCGGCATGTAGGGAGGCACCTGCGCCTGGATCTGGCCGCTCGAAGTCATCAGCAGCGGGAGGGCCACATCCCCGAAAGTCACGCAGGATCCCCCCAGGACCGTCGGCGGCGGCAGTGTGGCCGCGACAGCATTGGCCGCCAGGTTCTGTCCGTTAATGGTGATGAATGAACCCGGCGAGATATTCTGCGTGCCGTCGCTGGAGTTCACGATGCCGGTGCCATCCGCGGCGATGGCGGGCTGAGTAGAGCCTCCCGCCGGCGCCAGGGAAATCACGCTGAGTCCGGAAATCGTGATCGCGTAGGCCGTGGCGCCGGCGGAGTCCACCACCATCTGGCGCGGGTTGGTGTCGAAGCGCGTTGTGCCGAACAGGCTCACCACCGGGTTCTCCGGGACGACACCCGCCAGTGAGACTCCGCCGGTCGACAGATCCACTACCTGTAGCGTGGCCCGAGGATCGTCAGTGGTGGTCGAGGTGATGGTCTGACGCACCGAGGTGGTAAGCCGCAGAAAGGTGGTGTTGGTCAGGGGAGCCACGGCTGCCACGTTACGCTGTCCGGTGCTGATCACGCCGCCCAAGGTACTCGTGGAACCCGGCTGTGCCATGCCCCCGATCACCGACAGGGACGAATTCAGAATCAGCCCATCGGAAAGGTAGTAAGTTCCCGACGTTCCCGCACCCAGCACACCGTAGAAGCCCTGGACGGTGCCGCTGAAGAGCAGTCGGCTGGCTACATAGGTATCGGCGCTGGAATTGTAGAGATAGGCCGTGCCGCTGCCATCCATGGTTACGATGTAGCTGTTGTCCGGAGCCGGAATCATGCCGAATGCCGGCGCGCCGGCGAATCTTACGGGGGTGATGGAATCGGCCGGCCGCACGGCGGCCGTGTTCCCATTGGCCACGCTCCACTGCGACCCATCGGACATCACGAACTGTAAGCCGGACTGACCCATGGCCAGGGTGCGCGGATAAACCACGGCGGCGGTCCCGTTGCGCGGAATCGGCGGAAAAACCACGCCGCCCACCAGCGCTCCCGCAGTGGGGTCGATGATGCCGATGGATTCGCCGCCCGTGTTGCCCACGTACAGGGTCGAGCCGTCGGGGCTCATGGCCAGTTGGTGCGGCAGTTGACCAACCGGAATGGGATCGGCGAACTGCTGGGTCGTAAGATCAAATACTTCGATGCGGTTGTAGCCCGAGTTGGTGATGTAGAGCCTGCCTCTCGGCTTGTCGAGCAGCAGATCCTGCAGGCCCTCGTTGCCGGACGGATTCGTAACGTTGCCGGAACTGCTGTTGGGCACGGTCGGGACGGGGTAAATCACGCCTCGCTGATCGGACTGCCGGTAGTTCATGTAGACGCGAATGATGGGCGGCACATTGATGGCTTCGGGCGACGCAAGCGTCACATTCAGCGGCGTTCCTTGCGAGGTTCCCGCCCCGGTCCACAGGTTCGTGCCCGCCTGGCGGATTACACCGGACCACCCGGAGTCCATGGTGAAAGTGATGGTGGCCGGGGCCAAACCGCTGGACTGCTCGTAAAGCATCGCCGAATTGCCGGTGTCCACCACGCTGAAGGTCAAACGGCCTTTGCCGAGATTGTTGATTTGGAGAGTCCCCGAAGCGATGCCGCGGTTGCAGTCGTCCTGGGCGAGGAACACCTGGGTGGTCTCGGGCGCCAGGATGGGATAGTTGTACAGGTTCCCCAGGGGCAGGTGAATCACTCCGGAATCCGAGGCGGCCCAGGCCTGCGACTCGTCGGAAAGCATCAGCATCCTGCCCACAATGTTCTCCGGCAGGTTGATTCCCAACTGAATGGCGAGGTTGTTTGGGTCGTTGACCAGCAGGGTTGACGAGAGCGAAGGCGGCGTTGGGGTGGTATTCGCGGCGGTATTGAACGCCGCATATAGGGTGGATCCGTCCGGCGAGAACACGCTGCCGCCGAGGTTTTGCAGCGGGTTGAATGCCGCGGTGAAGCCGAACGGAGCGTTGGCGTTGTTCTCCTGGGCCAAGATCGCTAGCGTAGCGGTGTCGAACATGGTCATTCCCGCCATGAAGCGCGAGCCATCCGGAGCAATAGACAGGACCGTGGACGCTCCCGACACGGTGCGATTCCGCAGCACGCTCCCCGAGGATACTTCATATACGAAGATGAGATTGCTGGAACCGGTTGGCGTGATCGCCCCCACGATGTACTGGCCATCCGGCGTGCGCAACAGGGATCCCGTAAAAATCTTGGTAGGCCGCGTCAGGGTAGTGGCGGGCAGGGGCGCCGGAGTGGTGGGTGGGGCCGGAACGCTGACCGGCAAAAGCTGTTGGCCCGGAGGCAGGGTCCCATCGAAGATCGTCAGTATCCCCTGGGGGATTCCCGAAACCACTCCCGTGCCCAGCATACTTACCAGCGCGCGGCCGTCGCTCCCCACCTCGACGCCCTGGGGGATCGAGGGCAGCGCCACGCTTTGAATGACTTGGCCTTGCGACAGATCGATCACGTTGAGCAGCGGCAAGCCGCTGGCCGTCTGGGTGGGGGTGGCGCCGCTGGTTACATAAAGGAATTTGCCATCCATGGACATGGCGCCGGCAGTCGGGCTCTTGCCAACGCTGATGCTGCCTGTTACCAGACCGGTCGCGATGTCCAGGATGGAGACCGAGTTGGTGCTGTTGCCGATCAGGTACAAACGCTGCCGCGGCTCATCGAGGACCATGTCCGCGGGCGTGCCGCCGGACAATCGAATGACGTCGCCGAAGGTGGCGACGGTAGACTGCTGCGGAAACGCCGGCCGGGGACCGATAAGGAGCAACCCGGCCGCTGCACAGACGAATGGGCGAATGGTCATGGCCGGTGTTCCCTTCGATTCTTACCAGCCGCTCACCGGCGCCGGTATGGCCGACCGCATTGATTCCGTGGTGAACCGGCTGGCCTTGGGAAGCGCCTCGGGGTAGGCCGGTCCCGCCAGCGCCAGGTAGGAAAGCGTGCCTGCCCGTTCCACCTGCAAGACGATCGGCGTGCCATCGGACATCGAATCGAGTTTCTGCCGGAGCCCCGCCATCGCGTCGACCGCGGAGCCGTTCACGGCGTGGATAATGTCACCGGGTTGGAGGGGGTTTTGCCCCGACAATCCCTGTCCGGCACGGGCAATGACCAGCACGCCGCTGGGACCGCGCACGAAATCCAGACCCGATGCCAGCGCGGGAGTGAGCGTCGTGCCATACACGCCCAGGCGGAAAATCAGGTTGTCCTTTTCGGTGATATTCGTGGACGGAAAAGCCGCTGGGGCGCTTCGCGGGGCGGCGGGTGTGATCCGCAGCGTGCGGGGTTCGTCACCGCGCAGGACGGTCAGTTCCAACGCCCGGTCCGGTGTAAGCTGGTACTCCACGCGGTACAGATCGCGGATATTGCGGATGGGCTTATCGGCCAAACCGGAAATGATGTCGCCCGGCTGGAGACCTGCCTCCGCGCCAGGTCCGCCCGGAGCGACATCCTCGACCAGTACGCCCTCGCTGGCCTTCAAGTGGAGGGCGGCGATCAGTTGCGGCGTCAGGCTACGGGGCTGAATACCAAACCGGGGCCGCGCCATGGTTCCCTTTTCGCGGAGTATCGCATACGAATGCCGCGCCACCTCCAGCGGCACGGCGAAGCCGATGCCTTCGCTGCCGCCGGATTGCGAGAGGATCATGGTGTTCACTCCCAACAGGTGGCCGTCGAGATCCACCAGCGGACCTCCCGAGTTGCCCGGATTCAGGGGAGCGTCGGTCTGTATGTAGACCCGCGGATCGTCGGGATTGAGTTGACGTTCCACGGCGCTTACCAGTCCGAGAGTTGCCGACTGCGAGAGGCCCATGGGGTTGCCGTAGGCCAACACCAGTTGACCTTGCCGCGGGTTTCGACCGCTCGACAAATCGAAAAAGGGCAGGCTTTCCGCATCGATCTTGAGAAGTGCCAGATCGTTGTCGTCATCCACGCCGGCGACTCGCGCCACATATTCCCGAGTTTGATCGGCGTCGGGGGAGGCGGCGCCCGATTGCACCAGCACGGTAATGCGCGTGGCGTTCGAGATCACGTGCGCATTGGTGAGCAGGTAGCCATCGGAAGAAACAAAGAAGCCCGACCCCCGGCCGTGCTCGGCCACCAGCACGCCCGCCGGTTGCTCTTCGCCGTTCCCAGTGATCTTGAGTCCCTGGGTCGCGATTTGCACTACTTTCGGCGCCACAGCGATAGAGAGGCGTTCCATCTCGCTGCTCATCAACTGTAGATTGTGCATGGCCCCGGCTGCCCGGTCCGATGACGTCAAGCGCTGCTGGCCGCTTACAGGCAGAATCAGCAATCCAAACAGCAGCAATGGTGTCCCGAGTCTCATGCCGTGGTCAGTGCACGCCGGCCTCCAAAGCGCTACCGCGCCCTTAAGTGCTTCCCTTTCAGAGGCGAGGCCGGATCGGCCGTGCCGGCAGGGCTGCCGGCAGCGCTCGGATGTGAGGTTAGAGGCCAGTTTGCCACCGCCCAAGGCCGCCGGTGCGGCAATCTTGCGCGCCGCCGCCAACGGCCTATAAGAGTGACTCGTTGAGTCTATTGGAGGCGTGGGGCCCTGTGTTGGCTATAGGTGACTGAAGCCGCTGGGCAGCGTTACTCCGCGTGAGCGAAGTTGATAGATAACAATTCCCAGGATCGTTCCTGCTAAGACTCCGGTGAATCCTCCCTGGGCGTACATCACTGGCAGGTCGACTACCATCCGGGTCATGGCAATCTTCAACGTTGCCGAGGCGCCGCGAAGCGGTTCCATTGGGTGTCTCCTAAAGCCATACGCGTTCATTCCGGGAGCTTCAAACACTAAGACGACGTTTTCGGTCGAATAGTAACTCCCGTCTGGTGGTATTCCCTTGCAACTTGGTTCGCCAGTCCGCTCCTACCTTCAGGTACGTTCGAATCTCTCCGGTCAGATCGGAGCCAAACGCTAAAACCTAATCCGACCCTTTGTGGAACATTTTGCGCTTGATGTCGGGCCAGAATTCCTTAAGAACCTGGGACACCGCGTCGGTCCCCACTTGCATCAGGAGCTTCGTCCCATTGTCCAAGAAAGTACGGCTTTCAGGATAGTACGCATTCGAGATCGCCACCGCACTCGCGTTTCCGAGCCATTCCGAATAATTGAAGCGCGTGCCGCCCGAATCCTTGTGGGTCACGAACACTCGCGACAGTGCGTAGCCCATACGCAAGATCGTGGTCCCGCTTCCGCGCCGGAAATATCGAGGATCCTCGTGCAACAGCACCGGGAACAGCCCCTCGGTGAACATGTTTCCCATCGCCTGATCGGCATAATTGGTAGTCAATCGATGCCCGAATCCCTTGAGTCCCTGCCCGAAGGAAGGATCCTGATTCGTCAACTGCCCTAGCCCCGCCAGCGCCCCCGCCAAAGCCACCAGCGGATAATCGAACGAATCCTTGCTGGCGATGTCGAGTTTCTGACGAGCCGTCAGCACCGTGCCTTCCTGCGACGCGTCCGCCGTTCTGTAGTTCGGAAGGACGCCGAACACACGATTGCCTCCCGGCGGTTCCAGGTCCAGAGCGTTTGCGGCAGTCGCAGGAATCGCTTCCGTCCCATCTTGCGATCCGTTGGGAAGGGTGGACGGCATCGGCTGTTCCTGCGCGAATATGCTCGCCGCCAGCATCGCTGGCAATAGGACCCGCACCCGCAATAGGCTCATCCTGTCTCCCCTGATCTCGTTGTGTCTGACGCCACGCCGAATCGATTCTGACGCCGTCATTGGGGCACGCCGGCCTCCAAATCACTGCCGGCACTTAAATGCTTTCATTTCAGAGGCGAGACCGGATCGGCCGCAGCCCCCGGCAGCGCTCAGGTGTGAGGCTTGGGCCAGTTTGCCGCCGCTCGGCACCGCCCGTGCGGCAATTTGGAAAGTCGCCATACCTCTATCGTGGTTACGGATGGCAACCCCCTCCGCTGGAATTTCCGTTGATGGGCGCACCCGCGCAATTCGTGCAACTTGCAAAGCTCGAATTAGCACCGCACGGTTTCACTGCGCTTACAGTCGCGGGGAAGAGAGGCACCAGCAAGGCCGCTACCCATCGCGGCGCCACGCGAAATGGAGGCCATGTGTACGGTTTGGGGGCGGTCCCCCGGAGTGCGACGGGGCGACCTATCATCGACTCGATCCGGTCCTTCGCCGCAGAAGAGTCGGCGACCAGCCGGGCGCCTTCAACCTGCCATCTTTCCAGCAATTCGCGCCCTGCGTCATCCATACCAGTTACAGAACTGAGGTCGACGACCAGGCATCTTCCGCGGACTATGGACGAAGCAGTGCGCCACGCCTGTTCCAACTCCCGAACACCGTCTCCCGACAAGTCACCGGACAACCGGAAGCGGAGCGCAGCAGAGCCGTCGTGAATGTAATAGACGAGGTCACTTTTCTTTATGCGGGCTGTGTTGCTCATACTGAAGCACTCCGTGCGCCAATTCGCGTCACCGGGATCAATTGAAGAACCGACTTGCAGCAGCCAACAACTCTTTCGGGGCAAACGGTTTTTCAACGAAGAGGAATCCCTTTTTAGGATCGTTCATGTCCGCCGGGGCGGCTTCCCCGGAAACGAAGATCAGCGGAATAGCGGGACAGTCCGATCTAAGCGAGATTGCGAGATCCGTTCCCGTCATGCGTGGCATCCGGATGTCGGTGATCACCAGATCGATCCTGCTGCGCCAGGTATGAAAAACCTCCAGCGCTTCCAATCCATCGCCAGCTTCAAGAACCTGAAGGTCGGCGCTCTGCAGGATTGTTTTGATGTACGAGCGGATTCGAGAGTCATCATCTACAACCAGGACCAGATGGCCGGTGACGTCGTGTCGTATTCCGTCGATCATTCTCGCATCCTCCAGCTTCCGTTCCAGTTGATTCGCCCTGGTAGACGGCGAACGATCGGTGTACGTTACATGACTCGAAAGAGCCATGCGGAAATAGCAACAGTGGTCAGAGGGCTACACATCGAAACTGTTGCACAAGAAAATGGAACTATCTCAGAACATCTCCCAACTATGAAATAGGGCGCTGACATTCGGCAGTAGACGGCGGTGGTCCGCATGACAAGGAGCTTTGCTTGACAATTCTTTACGGAGCCATAGCCCGAAAGAGTTCCGCATTCGGAGCGGGGGTCGCGTCACCTCTAGTATGAAAGGCACCCATCCTATCTCTTTGTGTTCCGCACCAGGGTTTCTGCCGTCTGAAGAGTCAGCCCTTTTGAGCCTTCGGCGCCTGACCCAGGACCTACAAGCCGCACGGGAGATTCAGAGTAGGTTCTTGCCCGGGCGCCTGCCGCACATTGCCGGCCTCGACTACTGCGGGGACTGCCAGCCGGCAGGCGAGGTGGGCGGAGACTTCTTCGACTTTCGCAGGCTGCCTGGAAATGAGCTGGCTGTCTCGGTGGGCGATGTTTCGGGGCACGGGATCGGCCCGGCAATCCTGATGTCGGGCATACAGGCGTTCCTGCGCGGCCTCACCGGCCGTGGGTCCGGCGAGATTCCGGGTGTGGTCGCGGAATTGAACCGGGTGGTGTGCCAAGTGGCGCCGGACAACATTTACGTCACGCTGTTTTATGCGCACGTCGATCCGCAGCGGCGCGAGGTGCGGTACGTGAGCGCGGGCCATGAACCGCCGCTGCTGTTGAGGAAGCGCAACGGCCGGGCGCAGAGGCTCGGCAGCACGGGAACCGTGCTGGGGCTAACCGCCCGCACGGTGTTCGAGCAGCGAACGATTGGGATGGATCCGGGGGATCTGCTGGTGGCCTTTACCGACGGAGTCACCGAGGCCACCGACGCCGAGGGACGGGAGTGGAGCGAGAACGGGGTCTTGAGCGTTCTCCGGGGGTGTAAGGACGCGCGGAGTTCGGAGTTAGTGGCCGAGATTCTGGAATCGGCCGGACGATTCGCGGACCCGATGGCGCCGGTAGACGACCGCACGGCCGTGGCGGTGCGGTTAACCGAGACGGCGGACCGAACGTTGCAGGAGGATGAGGCCATGGAGCTGGCGTTCGCGGCGGCTTGACGGGCCTCGCCGTCGCGGAAGCCCGGCACCTGCGGGCACGCGCCCCTGCCTACCGCAACCGCGCTGCCACTCTTTTTCTGTCGATAGACATCAGACATGGGCAATCTACCCTCAATCCAAGCCAGCTATCCTAGCGACGAGACAGGCTCCACACGAACTAACGAAGAGGAGTGGATCGACACTACCGGCGAACCCCAATCCAGACACGACAAAGTTGAAGCGCTGGGATCTCCGGCGCCGGCTCGACAGGGTATCGCCAGTGGGATCGCCGGAAACTGACTGGCATCGGGCCGAGAAGGAATTGAGGAAGAGCACCGAGCCGGTCCGACGGGTGGTATGACCGGCGCCGGCTCTGGAAGGCGCTGAAGGCTCTTTGACCTGTAACCAACCCACGGTGTCGAGCGTCTATTGAAGCAATCCCCGTTACGACAGCGGGCGCTCACCCCTATCACCCAAACGGCGCCCGCTCTTCAAGGCCCGCATCATCGTGAAGTGGTGGTTCGTGGCCTGATTCGCCTTTCGACATCTAACGGTCATCGTTGGGAGCGCGCTGTCGGAGCAAGTCTGTAAGTTGCAGTACAGAAGCAACTGCTTAAGCCGATGTTTTTCTGTCCACTTCAATAGCCGCGGCTAATACCAAGCAACTCTTTGAAATCCGGTGTGTTTAACATGCTTATGGAACCCAGAATATCTTCGTTCTCTCTTGGCTTCCATGCCGCTGTTGACGTGACCATCGGCACAGCCGCCGGCCTGATCGCAATCCTCTTCTGTTGTCCCATTCTCATCCTGACCACGGCTGTCAAGATGCCCCTGAAAGCGTTTCTTCGCTGGCACAGGGGGTGTGTTGCCGGTGAGTGGACCCACTGACCCAGGCTCCGGACTCTTTTCTTCCAAATAATCATCAATAACCATAGGGAGTTTGCGACCAACGCCGGCAGCGCTCCATTCACCTATTGAATCTCGCATAATACCGCGACAAAGCCGCTGATGCGAACGAAAATGTCACCGTATTAAGCCGCCACGTGATTCTACTCGGATTCAAGCCGCAATGGCACGGCCAGTTGCACACGCAGCCTACAAGTTGTTTTTCAACGCCTGTTACGGGGAGTACGGCCCGACCCGTCAAAGCCCGCGCCACCTGCAGGAGCCCGCCCCGCCAGCCACAACCGCGCCGGCCACTCTTTTCTGTCGATAGAAATCAGGTAAGGGTAATCGGCTGCGCGCAAATTCCGCTATCGGTGTGCCGAGGAGACTTCGACTCTCATGCAGGCCCGGTCGTTTCTGGCTCTGGAAGCAGTCGCAGCGATATCCACGTTCGCGGGGCGGCTGCTGACGCCGCCGACAATTACCTGGAGCGCGTACAACCCGTCCGGCAAATTGGGCGGGATCACAACATCGATTCGGTACACGCCGGGCCGGCCTGGCTCCATGCCGGCGAAGGACGGCTCCAGGCGCGTCTTACCGAGCCACACTTCCAGGCCCGCTAACGACGGAAGTGAAGCGGACGGCGCCACCAGCCCCATTCCGGCCGGCCCATCGAGTGCGCCCAGACCGGTCAGATACAGTCTGGCGCCGGCGCCCGGCCGGACCGGATTACAGAAATGAAGAGGCCGATTGCCGGACCGAACCGCCAGGAGAGACGGCGCGGCCGGCAGTGCCGTCACACTGGCCGAAGCGGAACCGTCGGGCGTCAAAACCTGTAACACTACGGAACCGGAAACTTCATGCGGAAGTTGCGCATTGATTTCCACGGGGGACACGGACAGCAGCGGCGCTGCCACGCCATTGGCCGTGACGGTGACTCCGCCCAGGCCGCCTCGCGGGGGCGGACTGGAGGCCAGAGCTGTACGCATCGCCAGATTTTGCCCCGTGATGCAGATCAGGGAACCGGGGGCCACCGCAGGCGTGTAGTCGCCGACACTCAGGACGCGCTGGATGCTGATCCTGGCGGCATGGCCCAGCGTCACATCATCGATCTCTTCGCCGTCCAGCCCGATGGCGCGGAGCCGCAGATACTCGCGTTCGACATCCACGCGCAGGTAATTGAAGGCCTCCACGGACAGCGCGCATTGCGACGACGAGCCAACAGACTCCAGGGCGCCTCCGCCGCCGCCCGTGATGACGTACACGGTGGACGTCGAGGGGTAATCGGCCGGCGCATCGCCCGCCAGAGGGTACGAGCGTTCGTAGCCGTGTCCGTGGCCGCTCAGCAGGAGTTGAACTCCGCGCCGTTCTACGATAGGGACGACAAGCTGGCGCACGGCTACGCAGACCGGATCGCCCAGATGAAACCCGGTGGGGTAAGGAGGGTGATGCAGAAAGACAATCCGCCAGCGTTGTTCGGTGGCGGCGAGATCGGCGTCCAGCCAATCCAGCATTTGCGGGGCGCTGGCCGTCGGGAGGAGGCTCGAGTCCAGCGAGACGAAATGCGCGTTGCTCCAGTCAAACGAGTAATACCGGCCCTGGCCCGGGCCGGGAACACCGCTGTCCGGCACGACCACCCCGGCCAGGTAGGGCGCCGCGAAGTTAGTGTTGTACTCATGGTTGCCGGGAGTCGCAAAAAGTGGGAGCCGGCGCATCAGGGGAGCGTTCGGCCCGAAATGGCCCAATTCGAAATCCGCGAACGTGCCGTCCGGATAGGCCAGATCGCCCACATGAATGGCCATCGAGACGTCCAGTTCCGCCGCCATCGCTTGGACCAGAGATTGCTGCTCGGGCGAGCCCGCTCCGCTATCGCCGAACGCGAGGAACGAAAACCTGCCCTTCCCGGCAGTGCGAAACCTGAACAGTGCGGGATCGGAAGCCAAGTCCTGGCCATCCACCGTGACCCGGTACGAGTAGTCAAATCCGGACCGCAGACCCGTGAGATCGGCCCGATATTGGTACGGGAGCCGCCACAGTGGTGGAGCTCGCGTCGGCCGGCCCGGCATAGCCTATCGGCAACGTGCCGTTCACCGCGCCCAGTCCGGTCGCGTAGACCGACAGAGTCTCTCCCGCGATCGCCGGGTCGGTCGCCGAAACTGGAGACCCGTCCTGATGGACGGCGGCGAGTACCGACGGTGTAGAGGCCAGAACGGTCATATCCGCCGTATCGCTTGTGTCGCCGCTGGCGGAGACCACGACACTGGCCGTGCCGACCGGGATATCTCCAGGCACCTGCGGCACCCAGCAGACCGAATGAAATCACACGTAGCGGGCTGCCGCGTCCAATCGTACACGGTCGTCACCGTTGCCTCTACTCTTTGTTTAGGCGGTCCGGCGAAAAAGTTCCGCAAACGAGCGTCATAAAAGGTGCATGACCGAGTTGCGGTCCTAACCGATAGAACTGCGCTCAGGTTGGAACGATCTTCGTTGTTGGTCTCAATCATGCAGTAGATTCGCCCTGATAGGCGACGAAAGAGCGAGTGTATGTTACACGGCTCGAAAGAGCCAGTGGAAATCGCGACAGTGGGCAAACTGCCGCGCATCGACACGCCTGCACAAGAAAATGGAACTATCTGCCAAGTATGAAAAATAGCACACTTACATTTTGCAGACGGATTCTACCCGGATTCCAGCCGCAATGGCGCGGCCAGTCGCACGGACCCTACCGGTTGTTGTTCAACGCCTGTTGTGGGAAGTAGCGCTGCCGCTAGTGTTGGAAGGCTTCGAGCGCTTCGTCCACGCTGAGGTAGATGTCGAAAACGTGATGCAGCCGGGTCAACTCGAACACCGTCCGCACCGGCTTAGACAGCGCGCACAGCTTCAAGGAGCCCTGGGCCGCACTGACTTCGTGCAGCAGCTTGAGCATCGCGCCCAGTCCGGAGCAATCGATACTCCTCACCCGGCTCATATCGACGATGATTCTGCCCTGTTTGCCGGCCATCGGATCGAAACATTCCGCCAGCCTCCGTATGCGGGCACAGGCCGTTTCGCAAGGCACTTCGACAATGACCACACTGCCGTTGCCGGTGGCTCGGGGCACTCCCTGCCCTATCGGCACAGGAGTAAGTGGTCCGGACAGACTGGTTAGTGTCGAGATCATACTTAATTGACGATACCTCAGGAGTCCAGGTTACTAAGTAGCCCCCATGAGCCATCGCCGGGTGCCGTCGCCCGTTACGAAGCCATCCGGGCCGGTAATGCAGAAGCCGCTTCGCGCGGATACTCCATCGGAACCATGGACGCCAGGCGATGCCGCAGCGCTACGTGTGCACGGAACATCAGAGACTTCACGGCGGATTCGGTACAGTTGAGCGTCCGCGCAATCTCCGCGTAGTCCATCTCCTGGTACCGTTGCATGAACACCGCCGACCTCTGGATTTCCGGCAACTCTGCGATCGCCTGCCGCACTTCAGCAAGCCGCGCCTGGCGCACCAGGCTCTCTTCCACCGATGGACGGCCGTCAGAAATCTGCAACAGCGGCCCGGCTGTGGGCGCGTCGCTCAGACGTTCGTGCCACGCATCCTTCTTCGAATCGCGCACGGCATTCAACGCCAGGTGGGTGGCGATCCGAAAAAGCCACGTTTGAAACTTTGCCGTGGCCTGGTAAGACTGCCGGGAGCGATACACGCGCAGGAACACTTCTTGCGACAATTCCTCTGCCAGCGCCAGGTTCTTGATCTTGCGGTGGATGAAACGGACAATCGCGGGCCGATGTTTATTCAACAGGATGGCGAAGCTGGCGGCGTCCCCTTGTCCGACGCGCAACATCAGCTCGGCATCATGGTCGAGCGTTGCGGGCGCTCCGGCGGCAACGCACCTCTCTTGCCGGCAAGTCACTTTTGGTCCGATGCTCCGGCTGGTCATGTCGCGTTTGACGACAGCTCACCGCTTCGAGTTTCAAGTATCAACATAGAGCGAAGTGACTCGTAGTTAGTTCTGTCAATAACACAGCAGGCAGCTCGCGCCCGTCGCCAGCTCCCCGGCTAACGCAAACCACCAGTACTGGATTTCCGGATCGTGGCCCTCGGGTTCCATTTCCTGGTGTCAGCAGGGCCGGGCGGTCGCTCTTCGCCGTTCCCGGCGATCTTCAGTCCCTGGGCCGCGATCCGCACCACTTTCGGGCCGGATTCCCAACCGGCTTTTCATCGGGCGATCCGGTCCGGCAGCCGTGGTTAGAGCACGCCGGCCTCCAAATCGCGGCCGCACCTCTAAGCGCTTCTATTTCAGAGGCGAGGCCGGATCGGCCAGGGCTCCCGGGAGCGCCCGGATGTGAGGCTTGAGGCCATTTTGCCGCCGCCCAACGCCGCCGGTGCGGCATTTTTGCGCGATCGCAGTTCGAGCTTTCGCGGCGGCCCATGCCGCGGGACTGACATTGGCCGTTTTTCGCAGATGCGTCCACGGCCGGCTTGCGCGGTCTCAGCGCAGGGTGAATCGCTATAGTGACTCCGGCCTGGTTCGTACTCCTTGTGGCCACAGATCTTGTGGACCACAGATCGGGTACGATACGAGGATGACGCGTCTGCTTCCACTGTTGCTGATCTGGCCCGCGGCGGCTGCCGATTTGCCCGGGTCGCAGGATCCCGCGCTGATGAAGCGTTATGCGGGGAGCGAAATCATCGGGTATCGCTCCCCGAAATTCGACGAGTTCTTGCTGCCCCTGGGGAAACCCTCGCAAATCGACCCGCCGGCTTATGCCAAGAGCCAGAAAGTGGCGGGCCTGATGAGCCGCTGCACGTATCTGGCCCCGGAGGGGCGCACGCCTGCTCAGGTGTTCCACAATTACCAGTTGGAATTTCAGCGGCTCAACCTGGTGACCCTGTTTGAGAAGGGCCCCAATGTGAGCGGCTGGTTCGGCCCCACGCTGGCGCGAGCTTCGGACGAGGATGGCCTGGGCCAGATCCTCAGCTACAACGAAGCTCAGGAACGCGTGCTCTCGGGGAAGTCCAAGGACCCGCAACCGGTGTGGTACTTCGTGTTCGTCACGGCCTATAAGGACGGCGTGATACCCGAACGCCTGCGCAGCTCCGTGACCAAGGACCGCACCCTGGTCCATCTGGTGGTGGTGGCGCCGGAGAAGATGGAGGAGCGCATGGAGTTCGTCAATGCCGCCGACATGGCGCGCTCGTTGACAGACACGGGCAAGGTGGCGCTCTACGGCATCCATTTCGATACCGACAAAGACACGCTGCGCGACGATTCGAAAGCCACGCTGGACGAGATCGGTCGCCTGTTGGCTTCCGATCCGCAAGCGCGCCTCTACGTAGTGGGCCACACCGACAACCAAGGCAACCCCGACTACAATCTGGACCTGAGCCGCCGCCGAGCCGCCGCCGTGGTCCGCGCACTGACCACGCAATACGGTGTCGCCGCAGCGCGCCTGGATTCGTTCGGATGCGGCCTCTACGCGCCCGTGGCTTCCAACACCACAGACGACGGCCGCGCCAAGAACCGCCGCGTCGAGCTCGTAAAGTGGTGAGGGAGTTGCCGCGAAAGACTGCGGCATTCCTGCAACGATGGCGGCTCTCCAAGCGGAGTCTCAAAATCGTCAACTGGAGTGACGCCCTTGGCAGGCTGAAGCCTACCAAACCTACGGGTTGCCAACGGGAGCGGTTGCCCAAGCAAACAGAGACCCTCGAATGCGATCCTCACGGGTGCAGGTGGGCGATGAACGTGTTACCTGGCCCCAGGGGTGAACTGTGGCTGGGGCGCGGATTGGAAGGCGTTCGCCGTGGGAAGGTCCGGCACGACAGTGTGGGCCGCCACAATCACGTTCCCACCCGAGTCCGCCGCGATGCCCGCGACAGCCGTGTACGCAGTCGTCGCGCCGGTGCCCAGGTAGGTGGCGAACAGCAGCGTCTGCCCAGAAGCGTCCAGCTTCCCGATCCAGATGGGACCGCACGCGTACAGAGGATTCACCGTGGGCAGCCTGCATGAGGTGACATTGGCGGCGATGAGGATGTTGCCCCGAGGGTCCACGCCGAAGCGGTTGTAGAGCGATAAGACGTTCGCGCTGACGGCGAAATCCAGCGATGCCGCGGCGCACCACGGCGCGGCGATCAAAAGCGCACCACAGACGCTCCCATGGAACCGCACGTAATCTCATTATCGCGCGGCCCGGCGGGCGAAGAGTTCCTCCGGCCCCCGGCCCCTGTTCTTCCCGCCCGTTGGTAGAATCGAAAAAGGCTCCTTCTATGGACCGTCCTGCCGCCGCCAACCCCGCCACCGCTCGCGAGATCATCCTGGAAATCGTGCGCAACATGCGCGAAGGCCTGGAGCCACTGCACTATTCCTCGCTCGCGCCGGCGATCTTCCACGTCTACCTGCACGCCGACGACATGGAGCGCCTGCGCGGCATCGTTCCCCGGATTGTGGAAGAGGCGTCGCGCGCCCTGGATGCTGAGATCGAGTCCCTCAATCGCGCGTCGTTGGCGGAGCGGCTGAAGCTTGCCCGCCGCGGCGAGCCCAGGATTTCGCCGCCCGACGGCGGCTGGCGCATTACCATCCTCGAAAACACCGATGACGATGTCGAGCCGGGCGAGATCGCCATCTACTCGGAGCTGGCGCTGCCCGCCAAGCCGGATTTCGGCGCGGGCGCTATGACTAAGCGGATTGCCACGCGGCGCCTGGGAGGAACCCAAACCAGCTACGACAAGGCGCCGGCAGCGGCCCCCGACCCGCAAACCGAAGTCAGCGGCGTGGCGCCTAGCGCCATCCCCGCGTCCACCGCCATCCCCGACCCCGGCGCCTTCGCCGTCATCGAATATGAGGACGCCGGCGGCCGCAAGCGATTCCAGATGACCAAGGAACAGATCGTGGTGGGCCGCGGGGGCCGCGATTACTGGACCGATCTGAAGCTCGAGACCCTGCCCGACGTTTCGCGCGAACATTTCCGCCTGCGGCGCGACCCTGCGAGCGGCCAGTTCTTCCTCAAGGACCTCAGCCGGCTGGGAACCACCATCAACGGCGACAAAGTACCTTCCAGCATCGAATTCGTGGACGGCGAGAAGCGCGACCGCAACGTGGAGGCGCCCGTGCCCGAAAAAGCACGAATCGGCTTGGCAAACGTCGTGTTCCTGGAATTTCGGAGCGCGTCCAACAGTTAAGTATGCCATTTCGCAAGTGCAGTCTCGTATCCAGTTTTGGCGCACGCTCTCAGCGCGATGCCACCTGTTTTGGCCGTGGGGCGGACCCCTGGTCCGCAGCCGACGCCCTCGTCGGCCCTCGCCGTAACCAGCCGGATCTCGATTTTAATGGCGAAAGCGGGTCCGGGGGGACCCGCGCGGACCGGGGGGTCCGCCCCACAATAAATGCACCCGTCTCGACGCCTTGGGGCGGGAAAATATGCTCGCGTATTCTTGGAGCGTCGGGGCGCCGCTCCTAAGGCAAATTTGTGGTCAAGGCCAAAGTGAAGATCGCAGGCGACAGCAACCCCGGCCGGGTGCGCCAGAACAACGAAGACGCGTTGCACATCGACGCCGATCGCGGCATCTTCCTGGTGGTGGATGGCATCGGGGGCCAAGCCGCCGGCGAGAAGGCCGCGGAGATCGCGGTGGCACGCCTGCGCGCGCGCCTGGAGCGCCAGACCGGCACTACCGAACAGCGCATCCGCGAAGCCATCACCATGGCCAACAACGAGATTCTGCGCGCCGCCCAGACCAATCCGGAATGGGAAGGCATGGCCTGCGTGCTTACCGTGGCGGTGTTCGATAACGGCTCGGCCGTGGTGGGGCACGTCGGCGATTCGCGGCTCTACCAGATCCGCCGCGGCGAAATTCGCAAGATCACCCACGACCATTCGCCGGTGGGCGAGCGCGAGGACAATCGCGAGCTGAGCGAGGCCGAGGCCATGCGCCACCCGCGCCGCAACGAGGTATTTCGCGACGTGGGGTCGGAGGAGCACGCGCCCGACGACGCCGATTTCATCGAAGTGCAGCGCATTCCCTTCGAGCCCGACAGCGCGCTGCTGCTGTGCAGCGACGGCCTCAGCGACCAGGTGCCGTCGAACGAGATTCGCGAGGCCGTGGAGCGCCACGCCGGCAACCCCGAAGCCGCGGTGCGCGAGTTGATCGAAGCTGCCAACCGCGCGGGAGGTAAGGACAACGTTACGGTGCTGGTGGTGGAGGGCGAGCAGTTCGTAGGACAGGTATTTCCGCCTGTGTCACATTCCAGTCTTTCCGAACAGGGCGGCAGTTGGCTCGGGCGCGCGGCGTGGTTTGTCGCCGGATTGCTGGTGGCTGCGGCCGCCGCATGGTTCTCGCGATCCCTGTGGATGCCGCGGCCCGTCCTGTTCACGCCGCGTGTGCTGGTGGTGGGAGCCACCGGCGCGCCGTTCACCAGCATCGCGGCGGCCCTCGCCGAGGCGCGCCCCGGCGATACGGTCGACGTCGAGGGCGGAGAGTATCGTGAGCAGGTGACGCTCAAGACCGGCGTGAGCCTGCGCAGCCACCTGCCGCGCCTGGCCATCTTGCGCGCGGCGCCCATGAGCCCCGGCCCGGCGGTGGCGGCCGACGGCGTCAAGGATGCGCGCATCAGCGGCTTCCTCATCAAGGCCGACGAGCAGATGCCGCTGACGGAAGGAATCGCGCTGAACCATTCGGACGTCGAAGTGGATGATATGGAGGTGTGGGGCGCGGGAGTGGGGATCGCGATCCGTGGCGAAGGCAGCCCCGTCCTGTTGGGCAACGCGATCCACGATTGCGCGCGCGAAGGCGTGCTGATTCTCGGACCATCCACCCCCTGGATTCTGCACAACTCGCTGCAGCGTAACAAGGGGGCCGCGCTGGCGGCGCGCGAAGGCGCCCGGCCCGCGCTGGTGGGCAACGTGTTCGACAGGAGCGCGCTGGAGCTGCCGCCGGAAGTGCCGGCGGCGACCGTGAAGGAGAAGAATTATTTCCTGGATGCCGGACGGGGCGGCGGACGCCGTCCCGAAGCACCGGAGCGCGGAGGACGACTGCAATGATCGCCCCCGCCTCACGCAAGCTCGGGAAGTACGAGATCCTCCGCAAGCTGGGACGCGGCGGCATGGCCGACGTGTACCTGGCGCAGGATACCGAGCTGCAATGCGCGGTTGCGCTGAAGCTCATCGAGCACGCGCCCGACGCCGATACGCGCGATGCCATCGATGCCGAGCGGCGCGGGGCCGGCCTGCAGGCGCACCTCGCGGTGGTAGATCCGCGGGTGGTGCGGATCTACGATTCGGGGGACCTGGACGGGTTCTTCTTCGTCGCCATGGAATACATCGACGGCCAGGACCTCTCGGAGCTGATGCGGCGCGGCCCGCTGGCCCCGGAGTTCGCCACCGGCGTGGCGCTGGCCGTGGCGCAGACCCTCGAGAACGCACACAACCTGCGCGTCGAAATCGACGGCAAGGAGATTCACGGCATCGTCCACGGCGACATCAAACCGAAGAACATCCGCATCGACTCGCGCGGCGAGGTGCGGGTCATGGATTTCGGGATCGCCAAGGCGCTCTCGTTGACGCGCAAGCTGACGCGCAACGAGTTCGGCAGCGTACCCTACGGTTCGCCCGAGCGCCTGGAGGCAGGCCAGGTCAACGAGCTTTCGGACCTGTGGTCGCTGGCGGTCATGCTGTATGAAATGGTGACCGGCCTGCAGCCCTATCACGCCGAGAGCACCGAGCGGCTGGAGCGCATGATCCGTTCGCGGATTCCCCCGCCGCCCGCGCCCGATCCGTGTCCCGAGCCGCTGCGGCGCATTCTGGTGAGGGCCATGGCGCCGGAGCCCGAGGTGCGGTACCAATCGGCCCGCGAAATCGCGGACGAGCTGCGCAAGTTCGGTCAAGGCGAGGAAGTGGACGATCCAGATGCCACGCGGCGAACTTTCCGGCACGCGGCCGGCTCGGATGGTGACACGCGCCGCACCACGCCCGATGACGAAACCCGGCGAACCCAGGCCAAGATAGTTTTTCAGGATAGCTCGAAGGAAGGCATTCAGAAGGAGACTTGGCCGAGGAAGAAGCCCGCTGCTCCCAAGCAGCCCATGCCACTTTGGCTGACCAGGACCATCGCCGGCCTGGTGCTGGCCATCGCGGTCCTTCTGACCTGGGTCGTAGGCTCCGATATTCTCCTCTACCGCCGCGGGCAGCAACTGGAACGCGACATTGCCGCCGAACAGGTGACCTCGCTCGACGACATCTGGAACCGATGGACGGAACTTTCCCAGGGCAATTCCTCGTCTTGGTTATTGCATGGACCGCGAAAGGCGGTCAGGCAGAAGTTTGTCGCGGCGGCGGACCACGTGATCGACAGTTACCGGAACAGCGATGCGGTTTACGAGAATAGCTGGAAGAACGCCCACGACGACTTGGCGCGCGCACTCTCGCTCGACCCGGACGATTCCGTGCGCGGCAAACTGCGGCTCACCGAGGGGCACCTGGCGCGCATCAACGGCACCACCCATCGCAGCGCCGCGGAGTTGAACGACGCAGTGGAAAAGTTCACCGAGGCCGACAAGCTGTTGCCGCGATCGCCCGATCCGGAGTTGGGCCTGGCGCGCGTGTACGTGTATGGCCTGAAGGACATCGACAAGGCCTACCAGGCCCTCCAAGAGGCCGAAAAACGCGGATTCGCCCTGGGCAGCCGCGAGAAGTCGCAACTGGCCGACGGCTATCGCGACCGCGCCGACCGCCTCTTCTGGGATTCGCGCAACGTCCGCGGCCTGCCTCAGGAGAAAGACCAGATCCAGCGCTCGAAGGAGGATTATGAGCGGTCGCTGGGCCTGTACCAGAGCATCGCTCCGTGGGGCAATGCGAACGCCTCCATCGTGCGCGTCGAGAATAGCCTGGAACAAGTCAATTTCCGCCTCCAGCAGATCGATCTGGGCATCAACGTCACCCCCACCGGGCCGCAGGGCTCGACACCCAGGGCGTTCCCTTCCTTGGTGAAGGCTCTCGTGGAATTATGGCAGTCACGCGCAGCAAAGTAGTAGAGCGCGCGGAAATCCGCCGCCTGCGGCGCGAGCGGGCGGTGTGGCGCGGCATCGAGCTGGCGTGGCTTCTGGGGGCGGCGCTCGCGGTCTTCGTCGGCCTGTACCTTGTCTACAGCGCGAAATCGCAGGGGCTCGGCGGCGTCGAACAGGACCTGGCCGCTAAAAAGCTCCTCAACTTGAACGAACTCAGCGCGCGCGAAGACCTGCTGCCGGCGCTCTCGACGCTCTTCCCGGATGCCGCCGAGCGCGAACTGGCGGCGCGCAAGATCTATTACCTCTCGGGCGGCCTCGCCAACGTGGGAGCCATCGCGCGCATCCGCGTGACCGGCGAGGACCTGGGAACCGGGCGCGCCCTGAAGAGCTTTCGCGACCGCATGGGCACGCGCGAATCCGAGCAACTGCTCACCGGCGAACAACTGCGCGAGTGGAAGCCGACGGTAGTGGTGCGGCGCCCCGCTCAGTTCCGCCGCGCGTTCTTCCTGTGGGCCGGGCTGTTCCTGGCGGCGTTTCTGCTGGTGCATGCCTGGTGGAGCCTGCGTGGTTTCCAGGGAGACCAGGCGCTGCTGCCCGCCGTGCTGCTGCTCACGGGCGTGGGGCTGATCCTGATGGTCAGCCTGCGCGATCCCGTGCGCGACAACCTGCTGTTCGTGGATTTCGCGCAGGGCGTGGTGGGCGGATGCTTGCTGCTGGCCGCGCTGAGCATGGTGGATTTCGAGCGCCTCGCGGGCAAGCTGAGCTACGTGCCGCTGCTGGCCAGCTTCCTGCTCTCCGCGCTGCTGATTCTCTTCGGGCACGGTCCGGGCACCAGCGATGCCAAGGTCAACCTGTTCGGATTTCAGCCCGTCGAGATCATCCGCCTCCTGTTGGTCTTCTTCCTCGCGGGATACTTCGGCAGCCGCTGGGACGTTCTGCGGCACGCCCGCGAAACTCGTTCCTCACTGGCTGCGCTCACCAGCCGCTTCGATATTCCGCCGGTGGAGTATACGCTGCCGGCGCTGGTATCGGTAGCGCTCTCGCTGGTCTTTTTCTTCCTGCAAAAGGATATGGGTCCGGCGCTGGTGTTCGCCTGCCTGTTCCTGGCGCTCTACGGCGTGGCGCGAGGCGGCGCCATGGTGCCCTTGGCTGGCCTGGCGCTGGTAGTCTTGGGTTTTGTGTTCGGCTATTTCATCGGGGTGCCGCACACCGTGGGCGAGCGCGTCTCCATGTGGCTTTCCCCGTGGGACAACCTGATCCACGGAGGCGATCAACTGGCGCACTCGCTGTGGGCCTTCGCCACCGGCGGAATCTCCGGCACGGGAATCGGGCTCGGCGATCCGCAACTGGTGCCGGCCGCCCACACCGACCTGATCTTGTCGGCCCTGGGCGAGGAGTGGGGATTCCTCGGCGTGGCCGCGGTCTTCGGCCTCTTCGCGCTCGTCGTGTACCGCGCCCTGCGCATCGCCGAACGCGCGCGCACCGATTACGAGAGCTTCCTGGCGGCCGGCTTGGCCGCGGCCACCGCGCTACAGATCCTGCTGATCTCGGGCGGCGCGCTGGGAGTGCTGCCGCTCTCCGGCGTGGTGACGCCGTTCCTGAGTTACGGCCGCACCGCAATGCTCGCGAACTTCGCCGTCATCGCGATTCTGGAGTCGATCTCGGTGGGGCAGTCCTCCCGGCCTGTCTTGTTGCCATTGCGCAGGCCCGCTATGGCGGCCGGCCTGATCTTCGGCCTCGCCGGCGCCGTAGTGGTCGCCAAAGCCGCGTATGTCCAAGTGCTCCGCGGCGCCGCGGTCGTGGGCCAGGGCACGCTGGTAGTCCAGGCCGATGGCGCCCGCCGCTACCAGTACAATCCCCGACTGCAACTCATCATGGCCGAGATCCCCAAGGGCACCATCTACGACCGCAACGGCCTGCCGCTGGCCACCAGCGACTG
>Ga0209415_10004058_pt1 | contig 26960 bp, 30 predicted proteins | sample PeaSoiSIISIP2007_FD_187696 | JGI IMG/M metagenome (GOLD analysis project Ga0209415, IMG submission 187696) | Peat soil microbial communities from Weissenstadt, Germany - SII-SIP-2007 (SPAdes) (version 2) | ecosystem: Environmental > Terrestrial > Soil > Wetlands > Peat | place: Germany... | reverse complement strand
TGCTGCCGTCCTTCATCCGGCCGCTGATGTTCGGGCCCTGGATGGTCACGCTGACGACATTGCCTTGCCCGACCCGGGCCAGGAACTCGGAATAGGCCAGATCGCTCTGGGTCCCGCGCGAGGCCGTACCCTGGAACAGATTGAAGAGCAAGATCAGCAGCAGGCCGATAACGACCCAGACCGCCACATTCTTGGTGAAATTCACTCAGTTCCTCGCTTTCCGCCGGCCTCATCGGCCGGCGCGGCGGCAGCCAACGCTGCTCAGCCTTCCTTAGATAATGTTCACATTCAATTTGGCAACTGTAAAGCAACCCGCGGCCAGCGGCTGGGTCGGGCGGAACAGGGCTGAAAATCCAGCTTTCCCTTTGCTCGAACAGGGCAACTGGGGAAGCTTACGCCCCTGCCGAAGGCAAGGCAACGATAGTGCCACTTCCCGCGGACCCAGGCGCCTTCGTTCCTCGGGCGATAGCCTGGCCCAGCCCACGTCGCCCAGCCGGGCAACCCGGCCGGCATATGGAATCTCGAGATCGAATCGGCCGTCCCAGCGCCGGCGCTCCCCGGCACGGGCCGATAAGCGCTCGCTGGCGGCGCCCGGCTCGCGGCAGACCATGAGATGACTCTTTCTTGCCAGAACCCAACAGCCGCCAAGAGTTCGGCCCTTGCCACCGCTTGACAGCCCGGCCAGCAAACGGTGCAGCGCCTCCCGACGCGGCGGATAGGGATCGCCGCCCACGGTGACGAGCATGCGCCCGAGGGCCTTGATGGCGATATCCGGTGTGGCCGTCGTGAGCGCCTCGAGGGAAAGCGTGACAAAGCCGGATGCATGGACTCGAGCGTCGGCCAGCAGGTCCGCCACCGCCTGCTCCCGCCGCCGGCGTTCTTGCCCGATCTCCGCCGTCGCGGCAGCGATCGCGGGTGCCAGGCCCGGCGCGATGCGCTTGCGCCAACGAATCCGCTCATAAGCCTCATCTCTGTTGGAAGGATCCTCGATCCATGGCTGACCTGCTGCAAGAAGGGTGGACTGGAGCCGATGCGGCGCCAAGGCGAGCAAGGGCCGGATGAGCCTGACACCGTCGCGCGACGCCACCGCCGGCATCCCGGCGAGCCCGTCGAGGCCGCCGCGGGCGAGCCGCATGACGACCGTCTCCGCCTGGTCGCCGGCGTGGTGGGCGAGCGCCAGATGCAGGATGGAATGACGCCGGCACCAGTCGAGGAGCAGCCGGTAGCGCGCCTCCCTGGCCTTGGCCTGCAGGGCCGAGGTGGGGCGTCCGGCGGGCCGACGCCAGATCAGGCGCCGGCAGGCGATACCGCGCTCAGCGAGCCAGCGGGCGACCTGCAGCGCTTCGCTCGAGGAGGCAGCTCGCAAGCGGTGATCCACGGTGAGCGAGATGGCTTCGCCGCCCCGGGCGCGCGCCCATCGGTCCGCGAGAAGCACCAACGCCATGCTGTCGGCCCCGCCCGACACGGCGACGGCCAGACGAGGTCCCTTCTCGAAGGGCCCGAGGGGCGCCATCAGCCGCGCGAACTCTGCCCGTCCTATGGGCATTCTCCCGTCATTCCCGCTAGAGCGGGAATCCGGCCGCCCGATGGACGTTCGCTTTCGCGGGCGTGACGGAAAGGGATGCTCCCGCCCGATCAGGCTTCTCCTTAACGGCAGCCGTAGCGGTGTTTCTCGTCCTTGACGCGGGCCAGGACATTGTCGGGCGCGCTCGGGAATTTCTTCCCGAGCTCGGCAAAGGCCACGCAGGCGTCGCTCTTCTTGCCGATCTGGCCGAGCGACATGCCGAGCTTCAGCAAGTCGTCGGGCGCTTTGCTGTTGTCGGGATATTTCTGATAGCCCTCGGCGAAAGTGACCGCGGCGTCTTCGTATCGCCCGCGTACGTAATAGGTTTCACCAAGCCAATATTGGGCGTTGCCGGCGAGGAAATCCGTCGGATGCTGGGCGACGAAGGCCCTGAGCGCCTTTTCGGCCTCATCGTAGTTGGCCTGTTGCAGCAGGCCGAAGGCATATTGGTACTGCTCTTCAACCGTGTTGCCCGGGAGCTTATAGGCCGCTGCCGCCGCAGTCTCGGCCGCGCTCGTCGCGGCCGGAGGCGTCTCGCCCGCCGCCGGTTGCTGGGCTGCCGCTTGCACCTGACTCTGGGTCAGCGTCCCCAGGGTCTGGGGGGCGAGGGAGGATTGCTTCAGGGGCTGATTGCCCTGATCCGTACCTGTGGCGGCACCTGTCGTCGCGGGCTGGGCGGGAGCGGCCGCGGCCGCTGCAGGCTGGTTATGCTCAAGCTGGGTCAAGCGGAAGTCCACGTCCTGCGACAGTTTGGCCGTCCGGGCCGAGAGCTGCTGCACGCTGTAGCCGAGCTTCTCCACTTGGCCGGTCAGATCGCGCATCTGTTGCTCGAGCTGCTGGAGGCGCACCTCCTGGCTCGCGGCGGTGCTGGCGCCGCCCGTATCGGTCGCGACCGCGCCGGTTCCGCTGCCTTGTCCATTGTAGACTTGGCGCTCGAGGTCGGAGACCTCCTGCTGAAGCCGGTCCACCTTGTCAGAGAGCGCCTGGACGTCGTTCTGTGCCCTGGCCTCAGGCATGGCCGCCAGGGCCGCAAGCCCGAAGACCAGGGCCGGCACTACCCGGCCGAGGCGCTTTGGCCACGCGAAAGAAGTGCTTCCAATCATTTCCACGCCCTCGCCCCTTTAAGACCCCGCCGCAGACTCGGTCTTGCGAACCCGCGCTGCCGGAACCTGCATTGCCCGAACCTGCATCGCCAAGTCGGCAAAAATATGGCGGCCGGGTGCACTCTCGCAAGGCTCCGAAAACGGCGACGGCGCCTGCCGGTCCCTCGGAAGGAACCGGCAGACGCCGCAGAGCCCGTGGTGGTTGGGACCGAACCTATTGGAGGACGATCACCGCACGGCGATTCTGCGCCCAGGCCGCCTCATCCGAACCGAGGACCGCCGGCCGCTCCTTGCCGTAGCTGATCGTCTGCATCCGGGCAACATCGATCCCGAGAGCGACCAGATAGTTCTTCACCGCCGTGGCGCGCCGCTCGCCAAGCGCCAAGTTGTATTCGCGGGTGCCGCGCTCGTCGCAGTGACCCTCGATGACGAAACGGTATTGCGGATAGGTCTTCAGCCAAGTCGCCTGCTTCTGGAGCTGCGCCTGGGCTTCGGCTGTCAAATCATAGCGATCGAAGCCGAAGAACACGCGGTCTCCGACGCTCTGGGTGAATTCCTCGACCGAGCCGGCAGCCGGGGCCTGCGGCGCGCTGGCCGTACTGGCCTGGTTGGTGGACGTCGTGCCGCCGGTAGTGGCGCCGCCGGTCTGCGCCGGCTTCGATGCGCAGGCGGCCAGCAACAGCACAGCCGCGAGCACGGTAACAATCTTGAATCGCATTTTCGGACCTTTCGAGCCTGACCTCTGTGGAATTGGGGAGTGCGGGGGCATAGTCGCGACGGCACACCCGGTCGTACACCCGCGACCGGAGTGCCAAAAACCACTTCGCGCTCGCAATATACCGGGCGAATTGGACGTAATCAAGCCCAACTCCCTACTGAATCAAGGGGGACCAGGCCGGATCCGAGGCGTCCGTGGGCGTGACCAGCTCGCGCTCGTTGTAGCCAGTCAGGTCGATGGAAAAAAGCCGCACCCGCCCGCCGGACCCGTTGCTGGACGTGGGGTCCTCCTTGAAATAGGCCAGCACCCGTCCGTTGGGGGCCCAGGTCGGACCCTCCACCAGGTAGCCGCGGGTGATCTGACGTTCCCCGGACCCGTCGGGATGCATGACCCCGATGTAGAACACGCCGCCCGAGATATGGGTGAAGGCGATGAAGTCGCCGCGCGGCGACCAGACCGGAGTGCCGTATTTGCCGTCGCCGAAGCTGATGCGGTGTGGGTTGCTGCCGTCCGCGTTCATGACATAAATCTGCTGCGAACCGCCGCGGTCCGACTCGAAGGCGATCTGGGTGCCGTCGGGCGAGTAGCAGGGGCCCGTGTCGATCGACCCGCTGTTGGTGAGCCGGTGCGCCTTTCGCGTGCGCAGGTCCATTTCATAGATGTCGATGTTGCCGTTGGTCGCCAGGCTCATGGCGACGCGGCTGCCGTCGGGCGAGAACCGCGGCGCAAAGGTCATGCCGGGGAAGTCGCCCAGCACCTCCTGCTGGCCGGTCTCGATGTTCAACAGGTAGACCCGCGGCCGGTTGTTGCGATAGCTGAGATAGGTGATGTCCTGGGTGCTGGGCGAAAAGCGCGGCGTCAGCACCAGGTTGCTGCCGTCGGTCAGATACCGGTTGTTTTCGCCGTCCTGATCCATGATCGCGAGCCGCTTGATCCGCTTGGTCAGCGGCCCGCTCTCGGCGACGTAAACGATGCGGGTTTCGAAATAGCCGTCCTCGCCGGTCAGGCGCTTGTAAATTTCGTCGGCCACCTTGTGGGAAATGGCCCGCCAGTTGTCCGGTGTGCTGGTGACGGCCTCGCCGATCATCTGCTGCTCGGCGTAGACATCCCAGAGCCGGAACTCGACCCTGAGCCGCCCGTCGGACTGGGTCTCGACCTTGCCGCTGACCAGCGCCTGGGCATTGATCACCCGCCAATCGCCGAAACGCGGCAGGGTCTGCAGGCTTTCGGGCGTCTGGATGAAAGCCTTCCTGTCGATGGGCTTGAACAAGCCGGAACGCTCGAGATCGGCGGAAACCACCCCGGCGATGCTGCTGCCCGATTGTTGGTCCGACGGTTGCTGGCCATAGAAGTCGACGATGGCGATCGGCATCGGCTGCACGGTGCCTGTAGTGATGTCAATGCGCAGATCAGCCCGCGCGGGCGAAAGCGCGAATAGGACGATGAGTGCCGCAAGAGCGGCCGGCAGGCGGGTGAGCGGTAATGGGCGCATGACCTCAAGCCTCCTCAGGCAGGGTGGGGCGTGACCAGCACAGTAAGCGATTCCCAGGACGCATGGCTCTCGGCCGGCAAGGCGAAGGGGCTGCATTTGAAGATGGCGCCGGTCGCCGTCTTCGCCGCGGCACGATAGTCCGCTTGCGTTGCAAATCTCGTCTTATCGACGACATCCACAGCTTCGACCGCGCCTTCGAGGTCGAGGCCGAGATGCAAGGCGACCGTCGGCGCGTCCATCGATTCCGATGACTGCCAGCAGCCGGCGAGCCGGGCCGCGATGATCATCGCGGCGGCATTGGCCGCGGGCGTCGCCGTCGCGGGATCCTGCAGAGTCACGACCAGCGTCGTCGCCGTCTTGGGCTCTGGCGCCGGCGCCGATGCTGCAACGGGCGCGACTGGCGCCGGCTTCTGCGGGGCGCAGGCTGCCAGGACGAGCGACAGCAAGAACTGACATACGACCTGTGTCGGTTTCGCCATGATAACTAGCCTTGCAGACCACTCAGGCCAAAGGTGAATGTGACCGATTTCCACAAGTCATACTTATCTGGCGGCAAATGAATCGGGTCGCACTTATAGACGGCACGGACCGCCGCCTCCGCCATGGAGCGGAATACGGGATCGGTTGCTATTCGCAACTGGTCAACGGCCTGCACGCTGGTGACACTGCCGTCGGCGCCATAAACGACGTGAACGTCGACCAGAATGCTGTCCGCGCCCTTTTTGCCCGGGTCTATGTACCAGCACCCCTGCATCTGAGATTTTGCAGCGTCCAGCTCGCTGCTCGTCAATCGCTCACCTAAAGGTGCCTGCGACGAAGTATCGGGCGGCTGAGGCGTCTGCTGCTGGTCGGTGTTGTCGGCCGTCTGGGTGTTCATCTTCTCCACGTTCTTCAATAGCGAGTTGAAGTCGGTCGCCTGCTGCTGCGGCTGCGGCTTCACCTTGGGCTTGGTCTGGTCGGGCGGAACCTTGGGGCGGAGCTGCGGCACCGGCTGCGGCTCGATCTTCGCCTGCTGTTGCTGCGGCGGCGGCTTCGTCTGGTCGGGAATGATGACCGGCTGGGGCGGCTCGGCTACCGTCGGCTGAACCGGCTGGGGCGCCTGGTCGGGTGGCAATGGCGGCGGAGTCTGAGCGGCCGGCTGGGGCGGTGTGGGCAGCGGCGGCGGGGTCGGCGCCTGCGGGGCGGCGGGCGCGGGCAAGGGCTGCGTGACGGGCTTTATCACCGGCGTCGGGATGGGTTTCACGCTGGGCTGCGGCTGGGCGGTCATGTCGGCCACGGTCGCGAGCTGCACCGCCACCGGCTCGATCACCTCCTCTGGCTTGAACAGATCCGGCAGGCCGAGAAGGATCATCAGCAGGATCGCCAGATGCAGCAGCAGTGAAAGGGTCGCGCCCGCCCGCATCGCCTACTTGGTCTTCTTCTTCTGGCCCGCGCCGGCCGCCTGGCCCTGGTCGGCCGGCATGTCGACCACGAGGGCCACCTGGGTGAAGCCCGCGGTTTTGATCAGGCCCATCACCTGCATCACCCGGCCATAGTCGATCTTCTTGTCGCCGCGGATGAATATCTTGGTGTCGGGCTTGTTCGCGGTGATCGCCTGCAGGCGCGGCACCAGCGCGTCGTCGCCGATCTGGGTCTCCTGCAGGTAGATCTCGCCGGTATCCTTGATGGTGACGACGAGGGGTTCATCGGGGTTGCTGAGAGGCTCGGCCTTGGTCTGAGGCAGATTGACCGGGATGCCGACGGTGAGCAGCGGCGCCGTCACCATGAAGATGATGAGCAGCACCAGCATCACGTCGACCATCGGCGTCACGTTGATCTCCGCCATCGGCCGGAATTTGCCGCTGCGCCCGCCCCTATGCGACCGGTGATGGAGGTAGACGGCCATCTAGCGCTTCTCCTCCAGCTGGCGGGAGAGGATGGCGCCGAATTCGCCGCAGAAAGCTTCCAGCCGGTTGCCGAACCGGCCGATGGAGCCCGAGAGCTTGTTGTAGGCGAGCACCGCCGGGATCGCCGCCACCAGGCCGAGCGCGGTCGCGAACAGGGCCTGGGCGATGCCCGGCGCCACCACCGCCAGCGTCGTGTTCTTCGAGGCCGCGATGGAGGCGAAGCTGTTCATGATGCCCCAGACGGTGCCGAAGAGGCCGACGAAGGGTGCGGCCGAGCCCACCGAGGCGAGAAAGATCATGTGACGCTCGAGCGCATCCATCTCCCGCCCGAGCGCGATGTCCATCACCCGCTCGATGCGGTCCTGCAGGCTCGCCTTCATGTGGTCGGTCTGGGTCAAGCCCTTGGCGGCGGACCGGCGCCATTCGCGCATGGCGGTCACGAACAGCGCCGACATCGGGTCGGGCGCCTTGGCCTCGAGCCGGTCGAACAGGAGCTCGAGCGAGCCACCGGACCAGAACGCCTCCTCGAACTGTTTGGCCTGGCTGCGCAGACGCCTCAGCCGCATGGACTTCTCGAAAATGATCGCCCAGGTCCAGAACGAGGCGATGAGCAGCATGACCATCACGACCTTGACGATGATGTCGGCTTGCATGAACAGCCCGATGATGGACATGTCGGGGGAGAACATGCCGCCGGCGAGCTGGGAGGTATCGACCGGCAAGGTCGGGGCGGCGGAAATCGTCTGATCCATGGACTACACGAGCTCCTCGGAAATGCGATAGGTGGAGAGCGCCTCTCTCACGGGATCGGGCAGGCGCTGGGGCCGGCCCTTGCGATTGAGGCAGGCGACGCGGATGGCGAGCCGGGCGAGGAGTTCCTCGCCGCGCAGCACGCGCTGGTCGAGGCGGATGACCGCGGCGCCGACTTCGACGACCCTGGTCTCCACGGTCAAGAGGTCATCCAAGAGCGCCGGCCTCAGATAGTCGACTTCGCACCGGCTGACGGCGAACGCCGTGTCGAAAGTCTCCATCATCTCGCGATGGCTGGAGCCCGACGCGCGCAGCAGTTCGGTGCGCGCGCGCTCGGCGAATTTCAGGTAGTTGGCGTAGTAGACCATGCCGGCGGCGTCGGTGTCCTCGTAATAGACCCTGATGGCAAAGCGGTGAACTTCAGGCATCCTCGCCCTCCCCGCCCGACTCGCCCAACAGGTCGAGCTGGCCGGCCCGCGCGGGCTCCGGCAACCCGAGATACCGGTAGCCGCCGGACGCTACCATCCGGCCCCGGGGCGTGCGCTGGAGCAGGCCTTCCTGAATGAGGTAAGGCTCGATCACCTCTTCGATGACGTCGCGCTGCTCGGAAAGGGCGGCGGCAAGCGTCTCGACGCCTACCGGGCCGCCGGCATAGTTTTCGACGATACAGCCGAGATAGCGCCGGTCCATGGCGTCGAGTCCGCGTGCGTCCACCTCCAGGCGGGTGAGCGCTGCGTCGGCGACGGCCGCGTCTACCTGGCCCTCGCCCGCCACGGCGGCGAAATCCCGCACCCGGCGTAGAAGCCGGCCCGCGACCCTGGGCGTGCCTCGGGCGCGCCGCGCGATCTCCGCTGCGCCGTTCTGGGTCAGCGTCATGTCGAGAAGTTCGGCCGCGCGCCGGAGAATCCGCTCGAGTTCCGTGGGCGTATAGAATTGGAGGCGCATGGGAATGCCGAAGCGCTCGCGCAATGGCGTGGTGATGAGACCCGAGCGGGTCGTCGCCCCGATCAGCGTGAAAGGCGGCAGGTCGATTCTGACCGAGCGCGCCGCCGGGCCCTCGCCGATGATGAGATCGAGCTGGAAGTCCTCCATGGCCGGATAGAGGATCTCCTCCACCGCCGGGGCCAGGCGATGGATCTCGTCGATGAACAGAACGTCGCGCGGCTGCAGGTTGGTCAGCAAGGCCGCAAGGTCCCCGGCGCGCGCGATGACCGGGCCCGACGTCGCGCGCAAATTCACGCCGAGCTCGCGGGCGACGATCTGGGCCAGCGTCGTCTTGCCGAGGCCGGGGGGCCCGAAGAACAGCACATGGTCGAGGGCCTCGCCCCGGGACCGGGCCGCGGCGATGAAGACCTTGAGGTTGGAGCGCAGCTGTTCCTGGCCGACGAATTCGCCGAGAGACTGGGGGCGCAGGCCGGTATCGGCCCGATCCTCGGCCGCCGGCTCCGCCGCCACCGTGCGCGGTGCGGTCACTGGGAGAGTTCCTTCAAGCCGGCGCGGATGAGAGCATCGACCGGCGCACTCGCCCCCAGGCGCCGTGCCGCCTCGATCACCGCGTCGAAGGCCTCGGCGCGCCTATAGCCGAGATTGACCAGGGCGGAGACGGCATCGGCTTCGCTCCCGCGCTGGGGGAGATCGGCCGCCGCCGGCCCGAGGGCCACGGCACGGACCTTGTCCTTGAGTTCGGTGGCGATGCGCTGGGCCAGCTTCTGACCTACGCCCGGCGCCCGCGCGAGGCTCGCCTTGTCGGCGGCGGCGATGGCCCGCATCAGATCCTCGGGGGCGAGCACGCCGAGCAGTGCGAGGGCCAGCTTCGCGCCCACGCCCTGGACGGTGGTGAGCAAGCGGAACCAGTCGCGCTCGGCCGGCTCGGCGAAGCCATAGAGATGGATATGGTCCTCGCGCACATGGGTCTCGATCAACAATGAGACAGGCGCCCCCTTGGCGGGCATCCGCGCCAAGCTTCGCGCTGAGCAAAAGACGAGGTAGCCGACACCCCCGACGTCGATCACGGCGGAATCGCTTCCCGCCTGATCGAGCAATCCGGTGAGCTTGGCGATCATGCCGGCACCTTGGGCTTCAGCCAGCGCGCCGCGGTCTCGGCGTGATGGGCATGGCAGATGGCCACGGCCAGCGCATCGGCCGCGTCGGCGGTCTCGGTCAGGCAGCCGGGCAGAAGGATGCGGACCATGGCCTGAACCTGCTCCTTGCCGGCATGGCCGGCGCCGACCACGGACTTCTTCACCAGGTTGGCGGGATATTCGGCAACCGCGAGCCCGGCAAGCGCCGGCACCAGCAGCGCCACGCCCCGGGCGAGCCCGAGCTTCAGGGTCGAGGTGGGGTTTTTGTTGACGAACGTCTCCTCCACCGCGGCGGCGACCGGCCGATAGGCGGCGATCACGGCGGTGAGGCCTTGGTGGAGCTGGACCAGCCGTTCAGCGAGCGGCCGGTCGGAATCCGTGTGCACCGCGCCGTCGGCGACGTAACGCAGCCGCGAACCGGAGGACTCGATGATGCCCCAGCCGGTGTTGCGCAACCCCGGATCAAGACCGATAAGGCGCATCTGTTAAGCCAATTCCCTCGGGCCTAGGCGGTCAACCGAGCCAGAACGTCGTCGGCGATCTCGAAATTCGCCGCCACCGTCTGCACGTCGTCGTTGTCCTCCAGGGCATCGATGAGCTTCAGCAGGCGTTCGGCGTTGTCGCCTTCGACGGGCACGGCCGAAAGCGGGCGCCACTGAAGGCGCGCCTCCGCCGGCGGACCGAACTTGGCCTCCAGGCTGTCGCGCAGCTGGGCGAAGCCCTCGGGCGCGCTGGTCGCCTCGTGAAACTCGGCATCGCTCTCCACGTTGTCAGCACCGGCCTCCAGCGCCGCCTCGAAGAACGCATCGGCGCCGGCCACCTTGGCCGGATACCGCACCACGCCCTTGCGCTCGAACATGAACGAGACGCTGTTGGTTTCGCCCAAGGCCCCGCCATGCTTGCTGAAGGCGGAACGAATGTCGGAGGCGGTGCGGTTGCGGTTATCGGTCAGGACCTCGACGAGGATGGCGACACCGCCAGGGCCATAGCCCTCGTAGCGCATCTCTTCGTAGCTGGTCGCGTCCTCGCCGCCTGCACCCCGCTTGATCGCCCGCTCCACCGTGTCCTTCGACATGTTCGCGGCGCGGGCCGCGACAAGGGCGGCGCGCAACCGCGGGTTTGCGTTGGGGTCGGGCAGGCCGCTGCGCGCGGCGGTGGTCAATTCCCGGATCAGCTTGGTGAAGACCTTGGCGCGCTTCGCGTCCTGCGCGCCCTTGCGGTACATGATGTTCTTGAATTGCGAATGACCGGACATCTTCGTTGGACCCCGAATCAGCAACGAGGCCGACGCATCCTGTGCCGGACGGCGGAGGCCAAGCCGTGGTAACGGTTAAAGCGCCAATATGGCAAGAATTGGGCGGGTTCTAACCGGATTCTACCCTTCTGCCAAGGACTTCCCCCCGTCGCGCCGGGAGGCGGGCTAAGCCGGCCGGTCGGGCGTCAGAACCCCACCCTCGCGGAAGGGCCGGGCAATTCGCGCCAGGCCCGTCAGATCGTCGGTTTCCACGAACAGGCCCGAGAGGGTCGCCGGCCCCATGGCCGGCACCATGCGCTCGGTCGGAAGCTTGGTGGTGAAACGGGCGATGGGCGCCGCCTTGTCCATGCCGATGACCGAATCGTAGTCGCCGCACATGCCCGCATCGCTCATATAGGCGGTCCCGCCGGAAAGGACACGCGCGTCGGCCGTGGGCACATGGGTGTGGGTCCCGACCACGACGCTCACCCGCCCGTCCAGAAAATGCCCCATGGCCTGCTTCTCGCTGGTCGCCTCGGCATGCAGGTCGATCAGGATCGCGTCCGCCGTCTCGCCGAGGCGATAGCCGGAGAGCCGGTTGACGACGGCAGCGAAGGGATCGTCGAGGGCATCCATGAACAGGCGGCCCATCACGTTCACCACCAGGACGCGCTTTCCCCCTGCGGTCTCGTAGAGACCGAAGCCGTGGCCGGGCGTGCCGGGCGGGAAATTGTCGGGGCGCAACAGGCGCGGATGCCGGTCGATGAAGCCGGTCGTCTCCCGCTGATCCCAGACATGGTTGCCGGTGGTGATGACATCGGTGCCGGCGGCATAGAGCTGGTTGCAAATCTGCTCGGTGATGCCGAAGCCGCCGGCGGCGTTCTCGCCATTGACGACAACGAAGTCGAGAGCGAGTTCGCGGCGCAAGCGCGGCAGCTGCTCGATTGCCGCCATTCGGCCGGCACGGCCGACCAGATCGCCGAGGAAAAGGAGTCGCATGACCGGCCCCTAGCCTCAGGCGACCCGTTGCAAGGAACGCTCAGTGGCGATCCAGTCGAGGCGCTGGTCATAATGAGCGCGCGGCACCGCCTCGACCTCCTGTCCGGCATAGGCAAAGCCGACGGCGGTCACCCCGCCACCGGCGTCCCGGAGCTTGGCCAGCGTCCGGTCATAGAAGCCGCCGCCATAGCCGAGGCGATATCCCTGGCGATCGAAGGCAAGCAGCGGCACGATCAGAAGGTTCGGCGTGAGCTCCGGCTCCTCGGGCGAGGGCACTTCGGTCTTGAAGCCGCCGGGAACCAGGCGGGTTCCCGGCCTCCAGCGTCGGAACACAAGCGGCGCGCCCTTGGCCACCACCACGGGCAGACCGATGGCAATCCCGGTGGCATGCAAGCGCTCCATCAGCGGGCGCGGGTCGATCTCGTCGCCCATAGGCCAAAAGGCCGAAACGATGCTGCCTGGCGTGACCGTGATTCCGGCCAGGAACAGCAACCCCGCCTTGGCACCCGCCGCCGCCGGCGCTTCGGCCCGAGCCAACGTCTCGCGCCGGGCGAAAGCCGCCCGGCGGAATTCGAGCTTGTCTTGAATGAGAGATGCGGGCGGAGCCGTCGGGGCCGATGGCACGACTTGATCCTCTGTGGCCTGCCAATGCAGGTGGGCGCCATATGCCGAGACCAGGGTCCCGGTAGTGACAGCTCCCTCGAGGTTGTTATTGGCCCCAGGGATTTAGCGGCCTGTCATGCTCGACAGCGCCCGCCCGAGGAAAATCTATGCGGCTTCCACGCGGGCGGCAATAGCTTCCACCCGGCTGGCCAGGATTTCGAGCGAGTGCGCGAGCCTGTCCTCCTCGCCGTCGCCGCCGGCAAGACGCGCCAGCTCTCCCTTGGCGGCGGAGAGCTCATCGGCGATTAGAAGGGCCGCCATCAACAGGAGCCTCGCGTCGCCGATCTGGCCGACGGATTGGGCAAGGCGCTCCACCCGATGAGCAAGGTCCTTGGCCAGCGCGCCGACCGCTTCCTCTTGTCCGTCATCGCAAGCGACGTCATAGCCGCGATTGTTGATGATAATGTGGACCTTGCCCATCCTATCCCTCCGCGACGATCTTCAGGCGTTCGATGACCGAATCGAGTCGGGCCGCGACGTTGCGCGCCTCGGCCTGGAGCGTCGCATTGCGGCCGCGCAGCTCGCGCATCTCCGAGGAGACGCGGCCGCGGTCGGCATCGGCCGCCTGGGCGCGGGTGCTCGTCGCGGCCTCAAGTCGGCTGAGGGCGGCGTCCATTCGGTCGAGAGCCTGGGCGAGACGCAAGATCACGTGGGATTTCCGACCCCGGACAAGCTTTTACTGCCTGTGCTTGACGTGGCGGATCATATGGCTCGGCGGCGGGGGGCGTCAATGCGTCGAGCCATGGGCCGCCCGGCCGTGGACAGGCGGGATCGTCGCAGATCCAAGACTCAAGTTGACGGTGATGGCGGTGGGCGCCATGTTGCGCCGCCTTCGTCTTAAGGAGCGCGTCGATCTCGTCGGCGCCGCGTTGTTCGCCCAGGAAACGAGGGGCTAGGTTACGAGGCCGACATGGACGCTTCCCTCAGCCCCCAAGTCCAGCACCGCGACCTCGCCAATGCCATCCGCGCACTCGCCATGGACGCGGTGGAAAAGGCGAATTCCGGCCATCCGGGAATGCCCATGGGCATGGCCGACGTGGCGACGGTCCTGCTGCGCCGCTTCCTGAAATTCGATCCCGCCGATCCCGCCTGGCCCGACCGTGACCGCCTGGTGCTCTCCAACGGCCACGGCTCGATGCTGCTTTATGCCCTGCTCTACCTGACCGGCTATCCGGAGATGACCATCGGGGAGCTGGAGCGTTTCCGCCAGCTCGGCAGCCGCACCGCGGGCCACCCCGAGTTCGGTCATGCGCCCGGCATCGAGACGACCACCGGACCGTTGGGCCAGGGCCTCGCCAATGCCGTGGGCATGGCGCTGGCCGAAAGGATGCTGGCTGCCCGCTTCGGCGCCGAGCTCGTCGACCATCGCACGTTCGTTTTTGCCGGCGACGGCTGCCTCATGGAAGGCATCAGCCACGAAGCGATCTCGCTTGCCGGACATCAGCGGCTGAACCGGCTCGTCGTTCTGTTCGACGACAATCACATTTCCATCGACGGCCCCACCTCGCTCTCGGTCTCCGACGACCAGCTCATGCGATTCCGGGCGAGCGGCTGGGCTGCAGAGGCGATCGACGGCCAGGAGCCTGAAGCGATCGAGGGCGCGATTGCGCGCGCCATCGTCAGCGATCGGCCGAACCTGATCGCCTGCCGCACCGTAATCGGCTACGGCGCCCCCACCAAGGCCGGCACCGCCGCGGCCCATGGCGCGGCCTTGGGCAAGGACGAAGTCGCGGGCGCCCGGCAGAAACTCGGCTGGAGCTATCCGCCCTTTGTTATTCCTGAGCCGATCCTCAGCAGCTGGCGCGGGATCGGCGCCCGCGGCGCGGCGCTCAACGCCGAGTGGCGCCGGCGCCATCTGGGGCACGCCAAGCGGACGGCTTTCGACCGGCAGCTTTCGGGCAATCTGCCGGAGGAATTCGCCGGCGCGGTCTTGCGCCTGAAGCGCGCGATCGTCGCCGAGGCGCCGAAAATCGCCACCCGTCAGTCCTCGCAGAAATTCCTGGAGGTCTTGGCCCCCCTGCTGCCCGAGCTCATTGGCGGCTCGGCCGATCTCACCGGGTCCAACAACACCAAGATCAAGGACATGGCCGCGGTGACGCCGCCCGGCTACGAGGGCCGATACATTTACTATGGCGTGCGCGAGCATGGGATGGCGGCGGTGATGAACGGCATCGCCCTCCATCGCGGCTTCATCCCTTACGGCGGAACGTTCCTCGTGTTCACCGACTACTGCCGGCCAGCGATCCGCCTCGCGGCCCTGATGAGCCAGCGAGTCGTTTTCGTCATGACCCATGATTCCATCGGCCTTGGCGAGGACGGTCCGACCCACCAGCCGATCGAACATCTGGCCGCCTTGCGCGCGATCCCCAATCTGCTGGTCTTCCGTCCGGCCGACACGGTGGAAACCGTGGAGTGTTGGGCCCAGGCGTTGACGGAAAAGCGTCCCTCGGTCATCGCCCTCAGCCGCCAGGCGTTGCCGACGGTCCGGCTCAAATTCGAGAAGGCCAGCCTGTCGGCCCTCGGGGGCTACGTGCTGGCCCGGGCCGAAGGCCAGCGCAAGGCGACCATTCTCGCTACCGGCTCGGAAGTCTCCATCGCGCTAGCCGCCCGCGAGATGCTGCAGAAGGAAGGCATCGGCGCGGCAGTCGTCTCGTTGCCCTGCTGGCAGCTGTTCGATGCCCAGCCTGAGGCCTATCGACGCCGCGTGCTCGGCCGCAAGACAACCCGCGTCGCGGTCGAAGCCGCTTCGCCGTTCGGCTGGGAACGCTATGTCGCCGACGCTTCAGCCGTGATCGGAATGAAAGGCTTTGGCGCCTCCGCTCCGGCGCCCGATCTCTACAAGCATTTCGGAATTACCGCCGAGGCCATCGTGACGGCGGTAAAATCCAGACTCTGACTGGAGGAACGATCATGCCGGTTCGCGTCGCCATCAACGGCTTCGGGCGCATCGGGCGCCTGGTGCTGCGCGCACTCCTGGAATCCAACCGCAAGGACCTGGAGGTCGTCGCCCTCAACGATCTGGGTCCGGTGGAAACCAATGCTCATCTGCTGCGTTATGATTCGGTCCATGGGACGTTCCTCGGCGCGGTGCAGACCAAGGAAGGCGCCATAGACGCCGGGCGCGGCTGGATGACGGTGACCGCCGAGCGCGATCCCGCCAAGCTGCCCTGGGCCAAGCTCGGCGTGGACGTGGCCCTGGAATGCACCGGCATCTTCACGGACCGGGAGAAAGCCGCCGCTCATCTGAAGGCCGGCGCCAAGCGAGTCCTGGTCTCGGCGCCGGCGAACGGCGCCGACCTGACCGTCGTCTATGGCGTCAATCACGGCAAGCTCGAGAAATCCCACATCGTGGTCTCCAACGCGTCTTGCACCACCAACTGCCTCGCTCCCGTCGCCGCGGTGCTGCACAAGGCGGTGGGCATCGAGCAGGGATTCATGACCACGATCCACAGCTACACCGGCGACCAGCCGGTGCTGGATACCCTTCACAAGGATCTCTATCGCGCCCGCGCCGCGGCACTCTCCATCATTCCGACGACGACGGGCGCCGCCAAGGCGGTCGGGCTCGTGTTGCCGGAACTCAAGGGCAAGCTTGACGGCACGGCGATCCGAGTGCCGACGCCCAATGTCTCGCTGATCGACTTCAAGTTCATCGCCAGGAAGCAGACCACGGAAGCCGAAGTGAACGAGGCGGCGATCGATGCCGCGACCGGCTCCAACAGCCCGTTGAAGGGCATCCTTGCGATCAACGATCAGCCGCTGGTTTCCAGCGACTTCAACCACAATGCCGCCAGTTCGATTTTCGACGTCAAGCAGACCAAGGTCATCGACGGGCGTCTGGTGCGGGTGCTGTCCTGGTACGACAACGAATGGGGATTCTCCAATCGCATGCTGGATACGGCCGTGGCGCTCGGCGCGCTCGGGTGATGAAGCGGACGGCGGTGACCGCGACCGCCGTCATCGTCCACGACCTGGCCGAGGCCAAGGCCGCATTGGCTGCGGCCGCCGAGACTGGCCGCGCGGTCGCGATCTGGAGCGCGCCCGAAGCCGCGATTTTCGCCGGCACGGGCTGGTTCGCCGCCGTCGAGCGCCGGGCCCGGGCGGCCAATCCGAAGGCTTCCGCCAGATTCGTGCTCGATTGCGGCCAACGCGCCGACCTGGTGCTGGAGGCGTTTCGCGAGGGGATCAAGGAGACTTGTTTCACCGGCAAAGCGAGCCTGGCCGAACGCCTCGCCGACATCGCGGCCAAATCGCAGGCCAGGCTCCATCGCCGGCGCCCGCGCGCCCTTGATCTCAGTGAGACCAAGGACCCCGGTGGCGCCTGCCGGCGTCTCCTGGGCGGCGGTTGAAAATGGCGGCAGCCTCCGCTATGTCAGCCTCGCTCCCTGAAGCGAAGGAACAGGCCCCATGAAGATCACGCCGCGCGTCCGCAAGATCCTGTCCTGGTATGAGAGCGATAACCCGGGCACCAAGGCCAATCTCGCCCGCATCCTGATGCATGGCCGGCTCGGCGGCACCGGGCATCTGGTCATCCTGCCGGTGGATCAGGGGTTCGAGCATGGACCCGCCCGCAGCTTCGCGCCCAATCCGCCGGCCTATGACCCGCATTACCATTTCCAGCTCGCCATCGACGCCGGTCTCTCAGCCTACGCCTCAGTGCTCGGCATGATCGAGGCTGGTGCGGCGAGCTTCGCCGGACAGATTCCCTTGATCCTCAAGCTGAACAGCTCCAACAGCCTGGCCACGGCCAAGGACCAGGCGGTCACCGGATCGGTGCGCGATGCCCTCAGGCTCGGCTGCGCGGCCATCGGATTCACCATCTATCCCGCCGCCGACAAGGTCTTCGAACAGATGGAGGAGATTCGCGCCCTGGCCGAGGAAGCGAAGGCCCACGGCCTCGCCGTCGTCATCTGGTCCTATCCGCGCGGCAGCATTTCCAAGGAAGGCGAGACCGCACTCGACGTCACCGCCTATGCCGCCCATATGGCGGCTCTCCTTGGCGCCCATATCATCAAGGTGAAGCCTCCCACGGCCCATCTCGAGCAGGCCGAGGCCAAGAAGGTCTATGAAAAGGAGAAGATCGACGGTTCGACCCTCGCGAGCCGGATCGCCCATGTCGTCCAGGCCTGCTTCGCCGGCCGACGCATTGTCGTGTTCTCCGGCGGTGCCGCCAAGGATCTCGCCGGCATTTATGATGAGGCGCGCGCGATCCGGGACGGCGGCGCCAACGGCTCGATCATCGGCCGCAACACCTTCCAGCGCCCGCGCGAGGAAGCCCTCGCCATGCTGGACGAGATCGTGAAGATCTACCAAGGCAAGGCGTGATGCCCGCGCGCTGCCAACTGTATCTGGCAGCGGCGCCGGCGTTTCCATCCGACTTCGCGGCGCGGCTGGCGGCGGTGCTGGACGCAGCACCGGTTGCCTGCCTTCGCCTGCCTGCCCTGCCGGAAGCCGCCGAGTTCTTGCGGTTGGCCCAAGCGCGTGACATCGCTGCGTTGCTGGACGGCAATGCCGAACTGGCCCAGCGCCTCGGCGCCGACGGCGTCCATCTGACCGATGGCGCGGACTTCACTGCGGCCCGGCGCCTCCTGGGCGACCAGGCGATCGTCGGCGTCCATTGCGGCAACTCCCGCCATGCCGCGATGCTGGCGGCCGACGCAGGCGCCGACTATGTCGCCGTTGACGCCGACCTCGAGCTCGTCGCCTGGTGGGCCGAGGTAATGGTGGTGCCGGTGGTGGTCGAACTCGGCGACGATATCGCGAGGGCCGCGGAATTCGCCGACGCCGGCGCGGATTTCGTGGCCATCGGCGAAATCCTATGGCGCGAGCCCGAGAACGCGCCGGCCACGGCCAAACGGCTAGCGGCGGCCATTGCCTGACCGCAGGGCGTCTTGCGCCGTCCGCTGAGACTTGATCTGCCGGGCCTCCTCGGGCTTCAAGGTCCGGCGCGCGATGCCGTGAAAGTCGCGCACCAAGCGGTCGCGAAACAAAGATGCCGATCGCCGAAGGAGCCTATGGTGAAAAGGATTTAGCGCATATCAGTATGCGGTCAAGACAACAGCAGCGGCCTGACAGCGGCGGACCTCATGACGTGAACGCCCTCGGGTTGCGTCACCGTGATCAAGCTGTTAGCTTCCGCGCCGCTTTCGGCCAGCCCCCGACAATGAGACGTCGCGATGAAGATCAACGGCAACGAAATCCGTACCGGCAACATCCTGGAATACCAGGGTCGCCTGATGCGCGCGGTCAAGGTGCATATCGTGCAGATGGGGAATTGGCGTTCCTATATGCAGGTGGAGCTGAAGGACATCCAGAGCGGCACCAAGCTGAACGAGCGGATTCGCCCCGCCGACGTGGTCGAGCGCGTGCAGCTGGACGAGAAAGACTATCAGTTCCTGTTCAAGGACGGCGACCAATACACCTTCATGGACAACGAGACCTATGAGCAGATCACCGTCGATGGCGAACTGATCGGCGAGCCGGCGGCCTTCCTCCAGGAAGGCATGCATGTCTCGGTGCAGAGCCACGAAGGCAAGCCGCTCAGCGTGACGCTTCCGGGCAGCGTGACCATGCGCATCGCCGAAGCGGACCCGGTCGTGAAGGGGCAGACGGCTTCGTCATCGTACAAGCCGGCCAAGCTCGAGAACGGCGTGCGGGTGATGGTGCCGCCGCATGTCGAGGCCGGCACGCGCATCGTCGTCAACATGTCGGACCTGAGCTACGTCGAGCGAGCCAGGGACTGACGTCCGCCGGCATGGCGCCCCGCTCAGCACTCATCAATGTGATGACCCGGGCCGCCGAAAAGGCAGCAAGGGGCCTGAGGCGCGACTTCGGTGAAGTCGAACAGCTCCAGGTCTCCCTCAAGGGCCCGGGCAACTTCGTCTCGACCGCCGATCTCAAGGCCGAGCGGGTCCTGCGCCAGGAATTGAGCAAGGCCCGGCCCGAGTACTCCTTCCTGATGGAGGAGAGCGGGGCCAGCGCCGGCAAGGACGCAGAGCATCGTTGGATCGTCGATCCCCTCGACGGCACGACCAATTTTCTCCATGGACTGCCCCATTTCTCAATCTCCATCGCGCTGGAGCGGGCGGGGGATATCGTCGCCGGGGTCGTCTACGACCCGATCAAGGACGAATTGTTCTGGGGCGAGAAGGGCATCGGGTCCTTCCTCAACGACCGGCGGCTTCGGGTTTCCTCTCGGCGCCAGCTGAGCCAGGCGCTGGTCGCCACCGGCACGCCCTATGGCCAGCGCAGCAGCGGGCGGCCGCGCTACCTGCGCCAGCTGGACAGCCTCATGGACCAGGTCGGCGACATCCGTCGCATGGGCTCGGCCGCTCTCGACCTCGCCTATGTCGCGGCCGGACGGTTCGACGGTTACTGGGAATACGGGCTCAGTGCCTGGGACATTGCCGCCGGCTTATTGCTGGTGCGCGAAGCGGGCGGCTATGTGAGCGAGCCCAGCGGCGAAGGCGACCCCATGAAGAGCGGCGATACCCTTGCAGCCAACGACCATCTCCACGGAGCGCTGAAGGCGGCGCTGACCAAGGCGTGAATTCCGCCGCCGGAGAAGGCAAAGTCGTTTACGGCCGTTTCCAGGCTGGGCTATACTCCGCGGCCTTATATCATTGGCAAATCAGAAAAATACTATCTGCAGGGGCCTCGATGGACTTGCTGCTTCGCCGCCGGAGACGCCGTCCATGCCTGATCGGGCTTGCCGGGCTTTCGGTGCTGGCGCTTGGCGCGGCGCCGGTCGCGGCCCAGCAGGTCACGGCCGGCAAAGGGTCCGTCACCATCGACCTCGGCGTGCTCAACCAGCTGGGTTCGCCCTACACGCCCGGCGGCTACTATCCCTATGGCCAGGCGCCCGGTTATGCACCCCCCGTTTACGGCCAATCGGCCTATGGGCAGCCGGTCTATGCCCAGCCCGCTTACAATCCCTACAACCCCTATCCGACCCAGCCCACCGGCGGCCTGCTCTACCCGCCGACCCAGTCTCCGGCCAGCACGCTCACGGTTCCGCCGCCGCCCGGTGCTACGCCTTATGTTCCGGAACAGCCGATGGCAGCCGCATCGACCGGGAGCGTAGCGGCCAGCCCGCCGCCGCCGGCCTCGCCCCCTCCTCAGCCGGCTGAAGCGACAAATCAGGAGACGACGACGGCGCCAGCGACATCGGCCGCCACGACAGCCGGCTCGACAACGACGGCCAGCACCGCCGAAACGACGACCGAACAAAGCACGGCCAGCACTTCGACGGCGGCGACCGGTACGGCAGCCTCGACCAATACGGGAAGCACGGCGACATCGACGGGGACTTCCGCCGTTCCAGCGGCGCCTGCTGCACCGGCCGTTCCCGCGGCGCCGGCCGCACCCGCTGCAACGGAACAATCGACGACGGCTACCACGGGCGGCCAGACAACGACCGCAGCGGCGACGGAGACCACATCGGGGTCCAGCACGGCAACCACGGCCTCGACCACTGGCGAGACCCAGACAGCCTCGACCGGAACCCAGGCGACCGAGACGCCGCCCGCGCCCGTCGAAGGCCAGCTCCAGATCGCCTTCCCGCAGGACTCGGCGGACATTCCCGACGCGGCCAAGAGCGAGCTCGACAGCCTGGCCCAGAAGATGGTCGCCAACGACGCCATGCGCATACAGCTTCTGGCCTATGCCAGCGGCACGCCCGATACGGCAAGCCGGGCCCGGCGCATGTCGCTGTCGCGGGCTTTGGCGGTGCGCTCCTATCTGATCCATAAAGGCGTGGTCAGCACGCGGATGGACGTGCGCGCGCTCGGCAACAACGTCCAGGGCGTGCCGGCCGACCGGGTCGACATCTTGCCGAAGGCCTCATGATGCACCGGCCCTTTGTAGTCGGAGCGACGAGCCGATGACCTCGCCGCGCGGAAGACTGGTGTGGATGGCCATCGGGCTCGTCGCCGTGAGCGGGCTCGTCTATCTGCTCTGGGACGAGATCTACCGCGCCTTCCTCCACAATCCGGCCCTCAATGCCGGCATCTACGTCGTCGAGCTCATCGGCATCGTCTACATCTTCTGGCAGGTGATCCGGCTCTACCCCGAAATCGCCTGGATCGAACGGTTCAAGCGCGGCGAGCTGGGCGGTTCGAACGATCCCGTGCCGCGTCTGTTGGCACCCATGGAAGCCATGGTTCGGGAGCGCACCGGGCGCCTCACGCTTTCAGCGGTGGCGCTTCGCTCGCTGCTCGACAGCATCAGCGCCCGGCTCGACGAGACCCGGGACATCTCGCGCTATTTCATCGGGCTCATGGTGTTCCTCGGGCTGCTCGGCACCTTCTGGGGCTTGCTCGGTACCATCGGTGGCGTGGCCGACGCGATCGGCGCGATCTCGGTCTCCGGCGGCGGCGACATCGCCTCGCTCTTCGGCCAACTCAAGTCGGGCCTGCAAGGTCCTTTGGCCGGCATGGGCACTGCCTTCAGCGCTTCGCTCTTCGGTCTCTCGGGCTCGCTGCTCCTGGGCTATCTGGAACTTCAGGCGAGCCAGGCCCAGAACCGCTTCTTCACCGAGCTTGAGGACTGGCTGGCCGAGCGCACGCGGCTTACCGGCGCCGGGCCGGTCGGCGATGGCGAGCAGCCGATCCCGGTCTATATCCAGGCGCTTCTCGAGCAGACCGCGGACAATCTGGAGAACCTGCAGCGGATCCTGGGGCGCGGCGAAGAGAGCCGGATGCAGGCCAACACTCAGATGAACACGCTGTTCGAGCGCCTGGGCGGCCTCACCGACCAGATGCGCACCGAGGCGCAGCTGATGCTGAAGCTGGCGGAGAGCCAGGGCGAGATGCGCCCCGTCATCGCCATGCTGGCCGAGGCGATGCAGGGCGGGCGCTTCGGCATCGACGACCAAAGCCGCCAACATCTGCGCAATATCGACAACGAGATCAGCCGGCTGGCCGAGGAATCCGGGCGCGGCCGCCAGGGGACTCTCCAGGATCTGCGGGTCGATCTGAAAAAGATGGCCGACGGTCAGGTCGATCTTCGCCCGTTGCTGACCCGCCTCATCGAGGAAACCGTGCGCGGCCGGCAGGCCGGGCTCCTGGAACTTCGTACCGACATCAAGAAGCTGGCCGACGGGCAGGTGGATATCCGCCCGCTGCTCAGCCGGCTGATCGAGGAGACGGCCCGCGGGCGCCAATCCGAAGTGCCGGACCTTCGCGCCGACATCCGCAAGCTGGCGGAGAGCCAGACCGACCTCCGCCCGATGCTGACCCGGCTCGCCGACCTGCTGAAGAGCGGGACGCTGGGCTTCGACGACCAGAGTCGCCAGCATCTTCGCAGCCTCGATCTCCAGATCGGCCGCCTCATCGACGAGAACTCGCGCGGCCGCCAGGAAATGGTTCAGGAGCTGCGCAGCGAGATCAAAGTCCTCGCCCGTACCATCGCGGCGCTCGCCGAAGAGGCGGAACGCCGCTAGGAAGGCCCGTTCATGGCGACCGCTCGGGGCAGAACCCGCCGTTATCTCGACATCTGGCCGGGCTATGTCGACGTCCTCAGCACGCTGCTGATGGTCATCATCTTCACGCTCATGGTTTTCGTCATGGGCCAGTTCTTCCTGGGCCAAGTGCTCTCGCGCCGCGACAAGGCGCTGGCGGAATTGAACCAGCATGCCGCCGAGCTCGCCGACATGCTGGCGCTCGAAAAGACGACGAACAGCGACCTCAGGGTCAGCGTTTCCCAGCTTTCCAACGAGCTGCAGCAGTCCAACGCCGCCGGCGACAAGCTGCAGCAGCAGCTGGCCTCGACCCGTGCCGACCGCGATCAGCTCGCCGCCGCGCTCGCCGACCTCAAGACCCGGTCGGCTGCCACGGCCGCGGCCAAGGCCGAGGTCGATGCCAAGCTCGAGGACGCCTACAAAATGATCGATGCCGACCGGCAGAAGGTCCAGACCATGCTCGGCGACATCGCCGTTCTGGAGAGCCTGCGCGATGAGCTGAAGCAGCAGCTCGAGGCGAGCAACGCCCAATCCGCCGATTTGCAGCAGAAGTTGACCGCGAACCAGGCGGAATCGACCGGCCTGCAGCAGCAGTTGAGCCTGAGCCAGTCCCAATCGACGAGCCTGCAGCAGCAATTGAGCCTAAGCCAATCCCAGTCGGCGAGCCTTCAGCAGCAACTCGCCGCCACCCTGGCCCAGGTCGCGAGCCTGAAGGAACAGCTCGGCAGCAGCGCGCAACAGGCCACCGAATCCGGGCTTCAGATCGAGCTATTGAACCGCCAGCTTCTGGCGCTGCGCGATCAGCTGGGCCAGTTGACGGTCGCCCTCGACGCTTCCGAAGCCAAGGCCAAGGCCGACGAGGTGCAGGTCTTCGACCTCGGCAAGCGACTGAACGAGGCGCTGGCGAGCAAGGTCGAGGAACTGGCGCGCTACCGCTCCGAATTCTTCGGCAAGCTGCGCGAAGTACTCGGCAACCGGCCCGACGTGCAGATCGTGGGCGACCGCTTCATCTTCCAGTCGGAGGTGTTGTTCGCCACCGGTTCCGCAGACATTGGCGAGGACGGCAAGCGCCAGCTGGCGGCTTTCGCCGACACGCTGAAGACCATCGGGCAGCGCATCCCAATGGACATCGACTGGCTGTTGCGCGTCGATGGGCATACGGACAAGCAGCCCTACAACGGCGTCTACGGCGGCAACTGGGAGCTCTCGACGGCCCGCGCCATCGCCGTCGTCAAGTTCCTGATCGAACAGGGCATCCCGCCCAACCGGCTGGTTGCCGCCGGTTTCGGCGAATTCCGCCCGCTGGTGGACGGCGATACCCAGGCGGACTTCCGGCGCAACCGGCGCATCGAACTGAAACTGGACCAGCGGTAGCAACATGGCCCCAATAGCGGCATGTCGGTAACGGCATGAAGGTCATGATCACCGGAGGGACCGGCTTCATCGGTCTTCTGCTGGCGCGCCGGATCCTCGAGATCGGCCGCCTCTGCGGCCCGTCCGGACAAACCGAGCCGGTGGAGGACCTCCTCCTCTTCGACGTCGCCCAGCCGCCGGCGCGGCCGGCCTGGTTCGACCGGCGCGTGCGGATCGAGACCGGCGAGATCGCCGATCGCGACACCGTATTGCGCCTCATCGACCGGGACGATATCGGCGTTTTCCATCTCGCGTCCGTCGTGAGCGGCGGCGGAGAGCAGGACTTCGACCTCGCCATGCGGGTCAATCTCCAGGGCAACCTCAATCTGCTCGAGGCGCTGCGCCGGCGCGGCTCGCGGCCGCGCCTGGTCTTCGCCAGCTCGCTCGCCGTCTTCGGCGGCAAGGCCATGCCCAAGACTGTCGGCGATGCCACCAAGGAGACTCCCCAGACGACCTATGGAATCACCAAGGCCATCGGCGAGCTGCTGATCAACGACTACACGCGCAAGGGTTTTCTCGATGGACGCAGCGCCCGCCTGCCGACCGTCGTCATCCGGCCGGGCAAGCCCAACAAGGCGGCCTCCAGCTTCGCCAGCGGCGTGTTCCGCGAGCCCCTGGCCGGGGTCGCCTGCACCCTTCCCGTCGGCCTCGATACGGTGATGCCTATTTCGGGCTATCGCACCGTGGTCGAGGGATTTCTGAAACTCTACGAGGCGTCCGGCGCGGCGATCGGCGAAGATCGGGCGATCAACTTCCCTGGCCTTGCGGTCAGCGTCGGCGAGATGATCGAGAGCCTCCATCGCGTCGCCAATTTGCGGCCTCCTGGTTCGGGCAAACTGGGTGAGATCAAGGTCGAACGCGATCCGTTCATCGAGGCGATCGTCGCCGGCTGGCCAACCCGCACCGAAGCCAGCCGCGCTATTGCGCTCGGCCTTGCGCCCGATGTCAGCCTCGACGCGATCGTTCAGGCCTATATCGAGGACTTCGTCGACCGCCCGAAGTCCGCCTGAGACAGCCGCCCTACTGCGCCAAGAACCCGCCGTCGACCGGCAGGGTATGGCCGGTCACCATGGCCGAGGCCGGGCTCGCCAGGAACAGAACCGCACCTACCACATCCGATGGCTCGGCCAGGCGGCCGAGCGGCGTCATCTCCTCGATCCTGGCGACCAATTCCGGCTGGTTGAGCAGGTTCTTGATGAAATCCGTACGCACCCAGGTGGGCGCCACCGCGTTGACCCGGATACCCGCGCCTGCCCATTCCAGGGCCAGCGCGCGGGTCATGTTGACGACCGCCCCTTTGGTCGCCTGGTAGGAGATGTTGGGATAAAGCCCGCCACCGGAGAGCCCCATGATCGAGGCCATGTTGACGATGCTGCCGCCGCGTCCGGCGATCATCAGCCGCGCCGCGGTCCTGGCGCAGAGGAAGAGGCCGGTCATGTTGACGCGAACGACCTTGTCCCAATCGGCAAGGGTGAGCTCGACGCTCGCCCGCCTGATGGCGGTGCCGGCGTTGTTGACCAGCACATCGATTCCGCCGTGGGTCAGTGCCGTCTTCTTGACGCCGGCTTCCACCGCGGCCTCGTCGGCGACATCGAGCGCAACGGCGATGGCCTCGCCGCCCCGTCCGCGGATCTCGCTGGCCGTATCTTCTGCTGCGGCAAGATCGATGTCCGCCACTGCCAGCTTCGCGCCGGCCTCAGAAAGGCCGAAGGCGACGGCACGGCCTATGCCGCGTCCGCCGCCCGTGACCATGGCGGATCGCCCGTCGAGGCGGAACGTCTCCAGCAGGCCGCCGGCCGGCATGACGCTGTCTAACCGAGATTGAGACTGTGGCCCGAGGCCTGCGACAACTCGCCGCTCAGGAGCCGGTCGAGCCTTTCTTCGCCGCGGGTGGAAACCCAGGCCTGGTCGTCTTCGCTCCAGGCGAAATGCCAGGCGCCGCTCACGGGCGAGGCCAGCCAGATCTGGAGGTTGGGCCCATGCTTGTTGATCAGGTACTTGGCGCCGGACTCAAGCTCGAGAGTGAGGATCCCGGCGGCCAGCTCGGCGTCGATATCGCCTTCGGCCTGCTCCTCGATTGCCGCCTGCAGGCGAATGAGCGTGGCATCGGCAAGGCTTTCGAATCGGCTCGCGTCCATGGCATCGCAATCATGCGGACTGAAGCCAAATGCCTAGCCGCATTTTCGCCACGAGTCCATGTTAGCAAGGTTCTGTCTATGGACTTTGCAACGAGCCATCGGCATAGTCCGGCACCTTTTAACCCCCGGACGACTCGGAGGATTTCTTGATTCGTCTTCGCTTACCCCGCCTTTGGGCGGGCCTCTCTCTGCTGATCGGACTCGGCGCCATCGTCGCGGCCCATGCCCAGACCACGCCGGCTTCGGCCACGACACCCGCAGCGCCGGCCTTCGACCTCGCCAATCTGCCCAATCCGCCCATCGATTCGAAGGCCAAGTTCGTCGCCTACATGGTGGCGACGCGTCATGAGGATCCGAAGATGGTTGCCTGGCGCTTCGATCGCGCCCAGGCGATGATCGAGAACAAGGACGTCTGGCGCGAGAAGGAGCTGAAGGCCTATCTCCTGACCCCGCGCGAGGA
>Ga0209415_10004055_pt1 | contig 26966 bp, 32 predicted proteins | sample PeaSoiSIISIP2007_FD_187696 | JGI IMG/M metagenome (GOLD analysis project Ga0209415, IMG submission 187696) | Peat soil microbial communities from Weissenstadt, Germany - SII-SIP-2007 (SPAdes) (version 2) | ecosystem: Environmental > Terrestrial > Soil > Wetlands > Peat | place: Germany... | reverse complement strand
ATGTCCCCACGATGCGTCCCATTCCGTCATTCCACGAGTGCCTTAATAGGTACATCTTTATGTGGTCGCAGACCTAGGAGTGTGTCGGAGATAGATCCCTCGGTGGTAATCGCAAGATAGAAGATTTCGAATGGGTTTACGATTTTGTGTATGGGCAAAAGCTTTCTCCCCCGACGATGTGAGTTAGTCGTTGCTTTCCCCTCCTTCTCTGCACGACTGGCTTCCAGAAGGTCATCTGGCTTGATTTCTGGTGGACGTGGTGTCGGCGCTTGATCTGAGCGCGATCTATGCTTCGTATGAGGAAAAGGATTTCCGCGGCATGTCGGCGTACGCGCCGGCGATGATGGTGCGGGTTCTGCTGGGCTACGCGACGGGAGTGTACAGTTCGCACAAGATCGAGGCTCGGACTATTTCGAAGCCTGACCATCGCTGCTCGATTCAAGCGGCCGATTAGACGATCACAAATCGCAACGGCTCGACCGTTTGAACGCAGGTTTTCCAGAATGAGATATTTCGAGAGAATTAAACAAGAAGTTTTGTCCTCGCAGAACGTCTCCACTAATCCGCATCGCTTTGGAGGCAAGGAATTCCGCTTCGGAACTGCGGAATCGGTCACATCCATACTGGCGGAGACGTCGACATTCCGTTTCCGCGTTCAGTTCGCGATGCGCTTCTCGCTGACTGTCTCGCCGAGGAGCATCGGTGGGTGCCGAACTCAGGCTGGATCACGTTTCAAGTCCAGGACGAAGGGGACATCAAGCATGCGGTGTGGCTGATGCGGCTGTCCTATTTGCGGTACCCACTGAAGGCAGCGAGCGATCCTCGCAGGGTGCTCGATGAATATGGTGAGAACTGCAGTTGAGCGCTCAATACAAATCGCTGCTCGAACCATTTGTTCCGCGTGCAGCTGTAGTGTAGCAACCTCTCACAGCGTAGGCGACTGTCTCTCCGTACGCAATGCTCGCGGGAAAGATCAAAAACCCACATGACAACGTCGCGCTCCGCAGCGCATTTCTCGCGCGGAATCCATCGGTCGCTACTCAGGCTTCGCCCAGGCCCTAACACGTGGCCACCAGCGGCTCACGTTCTGGCAATAGGCTTCATAGTCCGAACCGAACTTCCGCCGTAACGTCGGCTCCTCATACAAGAGCACGAACAGATGTACACCGAAGGCTAGGACTGCCAGGGCGGCAATCGCTCTTGGATCCGGCTGTCCGAAAACGGTCCAGAGTCCAATCCATCCTGCCGCTAAGCCGAGATACATCGGGTTGCGTACGTAGCGATAGAAACCGACCACGACCAACCGCTGCGGGGGAATCATCGGCGCAGGCGTGCCATGTCCGGTCCAACCGAAGTCCCAGACACACCGCAGCGCTACAGCGAATCCCAGCACCGACGGGACTGCCGCTAGCCAGCGCCAGCGGGCGGCGCCTGCCATCTCCACGCGGAAACCGAGCCACTGGGGCAGCAGCCAGAACCACAGGGCGAAAAACGCTGAGCCTACGGCCAGCCAGACCATTGCAGTTGCCCACCGATCCGCGTGCCAGAGGGGCGGAACACTCCCAGAATGTAGGTCCGTCATACATGCCTCCTGTCGCAGCAACAATTTCCCTGCTCTTTCATGACGCGAGTGCTAGTCCGCGATTCCTGCGACTCGATTGAAAAATCCGATCAGGTATTTCCAGACCATGTAATAGACGATCACCACCGCCGGAAACACCACTGCTACATGCAGGTAGTGCACCTGCACCACGTCGAAATAGATGAATCCGTAGCCGGTCGTCTTCAGGAAACCCAGGCCACGCCCGAGGAAGAATCCCACCGGCCCTAGGATGAAAGGAAGGATCGCGCCGTGAAGCCCGAGCGGCAAGCGCGACCGCGACGCCAGGTGCAGCACGTTCCACAGCCCAAACAGGTTGGGGACGATCGCCATGGGAAAAATGATGACCCGCTCCACGGGGATGGGAACGTTGTAGACAAAGCGTGCGATGCTGAACAGGGTCAGGGCGACCAGCAAGAGCGGCGTCGGCACGGCGATTCCTGCCATGTAAGCGCGCAAGTACGGATGATTGTTCATAAAGCCTCCTTCTACAGGTGGTACGCGAACACCAGGATCAGTTGCGGGAAGAACAGAAACACGGTAGCGCTCAACCCAATCAGCGCCCAGTCGTACCAGGGCACAGGAGCCACGTGAACGTCGAGTTTGCGCAGCACCGCGGGCCAGAGGTCCCGGCGGAGTTCAGTGTTCATCGCAGGAAACGATTGCTTCAGAGCTTCGCGAATCTCGCGGTCGTCGTGTTCGGTCATTTCCTTATCCTCATGTCCTTGCAACTCCGGGCCCGAGTCCAAGGTGGTTCAGTTGTTTGCGCAGGATGCGAACCGCCCGGAACACACGCAGCTTCACTGCGCCGACCGATGTCCCTAAGGCATTAGCAATTTCGTCGTAAGGCTGTTCTTCGACAAGAGCGAGCGTCGCCGCTACTTGCAACTTGGCCGGCAGGCGGCGAAATGCCTGCTGGATCTTCTCTCGCGTTTCCCGCTGGAGGAGATGATCGGATTGGGGCGCCCCGGCGGGTTCGGCGAGCAGACTCTGTTCTGGACGTTTGCGTCGGAGATGGTCGAGCGCCAGGTTCGTGGCAATCCGCCGCGCCCAGGCGGCAAAGTTTCCATCCGGACGAAACTGTTGACGCGTCCGGTAGATCCGCCAGAGGGTCTCCACGGTCAGGTCCTCTGCAATGCCCGGGTCGCGCACGATGCGCACGATCCAGGCGTAAATGTCGCCCTGGAATTGCCGGACCAACGTCTCGAAAGCATCGATCTCGCCAAGCGCAAATCGCCGAAGCAGATCCATGGGCTTCTCTACTGTCTATTACTGGGCCGGAACGCTTGGGTTACAAGTTTTTTCAACGTTGCCCGAAGAAGGGGGGACACCACCACGAAGAGTGAAAGCGCCGGTCAGACGTAAACGCGCCTATCTATGGGATGTCGCACATTCGCTACTTATGAACCGCATTCAAAGTGGTTCAGCGTGACGATGAAGTCGGCATCTCCGTACTCAGCGCAATCACAAATGTGATTGTCGTCAGGGTCAGGAGAAAATTTGCGGGTCGGGCCGAGCTTGACATGTTCGCCTTTAGCGCGCGGCGTGTTGACGATTTTCCCGATGAGAGGGCGCCGGACGCCAAGCCTGGCGAGCACTTCTCTGTACTCCTCTAGAATTTCATCGCTGATCAGCCAGACGAACGTCCGGTCTTCGACCCAGCGCTGCACGAACTTCGCACTCGCAACGTTGCTCTGGGGGACCGAGTCTTTCATTCCGGCGACGCCGGCGACTAATACGGACGTGTCCACCACGCCCCTAGACTTGCGCCGCTTCTGCGACAACGGTTATCTCCGGCTTTTCCTTCTTGGAAGTTCGGTACTCCCGAATGGTACGCTGAACGTCCTGAGGGGAAACGTCGCCGATATCCTGCGAAGCTTCTTTCAAAGTGGCGACAAACTCCGCTTTCCAGTTCGGCCGCTTTCGTCCCCGCGGCAAGTCGCGATACACGTCCACTCGCTGCAGTCTCGCCTCAAGGCTTTCGCGCAGCTGTCTGAAAGGAAGTCTGACTTCCACCGGTCGCGTCCAATATTTCGAGGATGATCGGAACACCAGCACGTCCGGAACCTCATTCTTGCCTCTCCTCAGAAATTCAGAAAAAGCATCCACAAATTCCGTCAGCTTGTTCGCAGGCGTTCCCAGGGCGAGTTTGAGATGGCCGGCAACTTGCGCCTCGTACAGACATGCCATGTCAAAAAGGTAGAGTCCCCGCCGGCGCCGCGGCTTGACGACACCGAACTGGACCAAATTCTGCAGTTCCTTCGTAGGCATGCCCAGTACTGCGCTGGCCTGTTTCAGTTTGAGCTCGACTGGCTCCACGCCGTTCTCCTCGATTTACAATCTAAAGTTTAGATGTCAAAGAGGTCGAAGTCAAGGTGCCTTTGTGTCACCGGCGAGCTAGCAACTAATGCTTCTGTACTCAATATGTTAGAAACATTCTTATGGGCCCTAGAGGGTGCCATCGGCTGATTGACGCCTCTCCTGGGGGCTTCTTCTCAAGCTCTTTAACCGCGTTCGTCTCACTTCACGTCAAACGGCTGCGCGGGCGGCGGTGTCGGTCGTCTCAAGCATTCTGGCAATTTCCTTAAGCCTTGTGGGGCGGATTTCATGGATATCGCTTTTGAGCTTTGCAGCGAAGGTCTTTCAGCTCATCAAAGCAGGGAGCGCATCGTCGAACGTGATCGAGCAGGTGGGAGAGTTGAGCGTCCGCGGGCTGTTGCGCGAGTTTCAGCAGGACTTCGCGCCCTGGACAGTCGATGCGCTGAGGATTGGGAAAGTCTTCATGCACCACTCTGTTAAATGCATCAAGCAGTTCTTTTCCGGAGTCCATTCTGCATGCCCTAGTTGAACATGGAGTCCAAGCCCGACTGCCATGTTGCCCCCAGCAGAATCCCACGATCCATGGACGGTGTCGATGAAAATCTTTGTGCGCATTCACTTCTCGGCGCATGCCATCGAAAATTTCAGTCCAGAGTGAGACACATTCCTATTTCGCCGCCATGTATAGGTAGGAGGGGTTGTGGCGTGCGGCTTCCACAGTCTTTGCGGGACATGGGGGAATTGAATCAACAAGCCAATCGTCGTAGCTACCGCTGGCCTGGGGCGGCGCGAGAAATGTTGAGAGCGTATCTGAACACGCCGTCCGAAGCGTCCGGGCAAGGCGGGCATCGGGCCCAGGTCGGCCTAAAGGCGCTGATCACAAGAATCGCCGCAGTGTCGGGAAACCCTCGGGCAGCTTGCTGGAGGTTCGTGCGGCAGTCGGGCGTGACCTCGAAGCGATGCTACCGGCGGTGGACAAAAGCCGAGCAACAGAGACTGCTCGACTTGATCACCTCGCATTCCCTGCAGGAAGTCACTACACTGCTCCGCCGGACGCCGACTTCAGTGCGCACTATGCTGCACCGGCTCGGAGCCAGCGCTCGCATGGGCCAGGACTGGTTCACGAAACACACTCTGGCGGAAGCGCTGCACGTTCGCGCAGACGAGGTGCAGAAGTGGATTGATGATGGTCTGTTGAGGTGCCGAATCGTCGATGCAAACGGCCTCCAAAGACAGATTATTGACGCGGAAGACTTTTGTGATTTCTGCAAGCAGCACCGCAGAGAAATCGTGGGACGAAGATTGAACACTGATCGGCTGAGTTTTGTGCAGACATTTGTCTTTCCGCCGAGCCACATGGAGTTGTTGCCCGTCCGGGAAGCGAAGAAGGAACAGGCGGCGTACGACGAACAGAGGAAGAAAGAAGCAGGTCGGGAAGTGGATGCGGAGGATGAACTGGATGCTACCGCTTAAGATACAGGCCGCCGCTCGACCGAAACTGCCGGGAGCGGCGACCTGTCCCCCTCAAAGCGACCTGGGTTCAAGCGGCCGTTTGCGATCGAGCGTTGAAGCGTTTCCTGGCGATGAGATCCAGTTCTTCGTACAGCGTGGTAATTCTCTCGGATCTCGAGCGATATTCATCGAGTTCCGATGAGGTTAGCGGTGAGGGCTTGCGCAACGTATCAATCTGAACGTCGACCAACCGTTGCACTTGATTCTTAATGGCGAAGGCTGGGTCCGTCATCATCGTGGCCACCTCTGAAGGGCATTCTAACCCTGTCTGCCAAGACTCGTGAGCGCCGTCTTGTGGAAAAAAGGGTGAGGTCCGGTTCCCTGGACTCCTTCCTTGCGGGCTTCGGAACGATCCACGAAGAAAATGGCGAAAGGCCTCGAAGCGGCGAAGATTTTTAGGGCCCTATAATCTTCGTATGGCTGATCGCATTGCGTGCTCATGTGTCACCTGCCCGAAGTGCGGAATTTGGGTCGTCATCCGACCGGAACACCAACTCGTGTTCAGCAAAGAAAGGTGCTTGGTGACCTGCCCCGCAACGGAGTGCGGCAAGGAGTTTGAATTTGAAGCCAATGAGACTCGCGTGTTCGAAGTCCCGCTGCCGCTTTTCGAGCGCCGTCACTTCTATCGTTCGGAATTGCAAGAGACGGGACGATAGCCGCATCTCTTCACCGGTCACACCGGTCGGGTTGCGCATCTGATTCTCTCGATCTCGCGCCAGAAGCTGTTACGAACGGCGGCGACCGAGACTCCAAGCAAGAGAGCAATTTCCTTCCACTCGTATGCAGCAGCCCGAAGTGTCAGGACGGCTGCATTTCTCTCGCTGAGTTGTCGAACGATCCTTTCGAGGTCCAGGCGGGCGTCGACCTGGCGGACCCAGGCATTGTTTATGGTGCGATTTGAGAGTTCGTCAGGCTCCCCGACCAATTCGACGCGACGCGACTTGGCAGCATAGCGGCGAAGTGCCCGGCAGAAGGCCACCAAGAGAAGTCCGTGCTTCCGCGTGGACGGGGGCGCGCCGATCCGATCTAAGTAACGGGAGACCTGCGCAACCGCATACTCCATCAGTTCGGCAGCGGGGCCATAATCCGCAAGGAGAACATGCGTTCGCTGGCAGGCTTGTTCCCAAATCTCATGACCGGCCAATCGGACGTCTGGCCGAATCGGCCTTCCCGCGCGATCCACGTCCCGATCCCACCAGCACAGAGCTCTCGTCGGCGTTCGCATGTGGCGACCTAGCGTTTGAGACGAAGCGTAGACGGAAGCGGCGCGCATCATCGTGGCCCACTTCGACCTCTGGGTGATCGGATATTTTTCGCACGGTCGGATTTCCGGACACCAAGGAGACGAAGGGAGATAAACACAAGGAAACTCAGGATAAGAGCCGATTCCAGAACCTACGCCCGGTTTGTGAGCCTGTCCGGAGATCGCTCAATTGCTCAATCCGGAGTTCTGCGGTACGTCCTCGGAAACCGCGAGAATGCACGTCTGACCATCAAACTGGATCCTGTCAGCGGAATATGCCGTAATCCTGATCTCGCCGGCCTTGGTCCTGAGACGGGTGATCACGTTGCGTACGGGACCGCACTGGAGTTGTGCGATCATGAACGCTCGATCTCGCGGATCTTCCCAGATCCGCAGTTCATGGACGGTGTGGCCCAGGACTTCTTTCCGCGAATAGCCGTAGCGCTGCTCGAAGGCGGCATTGACATCCAGGAATCGGCCCTCGGCAAGCGTGGTGATGGAAAAAGGGATCGGGCTTGCACGAAATACCTTCTGGAACTTATCCTCAGAGAGCCGGCGACCTGCCTCGGATTCAAGGAGCGCGGTTTGGGCCTGGCGAAGATCCGCTACCCGTTTTTCGAGTTCTTCTCCGTAAATGGCAGCGCGCTCATAAAGCCGGGAATTCTGGATTGCCGCAGCTGCCGGAATTGCCAGCAGCTCTGCCCGCCGAAGATGATCATCCGTAAAGCGGTTGGGTTCGGTGTGGCCCACGGAGAGAAAACCCAGATACTGTCCCGAGGCGATCAGCGGAACACTCAGCCAAGAGCGCAGATGAGCGTGCGCTTCGAAGGTTGGCCAGGAGTCTTCATTCCCCGTGTTGGAAATCAAAACGCTCTTCTGGTTCGCCAGAACTGCCTTCAGGAAGGGCGAGTCGTCGGAATTGAGAGTCAGAGGGGGATCGGAGCCTGAGTTGGATCCCACAGTCATTTTCTCACCCAGCGCGAGTACGTGTGGCCCCCCTTCTGGAATTAGGACGCGCGCACAAGTGTATGGGACCAAGTCGGCCAAAGACTGGAGCAGAGCACCGAGAACGAAGTCCATGCGAAGGTCCTGCGTCAGACTGAGCGTTGCTCTGCGCAGGGCATCGGCTTCGTCCCACGCCGACCGGGCCAGTGACAGGTGCTGTGCGACTTGCTCTTCCGCCTCTTTTTCGGCGGTGACTTCAAGCGCTGTCCCGACCAACCGGGCAACTCTGCCGTCCGCATCCCTGACCGGAAAGCCGCGTACCCAGACCCAGCGCACTTCGCCTTCTGGCCTCACGATCCGAAACTTTTCGTTGAACTGTCCGCTCAGGGTCGCTTCCTCAAGTCGTGCCAAGACATGAGTCCGGTCGTCAGGATGAATGACCTCTTTGTACGAAGTCGGATTTTCTGCCAGGGACCGGAGCGAACGCCCTGTGATGGTTTCGTAGGCCTGGTTTACGTAGATGACGTGTTGGCTTTTCGCATCGAGCGTCCAAAAACTTTCCTGGATGTTGTCGGCCATCTGCTGGAGTTCGTGGCGTGTCGCTTGGAGCACCGTACTTGTTTCCCGTTGCTCTCGTCGCAGTTGACGCGAGAGTCCGGTGAGAAGAAAGACCAGGGCAAATGTTGCCGCCACGAAACCTACCGACAGCAGCAATACCATATAAGACCTTTGGAGGTTGGCGAGCAACGCAGCGACAAAGAGAAGGACAGAAGTTACGGCCAACACCGTGGATGCGATATGCCAAACACGACGCGGAACCCGCTGGAGGAGAGATTCACTGCGATATGGCCCAAGTCGGTCCATGGGAGACGAATATGCCCTATTGGACGAAGTGAATGCAGTTTGCCGCTAAGTTTAACGCCTCTGGGACCGTGACGGAGCAGTTGATCCCTAGGCATCATTTAGGCGTGACGATTGCTACTTCTTGCGATGTGCGGCCTTCCACTTCGCCCAACGTGCGCGCTGAGCAGCGGCGATCCGTTTCCGCGCAGCAGCGGACATAGGTCTCCGCCGCTTGGCCACGCGGGATTTCTGTGAGCTACCGCTTCGATTCCCGACACTATCCAGAGCCGCCAGAGCAGCATTCAGCCTGTCCACTTGCAGCTGTGCCCGATCTCGCTCCGCCTTCAACTTCTGGACAATAGCACCCAGCTTCGGCATGGTTTCCCCTTTGCGCAAGCATTGTAACAGTGGGCGCGGGGCCAGAACTGTCGCCGACATGTCTCCGTTCCTCTATCTTGACAATCGGTTTGTCGAATGCCGTGCCGGCTTTGCCAACCGGGGAATCGAACCGTTGCACAGAACCTGGCCAGCTGTTAAGGCTGTTGGCGAGCAGAAAGCGAATAATGTTGGGATAGGCCTGAGGGTTCGACTGGAACGAACTGAGGTCGTCGTCAACGGACGAATCGGAGCACGGAATTCCATTGGGGATGGTGGAGGGAATGGAGGAAGGAAGAAAGCGCGTGCACGGGATCATCGCAGGCATTCTGGTCGCACGCCGTGCTCAGATCGAAAAAACTGCCGATCATCGGATTGGGTTCCCCACCGATCCAAAGACCGACCAGGAGAAGCGTTGGCAAGACAAGCGCGAATAAAAGTGGGATCCGAAGAAAGTACAGATACGGTACGTAGCGCATAGATTCCTCGCACTAAGAGCGCAGTTACGGAGCCCTTGCACAAGAGCAACGTTGTGCGAAGCAACCGTCAATTCCGGGGCGAAATCGCCGTGTTGGCTGTCTCCCATCTCGCTTTGGGGGAAGCGCAGAAGGAGCGAGGGGAAATAGATTGCGAGGGGAGACTACTACTGCGCTGAGAGCGTGTCAATCTCACGAGACTTTCCCCCGAGACTTTCCGTTACGAAACACGAACAAACAATTTCTTGCGCTTCAGGAGCCAAGTCTTGAAATCGGAGTTGATGAGAGATAGTGTTTGTACTCTCCATGGAGCGGACGAAGATGGCACGGAACATCGTGATCTGCTGTGATGGCACCGCCAATGAATTTGCGCAAGAAAACACCAACGTAGTGAAACTCTTCTACGCACTGAACCACGACCCGGGCAAGCAAGTCACGTTCTATCATCCCGGCCTCGGAACCATGGAGCCCGCGGGCACGCTCACCACATTTTCGCGACAGGTGACCAAGCTCTTGGGGAAGGCCCTCGGCTACGGGCTCGCGAGTGACATTCGCGACGCTTACTCGTTCCTGATGGAAAACTACGAAACGGATGACAAGGTGTTTTTATTCGGGTTTAGCCGAGGAGCATATACGGTGCGCGCGGTCTGCTCCTTGTTGTGTATGTACGGGCTCATTCGCAAGGGCAACGAGCCTTTGGTGCCGTATGCGGTGCGCATGATGATGGGCATCGATCGGGCAGCAGAGGGAAATAGTAAGCAACAAGGGGCGAAGAACCAGTATTTCGATTTGGCGGCCAAATTTCGCGAGACCATGTCCCGAACGGATTGTAGGCCGTGGTTTGTAGGAGTGTGGGACACGGTGAGTTCTGTGGGATGGATTGAGAACCCGCTCCGGCTACCCTACACCTCCGACAATCCCGACATTGAGCACGCCCGGCACGCGGTTTCAATCGATGAGCATCGCTCATTTTTCCGCAGTAATTTGTGGCGCCCAGGCACGGATCCTTCCCGGCCGCACGGACCCAAGGATCTGAAGCAAGTGTGGTTCGCGGGTGTGCACTGCGATGTCGGCGGAGGCTATCCGGAGGCGGAGAGCGGATTGTCGAAGATAGCACTCGAATGGATGCTCGAAGAGGCCGAGGCCCAACACTTGTTAGTCGATCCGGTTCGCAAGAAAGAAGTCTTAGGGCAAACCGGAGGCGGATACGTTTCGCCCGACCCGAATGGCAAGGCACACGAGTCGCTAAAGGGGGCGTGGAATTTGGCGGAGGTCGTGATCAAACGACACTACGACTGGACCAGTGGAAAATGGGGACATCGGATGAACTGGTGGCGGCGAAGGACGATCCCGCCGAAGTCGTTGGTGCACGAATCGGCCTACCAACGATCTGGCGGATACAGCAGTCGGTTGCCGAACGACGCGACCCCAGTGGCTACTACTGCGGGAGCGCCCACGTTTAAGGACAACTAACAAGGACTCCCACGATTTCGGCAGCGGCGTCCGCCAAAACCGGAACTACCTAGTCTTGTGAAGTCCGAAATTGCAGCCACTGCCCCGCTCCAAGCTGAACCTCGAACATGTCAATGTTGATTGTGAGCACGGGCCCATCTCCAGCCGTCACAAGCTTGGTATCGCGCTGGCGCCCAAGTCGCTTCTTGGCTGCAACTATCAGTGTCTTTGCGACAGCCTGGCAACGTCCGACCACTCGATCAGAATCCGAAATTCAGTTTCTTTGTGATAACTCCCAGCACTTTCACTCCAGAAAATGCGGCCAGCAGGGACACAAAGAGCACACTGAGCTGGCTGTGCAAGATCGCGGCGGAAACGCTGGGCAAGCCCACAAATACATAGGCCCAGCTCGCTACGGCGCCGACAATAATCCCCGACAGGATACGGATCCAGAGCTTGCCTTGTGAGGTCAGGAAAGACAGAACGCTGCCACAGATGCCGCCTACGATGCACAGAATCAGTACGCTGACCCAGGTGACATGGATGGGCCGCAGAGGAGAGTGGTAGCCGTCGGACACCACCTGCAGCGAACTCTGACCGACGTAAACAGGCATCACAATAGTGCTGAAGGAGAAATCGCCATCGCTCTTGACGGGATCGAAACGCAGGATGGAGCCGCCAAGAAATTGCACGGACTTCTTGCGGGTCGTGCGAAGAGGATTCCCCAGTTGATCGAAGAACATGGCTGTGAGATTCAGTCTGTCGACGACGCTGATCGTGTCGGGCGGGACGGCAAAATCCAGCGATAATATCGGGTCACCAAACTTCAGCGAGGCCGCGTCGTCCCCCTGGAATTTCAAGCGGGGTGGATTGGTTGCGGCCACCTTCAACTGGGCAGATGGAAACGCGAATTTCGAGGTCCACAGGGCCTCGGCCGTGCGTTGCTGTGGGGGAATAACGATGGGATTTGGGGCGAGTTCGCCGTTGGTCCAGGTCAGCCAGATCTGGACAGCCTGGGTCGGAGGATCCGGGGCAGTCCAGAAGATTTGGACATGGGCCGGCGTTCTGCCATCGGCAGGAATGCCGTCCGGGTTGTCCACGCCGGAAATCTGCAGCATGAGCGGAGCGCTTGCGTCCGCAGGACGTTCTCCTGCGGCTTGCTGGGCTTCGTTTTGTTCCGGCGGAACCGGATACGCGGCGGGACTCAGGCGAGGAAAAGCAAACTCACCTGTCGGCCGGAGCCACCCTGTGCCACCCCGAGGCGATTCCGGCTTTTTCCGCGCTGACTTCTTTGCCGGCCCAGCCTTCGTTGCCGATTGCGGCTGTGCCACATAGACATACGTTGAACTGCCGAGTAGTTCCTTGTTGGCACTACGCACGCTGAGTTTGGTGACGCCCGATTCGGGAACATCGAAATGGATCTGCTTTGTAGATTCGCCAGGGTTGAAAGTCACACTCTGCGTGGCGCTGGCACCCGAGGAAGTCGTCACCTGAACCTCGGCGGTGACCGGCGCCTGCGGTGACGCCGGCTGTCCGTTGCCGTCTCGCAGTGTGATTTGGACCGGCACAGTTTGATCCGCCGGGTTCGTGGTTGCGACGGCTTGCACGTCGATGCGCAGTGGACGATCCATGGCTGCCTGCGCTTGTTCGCGCATACTTTGCCCATGAACGAGGATGGAAGTGAGAAGCAGAAAGAGCGCCAGAGATCTGAACATGGAAAACTCCCGTGGAGCCGGAGCGATCTGCAGTCGAAAACCGCAGCTTGCCGGCCGCACGACAGTCAACTCGGCACGCTTGCTTGTTCTGGACTGTTCGGGGGAAGGGTAGCAAAAGAGTTTACATCTGCTAGAGAAAAATCAACGAGTAAGATCTATCTGTTCCAAAATCCGAACAAAGAGAAACTCACTTTCAAGCCTAACCAAGCTTCGCAACGAGCTTTGAAATTGCGCTGAGTGACAGCCGGCAGGGTGCCGCGCGGGAAAGGAAGCTCTCCCCAATCGAGCGCCAGAGCGATCTGGAGAGAACTATTTACCTTCGATTGGACCTGCGAGGAAATCCCCGCTACCAATCGGCCGAGATGGGCTTTGTTTACAGGACGAAAGGCCTCGCATAGAACGATCCACTCGTCCAATTCACTACCCGTGTCCAAGACAACGACGTGGCAAGGCAGCGGGGTTGCGGGTACTCGGAACCTTTCGACCAAGGGTGCGACCAGAACAAAGTCGCTTGCCTCGGTCAGAGCATCTCGCCCGACTACCAGCATAGGCGTCTCTGAACTGCCTGGGAGGGCCACCATGTGGATCGAACCGCGGGCTGACAGTCGGCATAGATTATGCGTGTCGGGTAGAGGCAGCAGTAGTCTCTCGATTTTCGACGCCCTGTTTCTTTTCGCCGAACATAGTCTCGCGATCACTGATGGCAAACATGGCGTTGACTTCTCGCGACAGCCGTTGATATTGGCTATCTGCTGCGGCCTGCAAGAATGCAAGATCGATCTGCTGTTTTCGCATCATCTTTAGGTACGTTTGCAACGCATCCTTCATCAGACCACTCATCGTGGCGATACCTGTGACCCCACTTTCAAGCAGTTCCTTGGCTCCTCCAACAAGGTTGCGAAAGGCTGCGCCGCCCAGGCTGACCAGGTCTGCGCCCATGGGAGTGTGAAGGCACTCAACCTGCACACGAATCGAGGAAGATCTTCCCAACGATTCGCGCAGGAATCCTGGCCGCTGGGCATCATTTGAGCGACGCCAGTCTTTAGTCCAACACCGGCCTGGCGGAGCCATTTAGCAGCGAAGAATTCATATTGAAAATGTTGTGCGTGCCCTCAGACCCGCCCCATGCAAACATGAGCGAGACCATGGGAAAAGCACCGGCCCGCAATGTCAGGCCGGCTGCGAAACTGTGCTTCATATGAGTGAACCCGATATCGCCGCGCGTGAGCGCCACCTGTCCTTCATCCACCATGAACTTCGCTCCAAACGGACCCCAGATCGAATGCTCCACGCTTCCTTGAAACAGCAGCAGATTCGGCGCGCGAAACCGATAGTCCTGATAACTCACGAGCGACATATTTGCGTCGATGTCCGATCCACCCAGCGTCTGCTGAAAATAAAACGGCACCGCGCTCGTCGCCGAATTGATCGACTCCGAAAGCAGTACCCGCGCCGTCACGAACCCGTTCCGATTCCATGAAGTCGAAACCTTCGGGCATCCCTGATCGCCATGCGCGCAAGTGTCAGGACCATTTCCACTCGTGTCTGGCGAAGCCGGCGCTGACTTCGTATATCCGTACAAGTAGAACGTGTGATTCAAATCCACGGTCCACCGCAGAAACGAATTCGTCGAACTTGACGGCGCAAAGAACTGCTCAAACTTTCCCGTATAGTTCAGCTCCAGCCGATCGGCGATCACCGGTTTGATGCGGAATCCCTCGCCCAACTGCACAAAGCCCGGCTGACTGACTAGTCCCGGCGCAGTTGCATGCGTGTAGACCGATTCGATCGATGGCACCGAATCCCCGTTCTCGCCGCGAACGTCGACGAACCTTCCATTCACCTCGCCGAGCAGCGCCAGATTCAGTTTGCGGATCGCCGGCAACTCGAACACCGGCTTGATTACGCTTCCGCCCACCACCGTCTGCGTCATCCCAAACACCGACGCCCCCGCCAGCGTCGTCTCATCGCCCAGTCCGAAATAATTCAGCTTGTTCAAAGAGATTGCCTGCGCATACAGGTTGAATACCGTGAACGGATGCACAAAGTTCTTCAGCTCTTTCTTGACTGGCTTCTGCGTCTCGCCGGGTTTGGGAATCACCGGCTTTGGGGCCTGGATGGTGCCAAGATAAATCAGCTTCATATACCCGCCCGCTCGCCACGATCCGTTCGTCGTCCCCACCGCGTCCACATCCCACGACAGTCGCCATGCCTGGTTCCTCGTATCCCACGACACCGCGTACGCCCCGCCCAATCCGAATCCGTTCTGTGCCGGCAAACTTCCGGCCGCGATGTGGAGCGGATGATCGGTAAACAACTCAATCGCACACCCCGGCAGCACCTTGAAGCTGAAATCTTTGCAGGCGTCGCCCATTCGTTCTGTCTCGCGCCGGAAATCCGCATGCAGATAACCTTCATCCTGCGCCCACGTCACCGACGCCAGCCCCAGCACCACCACCCACATCCACCGCATACGGCCTCCTGCAAAACGAACTAGCCTACGGCCGGTAAATAGTTGCCATGCCTTGCCGCGCACACTTCGGCCGCGAGGAATCCTACTTTTCTCCTGTCGCCGCAACTCCTGCATCCCCACTCAGTTCTTCTTCCCACTCTTTCTCTTCTTGGCCTTGCTCCTTATCTGCCGCTCCGCGCGCTCGTCGGCCACAGCCGCAATTTCAATCCCGACCTTCCGTTTCTTGGCAGGCTTCGCGCGCCGAGCCGCGGCATCTGCGTGTGCTTCGTGAATCCCCTCGGTCACCATCCGGATGTACTCCGCCGCCTCACCCTCAGTCTTGATCGCGTTGGGATAAATCTCACTGCGATACCGCGTCGGCAGGCGCTTCTCCGCTTCATGCATGTGTTCAATCTGCATCTTCAGCAACCCTGAAACCGGGCGGTCAGGGTTATACGCGTCGTCCGGCACCTTTGGGACTCTAATCACAACCATCACAGTTCTCCTCGATGTTCCAGGTCACTCAAAATCAGGACAATCCGTCCGCATCGCATCCAGCGACAACAAATTCCTCGCCGGATCCACCGCCGGTCCTTGCGGCTCAATAAACACATCCGCACTCGTCTCTCGCGGCGATCGTGGCGAGTAGTCTCCCAAGAAGAATTTCGTCACCGTTGCCGGAATCGACGCATGATCAAACACCCGGCTCACGATTGTCCCCTTCGGAATCCACGGCGAAACTAGAATCGCTGGCACTCGTACTCCCAGCCGGTCAAACGCAAACGGCTGTCCTGTCCCCGTGTCGTTCGCCGTCGCCGTGAACTGATCCGGCACACACGCCGGCGGTGCAACGTGATCGAAAATGCCGCCATGCTCGTCGTACACGATCAACAGGGCCGTATTCGCCCACAATGCCGCATTCCCCTTGATGGCGTTGTAGACCGAAGCTATGAACAACTCGCCAGCTCGCACGTTGTGATCGGGATGCTGATCGTTCGCAACTTCCTCGCCCGTGTCCGTATCGTGATCGCTGTAGTTCGGTTCTACGAACGAATAATCCGGCAGGGTTCCGTGCTCGCAATCGCTCAGAAACTGATCGAACGTCCCAAACACTTCCGGCTGATGCTGCAGGAGGTTCGTGATCTCCATCGTTGAACTTGCCGTGTCGTAGTAGTAGAGCTTGGAAGTGTGGGGAGGGGCGCCCACCAGTCGGTCATAAATGCTCTTGAACGGCTCATTGATATACAGCAGATTCATGTCGACCCGACCAAACGACGTCCCATAGTGCGCGAACGCCCGGTTGCAGATTGTCGGCCCGGGAATCGACGCAAACCAGCGATTGAACACGGCAAACTCCGTCGCCAGCGTGGTCAGCACCGGCAGGTCGCTTTGTTTGAAGTAATACAGAATCTCGCGCGAATGCGCGACGTTCTGCTGCTGGTTGTAATAACTCTTCATAAACCCCTGCATGTTGGCCACGCGTCCTGGCGCCGTATTCCCGCCAAAAATCTGCAGGTCGACCGCCGGAAAATGATGGTCCGGATCCGGCTGCAGTTGACCCTGGAACGCAGCCAGCGACTGCGGGTTTGCCATCGCTCCCGTGGTATCCGGATTGCTGAAGGCACCGGCATCATCCATTCCACCAATGCCCGGCAGTGATCCCAGCATGTGGTCGAATGAGCGGTTCTCCATCATCAGCACAACAATATGTCGCAATTTATCAAGTCCCACGGACATGGAGGCCCTCCTCAGTGTGTTGTTCGCTGCTGTCGTCCCCGCCTGCCAATATCTATCAAGCCTTCACCAACACGCGCTGATCCGGCGTTTCGAACGCTGTGGTAGCAGTCGTCAATCATCGTCAACGCAATGCGGCCCAGCGGTCGCGACGACCATCGAACGGTCGCCGCGATTGCCAACCCAAGAGAGATCACTGTGCCGCCTTAAGTTCAGAGGTTGAGTGCTCGTCGGCGGCAGTGGCCTGCCATGGCAGACCCCGGCCGGAACACTGAAAGGGAAGTGGACGGATAATGCCACTCCCCTGGAGGTCGGGTAACAGGAAAATGAGATGTGTTACGAAATCCGGACATAACTACTGCGAGAAAGTAGGGCAGGACAACCAGCATCAAGCAAGAGGCGAGTCGGCAAACGGTCCGTTGAAGCCAAGGAATTCCGATTATGATTTCTGCCAGGCTTCCAGTGGCACCCAACCGCCACTTGAGCAATTCCCCTGCGGACACACCTCGAACTGGTAGATCGGATGGATCTCCCATAGAGAGATGCGTGCCGGGTCGCCCTTTAGTGGGGAGCCATTAATGCACGGAGTATGACTGGAATCAAACATCCGCTGACCCGTGACGCGAACCAATAGTCCGGCGGCAGCAACCTCGTTGACCAAATCAGCCGTCCATGTGGCCGGGCGATGGTGCGGCGTCATTTCCACTACCACGCCGGAGCACTCCTGGTCCGCAGAGCTCACGACAATGGAAATGTGTATATCGTGATAGGCGGGATCGTCGGGGACATTCTTGCCGCAATTCACACTTTCCGCGCCTTCCTGCCGCGCGATCTTCACGTAACCCTGCAGTTGCACCATGCCGCCCTCGCCCAGGGCCACCAGTGGGCTGCGCTCTTGAATGGGTCCGGCTTTGGTGGTGAGTGGATGGCTGCGGGTGTTGCCGAAGTTTATATTAGGGATCTGCTGCACCTTTGCCTGCAGTGCCGCCAGATCCGCGACGGTGGTGCTGATCGGGTTGGTAGCATTGGCGGCATCACGCGCGGGGCAAAAATTGTTCTTGGCCTCATTCTGCCAGGTTTCTGCACCGCCGTTTCCCGACACACTGCAACTCGCACTGTCCATCTCCGTCGGCTGGTCCGTGGGAAAACTCGGATTCTGGCAAGTTTGCGCGAAGCCTGCCTCAGCAGTCTGCGGCGGCGGTCCGGGTGGCGGCTGATGTCCCCGATTTGAGCCCGCGCCCACTGCTAAGGCAAGCGCCAAGGGTGCGAAGGGTGCAACATGACGCGAGAAACTAGGTGAAGAGCGACGTGTTCTGACCGGCATTGTCCCCTCCTCTCAGCAGTTCAGCCCGCGTGGGACGGCGGATTGACGACCGTGGTATGAGTCACCGTGCCACCGGCCTCGGGCGGAGCCACAACCGTTGTGTGGGTCACCTTTCCGCTGGGTGGGGCCGGCGCATCCGAGCCATTGCCGTTTCCAGTTCCGCTTTGAATCCCCTTGCTTACCGCGAACGTGCTCGCGCTAATGCCAACCAAAGTGAGCACTCCCGTGGGGATGTCTTGCGGAAATCTGTGATTGGACACCACGACGAGAAGGAGGCTGATTGCCACGACGAAGGTAAAGATCAATAATTGGAAGCGGGACATGCTGGCGCCGCCCCCGGCAGCGCCCTTCTCTTCGAGGAGTCGCCCAATATCGATTTTCCCGCTGGCGATGCCCGCCAGCACCATGAATCCGAACAGAAACGTGATCACCAGCGCCCCATATTCAATGGCGTACACCACTTTTTCGTCCGGTTTTCCCGGAACCCAGACCGCAATCACGAATGCCACGACCACGGCGCCTACGAGACTCGCCCAAAACTCGACGGTTTTCAAGGTCCTCTCCTATTCAGCAAAGCAGCCAGGTTGCGCAATCGTCCTAGATAGAGAGCCTGTGCCTTGCCCCCGAGATAAGCTGCGTGACTTCCTCCCAAGACTGCAATGAGTCCATTCGGTACTTCAGGGAACTTGGTGGGGTCCTGGATGACTTGGAGAATGAAATACGCGGCACAAACCACAGTCACCGCCATCATCTGGGCACGGCCAGGGCTGAAAAATGCTGAGTAGCCAGCGCCCCGCGAGGTGCGAGCGTCGCCATAGAGCAACCAATCGAGACTGATATCGCCGGTCGTCACCTTCCACAAGACCACGCCCAGGAATCCGGCTAGGAGGACAATGCCCGACCCCGCGGCAAGTTGAGTGACATTCGGCATAGCTTGCACCGACGCTGCAAGAAGAAATCGCGCTATTCTACAACCACTGTCAACCGCAGCCAGATAATCGCTAACTCCTGTTCTGCTTTCCGAACAAAGGGCCATGATGGGTCGCCACGACGGAGACAGCGGCGATCGCCGCCTCGGTCGATCACGTTGTCGCGTGCTGAGCGACCTCCCGGCGGACCTCTTACAGCGTCTTCAGATACTCGATAATCTGCATTCGTTCTTCTTCTGACAACTTCCAACCGATCACGCCGCCGCCCTCGGGAGCGTCGCTGAACTGATGGCCCGCGTTTCGAGTTGCCGGACTACAAAGCCCTGCAGGTGCAATTTCGATGACCCTGTTTGCAGACTTTCTCAACCGACATCCAAGCTGGGAAGACCGAAGCGGCGTCTGCAAAAGCGTCGAAAGTTGCGCCCGTAAGACCACGAATAACGCTGCCATGCCCTTCGAAAAAGCGGAGCTTCGGCCCACGCCTGAAAGATCTGAATCCATCCTGCGCAGTGAGGATGGTCAGCGGTTGCTTCCAATTCGAGATCCAGATAGATGTTCTCCATTAGCTGAATCACCGAGGACAAGAACAAGAACACCTTGGGTTCCTCTGCATCCTTAATGTTCGGCGGATCGACCGGACCTTGGTCAAGTTGGCAGGAAGGGCTCAACCAGGCCCTCTCTCCCCGCTCTGGCAACCTCGGAGGCAAGGCGCAATCTTCGCACGGAGCGCCCACACGTCGCCTTTGTAAGAGCAGCCGATTGCCATGGCTGGGTGCTAAGGTTCTCATTTGAGATCGAAGCATTGCCCTATGAAGTCAGCTGTCTCGGGCTGTTGAAAGTAGACGGTGTGGTGTACCTTGCTACTTTGGCCAAAGTCATGAAGCTTTTGGATCGAGACCTGATTTGGGGGTTTGGCGAGAACTGTCATCGAAGCCGTGTCGACTACCAAATCATTGGCATTCTCAAACACTAGGTCTGCGGCCCAGTCCTTCGCTCGATCGCCAATATTTACGAAATACTTCCAGAACTCCCAGCCGGGAGCCGCAGGCTTGAAATCGCTGCGGACGGCAAAATAGCGAAGCGAAGAGGAACAATCGCGGTTTAGACGATTCAGTTCCTCATTATTACTGACCATCGCCTGTCCCAAAAGCCCGGGAATAAGTGCAACAGCCGCGTCGAACACTGGAGTTTTGGAAGCAACTGTTCCCGCCGAGGCAATGACGCGTAAAAGCCCAGTGACCACTGTGAAGATGGGAAACGCTGTCGCTGCCAATCCGCCGGCCTTCTCCAAAACCCGAGCCACGTTGGTCAGCAAATTGACGGCGGCGCGCAAACGAGGGGCAGCCGCCAGGCTTGTGCCGGCCAGGGGAGACCCCACGAGTACTGCGCGTGCCGACCCGCGGGCACGGCCGTCATAACGCTCCAGCCACCATCGGGTCACGAGTCCGCCGCGGCTGTGGCTAACGATGTCGATATCAGCGTTGCAGTTCGAGAAGATTCGCCCCAGGTCCATGGCGTTCAGAACGGGACTGAGAGATAGAGTTGCGTGATCAAAGGCGAGTACTTGACTATAGTTTTTCTTGTCCTGGATTTTGGTGAGAAGTTCTTTGCCAGCGCCGGTCTTGGGTAACTCTTTGAGGTACATGTCGCTGCTGCTGAACGTCCCATGAATAAAGAGAAGAATTCGACCTTCCTTCACAGGCTTAGATCCTGGATTCTGCCAGATCCCTTCGACCAGCTGGCGGATCCCATTTTCCGGTTTTTCGAAATCGCAGCCTGGCGTAAGCTTGATATCGAGCGTCTTGAGATACCCGCCGATTTTGGATGGTTCAAGCCTCTCGAAGTTGATCGGCGCGATGATATCCCCTTCCACTCCGAGCGACATCCGTGATCGGCGCAGGCCGGTGCCCCGTCGGTACCCATAGCCGTCGTGCCAGCGAAGCACGCCATCCACTTCAGTGAGAGTCATGGCGAGTCTACGGTCTTCGAAAGCTGCGTCTCCCCGGAGGCGGCGCTTCTTTCGGATGGGAATCTCGTTTTCGCTTGTTTCCGGGTAGTCCTCCGGGGAGAAGACTCCGACTTCACTACCGCTCTTGTAGATCAGGCTACGGAGGTCTTGATTAGGATCGAGCGGATTTGTGAGCGGGCTCATGATTGCGCCCCCAGTATCGGAAGCGGAGTCACAGGTGGTGTGTAGCAACGCGCTCCCTGGATGTCGATCATGCTTGAGAACTCACGCTTACTGCGTAAGTCTGTCATCCCTTCGTCGACCGCATCCCAGAATCCTTCATGCTGGGTGAGCCATACGGTTTCGATCGGAACAATATCGCCGTCTCGGGCGAGTTGCACCACTTCCGCATAGTTTGTGAACACCCAGGGCTTCATCGGAGTCGGAGCGATGGTATCTATCTTCGTAACGCCGCTGTCCGGGGCGGCGATCACGGGCTTGCTGCGCAAAGTGATGAAGTCCTGTCGCGCTTCTTCGCTGCGCCAGTAACCGGGAAATGCGTGATCGGTGAGCAGAAAAATGATCGGATAGATACCAGCGTACTCCAAGCAGGCTGCAAGCAGGAGTGCCAAATCGATGCAGGTTCCCCGCTTTCCGTCGATAACGTCAGACGGAATCCGGAGCCGCTGTGAGGACGCTGTGAAGGAAGGGGGTGGATTGATATAACTCAGGGAAAGATCATAACTGAGGGCCGACCAGATTGCGCGCGCTTGCAAGTCCACGGTGGCGAACGGATCTTTTGAGGTCGGGTCTACTCCCTGATAACCATCAAAACCCGCAGTGCTGTCGTCATTCAAGGCCATCAGGTAACGCTGTGCACTATCAATGACCCTTGCTACAGCCTTGTCCCGCGGAAATACAAAAGAGGGCAGGTATGCGTCAAGTTCCGGCGTGTCTACCCATTCGTCGATGGCCAGCAGTTGTACGGGCTGGGTGTCCAGGTACCAAGTCCGATTGTTCCACGTCAACTTGATGGAGATGACGCTGTTGACGCTCTCTCGAATGGAACGTAGCAAATTGGAAGTCAGAGGGAAGCGAATCTTACCGGCTAGGGGTAAATACGATTCCTTGAGATCGAAAATGATTCGATAAGGGAAGCTATCGCTCCCGACGAAGAGGTTCAATTCGACCCCTACATTTCGGGCGGTGCCGTCTAAGAGTTTCCTGACCGAGAACTCGCTGAACAGATTTTCGTTATTCTGCAACAGGGAGTAATTTACGGTGCTCTTCACTTTGACCACAAGGTCAAGTACTTTCTTCGGGTCTGTTGCAGGAGGGATATCCTTGCTGGAGATTTGCTGGCGCACGACGCGTAATTGGTCCGCGTCGGACTGCACAGTCTTTTCCGTAAGACCAGCTAGCAGCGAGCGTGCACTCCACAGTACGACGATCCCTCCTCCGAGATGCATTTCACGAATAGCAAGACGAAAAGCCCGAAGTAAATCCCACTCCAGAGCGCGCCAGGTGAAGTAAAATTTGGAAAAAAAGTTCTCCGCGACTTTGTCATCGATCTCGTCCTGAAAACCGATCGCTGCCCATGCCCCATTGGCCGCAATCATCGCTGCCATTCTGGCGGCTGAGTTCCATAGATTGCATGAAACCAGAACCGGCTGATAGCTTTTCTCACCTGTGACGGCATTCGCCAATTGCTCGGCCGATGCATAGGTCTGGTTTCCCTCTGCATCAGACATCAAGTAACCGTCGAGCACACCCGAATCTTTGCGTTCTCGAAACTGCTCACTCTGATGAGAGTCAAATCCGGCCAGGTGTATGACATCCGGCTTCTGTTTTTTGACCAGTGCTTGCAGGTCTTCTAGAGTAGGGTTTCTCGGACAAACGACCTTGTCGAGTTTGAGATTCGACTGTACCAGACGCCGCTCGGAACTGAAGGAATAGGCTTCTCCAAACTCCCCTGGGGCACTCTCGACCACCATCAGTTTCTTAGGCGTGCGGAGTGGACTCTTGCTTTCGTTCTGGCAACATACGTGTCTGATGACAATCAACGGGCCAGTGCGTTGGCTCTCCGTGGCTGTGAAAAGCAGGAACTCCCAGGGAAAGATCCGTAGTTCCCAGCCGACAGTCTCGGTTGCAAAGGGGATATCAATTTCCAGGACACCGGCCTTGGCGATCTCGCTCAGTCTCTCCGGTGTAAGCCCAAGGGTTCCCAGCGCTCGGATCGCCCGATTTGCTACAGATTTTGACGCGTTTTCGTTTTGCGCCCAACGGATGCGATTGCGAAGAACGTATTCCCAGTACGTTGCCATGGCCGGCAATTCGCTCGGAGGTGTAACGGCGTACGTGGACCCATTCAGAAGTCGAAACGTTACTGATTCGGGAGAGCTCGACGGGACAGGAGTCTGCTTAGAGTGGCCAGCATTTTTCTTGAACGGAAAAGCTCTTTTTCTTAACTGCTTCTTTAGACTCATAATGTCGGCTCGTCCGCGGAGGAAAGCTCTCGCGAACCCGAATGATCACGTGCGATGCATCGACCAATCGCGGTCAGTTTGTTTCCGTTTCAGCACAATCAAGAGAAACGCATCATCGATGTTACCTCTGTCGAAGCCGTCAGTCTTGCAAACGGTGGTAGGCTCAATAGGAGTCAAGATCCAGCGAAGTGACTTGAATATTCAGCCAGATTGTAAACAGGAGCTGCCACCGTTGCACATCGAATTCTCAAAAGCGATCATCCCGCAAGAAATGGATGCCCTGTGCGAATTTGACAAGATCGTGTTTGGTGCTTATCCCTCCGACCTGTTCGATAAAGAGGACTGGGCGGAGTACGACAGTTACTGGATGACGCTGGACGGCAAAAGAATTGGTTGTTCAGCGTTTGCCTATGACATCGATTTCGATAACACCCCCAGGCCGAACTCTCTTTATATTGCTAGTACGGGGATTCTCCCCGAATATCAAGGTCAAGGATTTGGCTCTAAGCAAAAGCAGTGGCAGATCGACTTCGCCAGGCACCGCCATTGCAAGAGCATCGTCACCAACATGAGACAAAGCAACGTGCCTGTGATTCGATTAAACGAGAAATTTGGTTTTACCCAGCGTGAAACCTCTCCCGGTTATTACTCCGATCCTGATGAGGCCGCCCTCGTCATGGAACTGCGACTGTAACGGCAGAGCGGCCTGGCAATCAGATATCTGCAGCACAGTAGGCGCCGAACAGATGTGGGGGAAGCAACTGTTCTGTCCTGGGACTCGTATGCGGTCCAGAATCATAATGGTAAATTGCGTCGGGGAATGCAAAGAAGAAAAATGTTACGAAATCCGAACAAGAAGGCGCCGTGGCGCCTGAGCGGTCAGACGGATGTAACTTCTTGGTGCTGATCAGCGCCTGCTATCCAATAAGCCGAAATGGATAACTCGGCCTCCTCTCTGCCGCGTGATACTGCGACCATAATTTTATTTCAAGATTGCTAGTTCTATTCATGTAAACTGCCAGCCGAGTAAGTTCCAGCATTATTTCGGTGAGGCAAGCTATGCCGGCCCCTATCTTGTCCGATGGTGACCTTGAGTCCCATCACCAAACCACCAACCTTTACGATCTGTTTCTGAGCCTTTATAGGTCACTTGCCGAGGACGGCATCAGCGAAATCGTGCGAAGAGTGTTTTCTCCTTGGGAGCAAGCGCGATATCCGGAATGGCGCAACTTATCGCAACCGTTGTGCACCATTCTGATCAATGAGATTGGCAGCGATCCGAACGCATGGCTGGATGACTTTCCCAAGATGAGGGATCAGTTGCTGCATAGGTTTATCGCATGGGCACAGGAATCGGAGAATCAACATGATGTGCTTGAGCGGCAAGTTGCCTGCGTCGTAACAGCACTGCGCCAACTCGATATCATTGCCGGGCGGGCGCTTGCGTTTCCGCTGGCTGCAGCAACCTACCCCTCACCGCCACGCGCGAGCGGTTACACCCTAGTCCTAAATCCTGGGACCGGATTCCACAACCGATATCGAATAAAGAGTGAATTGGAACCTGTTTCCCCATTGCCACACGGCGAGTTCGTTGAATCGCTGGGCTTGGTGTGGACCTATGTGGTTGAGCCTTTGGCCGGGGGCCAGTACTTCGACTGGACCATCGAAAGGGTGCAACCATTAGTTGAGACTGTGTGGAGGGAACAGATGGAACACGGGCAACTCAGTTTTGCCCTGCTCTCATTCCCGCACGCTGAACTCCACCCGAACCTAGAGTTCAAAGGCAACTGTTTTCTGGTCAAAGATCTCGGCTCTTCCGAGCCGGAATTCGATGGCAGCGTCTTAACCAGGCTGGAGGCGCTGGCGAGCCAAGGAGGAGCTGCGGTTCTGCTCTTTCCGGAACTCACAGCGAGCAGCGCCCTGGTGTCCGGCGTGAAGGTACGACTCGCAGCAAATCCCAATCGGTTCGGCCTAGTGATTCCCGGATCGCGGCACCTCGAATCAACTGGGATATGGCGGAACACGTGCATCGGCCTCGATCCCATGGGCCGGGAATCGAACGTAAGGCATGAAAAGATTACGAGATATGTCCTGCCCGGGGAAAAGGCTCAGGCGTATGGGAGGGATCTGGCGGTCGAGACGATCGAATGTATCGAACCACGGCGACAGATACGGCTTTACGACAGTTTCACCCTCGGCCGATTCGCGGTATTGATCTGCCGCGACATCATAGAGCCAGCGGTGCCCGAATTTCTCCGGCGCCACAGACTGGACAACATATTCGTTTTAGCGATGACACCCAATCTCGAAGACTTTCGCGAGCGCTGTTCCGATTTGGGTCGCCAACTTGATGCGGGAGTATTCGTGGTAAATACCGCTGAGGCTCAACCACCACAGCCAGCGTTTATCTACATTCCAGTTCGTGGGAAAAAAGCTTTGGAGGTCTGCCCGGCGGGGCTACATGAGGAATGTCTGCATGTAACCCCGGCCTTCTGATGGTTCACCGGGGACGACCCGAACCTGCGCCCGCTGCCACTAACTGCGGCTGTTGTCCGGCCGCTTTTGGGCTCGCGGATTGGGGCGCCAGCGTCTTAGCGACACGCCTTCCTTCTTGGGTCAGGCGATACCAAGCAGTATTGCCCGGACCGTGTTCCACCGTGACCAACCGCGCGGCTGACATCGCATGCATGAGGCGGGCGACAACCGGTTGATGGCGGATCTCGGTCAGCTTTCGCAGTTCGGCCGCTTGCAATTGGTCTTTGTCCAGAAGAGCGAACACAATCGTCCGTGCGTGTTCAGACTTTTCCAGAAGCTTTCTTGCTTCCGCTGAGGGTCCGAACGACTCATAGGCTCCGGTCGCAATCAAGCCGATGACCCAAAGCGATCGGATCCATTCCTGGGGAGACTCAGTTTGCTGCGGCATTTTGCTGAGGCAGGATTCGGTCAACCTCGTTAGCACTCCCGCGATAGATCCCAACTGGTCTGCATTTCCGGAGCCCAAGCTAAAAACGATAGATCGAGCCGCCTGCATAGCCGCATCCCGAAGTTCCGGAACACACAGTTCGGCACCAGTTTCCATCCGGGTTTGCAATTGATTGAGAACCTGTGGAACGGCCATATCGCACCCCTGTTAACATAAGCAGGATAATACTATTAGCGTACTCATGTCAATAGTATAGGTGAATGAGATAGCTATGGTTTTATAAGCTGTTTTGTATCAGTTGTTTGCAAAGGTCGGTCACCGTCTTGAGGGCTCATCCGTTGCTCGATTTTTACTTGCTGTTGACCAATTTCTTCCTTTTAACCGCTGGAATCGTAGGGTTCATCGTCCCGGACAACATCGAGGCCTTTCCCTCGTTTAGGTTCGTGCAAACACTACGAAGCCGTTGGCGGGAATGACGATGTTTGCCGACGCGGGGAAGCCATGCAGCGGCGGGCCGGATGCTTGGACACCTCCGCTGTTGCCGGCCACGATCGGGTTCACCCAATTGTCATAGACATCGCTGTTGAATACTTCACGCCACGGACCGGCAAAGGGGAATCCGATGCCGTAGTTGTACCACGTATCTTCCGCGAGCGTCGCAACCACAATCACGTCCTGCCCACTGCCCTC
>Ga0209415_10004053_pt1 | contig 26968 bp, 22 predicted proteins | sample PeaSoiSIISIP2007_FD_187696 | JGI IMG/M metagenome (GOLD analysis project Ga0209415, IMG submission 187696) | Peat soil microbial communities from Weissenstadt, Germany - SII-SIP-2007 (SPAdes) (version 2) | ecosystem: Environmental > Terrestrial > Soil > Wetlands > Peat | place: Germany... | reverse complement strand
TCCGTTGGTTCTTCCCATGGAACGCGTTTCGGTATTGGTTCACATCCTACTCGCGCACCGACATCATGGCCGGTGTTTTCGGGCACGATCTCTTTGATGCGGGGTTCTTCAGTAGCGGCCTGGTGTTTCATGATTTGAATCCAGAGCGTCCCGCCCTGATTCTGAACGCCACCGACGCAACGGAGCGGCCGGAATCTGACGGTCAAGCGTTCGATACGTTCACCTTCACCGCTGAAGACTTCGAACGGAAGAAACTGGGTCCACCCTCGAGGCCTTCCCGCTTGCACGCGCCGCGATGACCTCGGCCGCGTTTCCGGCCGTCTTCAACTACGTCAACCTGCAAAGGGGCGCCTCCGAACCCGGCTACGTGCATCTCTTTGATGGTGGCAACGCCGACAATCTTGGTCTCACGAGTGCAGATGGAGTGATTTGGCGCAATTGGAAGAACGAACAGCAGGTTTCCCGCATCGCCGTGATCCTTGTCGATGCGTACACCGCCCCTCACGGCTTGCCCGCGGCCACCAAGGATCCACGATGGCCGTGGGGCTACATCCTTGACACCAATTTTCTGGATACGTACGACGCGCTTTTGAGTGCAAACCGGAAGAACATGCTGGCATGGTTCGACGGCAAGCTGAAGACCGCGTACGGGAGCAAGCAACCGGTATTCTGCCACCTGACGTGGGAGCCGGATGATAGCCCGGAGCCGCCGCACGCAAACGACGACGAGATCGCGTGTTTGCGTCCGAAACTGAATCGCATCCCCACAACCTTCACGTTGTCTGCGGATGACGCACGTACCCTCGACCGGGCTGCCGAGCTGCTCGTGAGCGATCAGAACGGGTGCCTACAAGAAGTCGCCGCGAGGTTCGAATGAAAAGCGCGGCGACCGTTCTGTAAGAGACGCTGAGCATCGAGTGACCGGTAGCGGGCGGGCGAATCGGAAACAAAAGAATTGTGACTCGGAGATGAGAGATGACTGACACGGGTACGCAACAGGACTTGCCCGCTCCGGCGTGCGAGTTCACTCGGGAAGTACGCTTTGCCGTCGTCATGTACGGTGGCGTGTCGCTGGCCATCTACATCAACGGTGTAGCGCAAGAGCTCTTTCACCTGGTACGTGCTACGGCCGTCGATCCCGCTCACCCGGGCCAGCCGCTGCACAAGCAACTCACGGGCACCGAAAAGGTGTATCGCCGACTCGGTCAGATGCTCGGGGCGGACCGCGCTGGGAAGGGGGAGATGCCTGCCGAAACAGCTGCGGTGCGCACAAAGTTCGTCGTCGACATTCTCTCTGGCACGTCGGCCGGCGGCATCAACGCCATCTACCTGGCCAAGGCGCTCGCCAACGATCAAGACTTCGGCTCGCTGCAACAGCTCTGGTACGACGAAGGCGACATCGGCCGGCTGATCAACGACGCTGAGTCGTTCGACGGGGTGCCGAAGATCAAGCTGGAACCGCCGAAGTCGCTCCTGAACAGCAAGCGCATGTACTACAAGCTGCTGCAGGCGTTTGAAGGCATGGACGGACCGAGACCCAGCACCACGGCCACCCAATCGCCGTACGTCGACCAGGTCGACCTGTTCGTGACCGCGACGGACTTGCGCGGGTTGGCACTCTCACTACGCCTCGCCGACGGAGTCGTCGCCGAGAGCCGCCACCGCAAGGTGTTCCATCTGCGCTACGACAAGTCGGCGCAGTGCAATGACTTCGTGCGCGTGAACAACCCGTTTCTTGCCTACGCCGCCCGCTGCACGTCGTCGTTCCCATTCGCTTTCGAGCCGATGCAGCTCAAAGACATCGCGCCGTTCGGCGAGCCCCGGTGCCCCGAGTGGGCGAAGTTTTTCCCCGAGGATCCGCAGCACTACGTCGAGCGCCCGTTCGCCGACGGCGGCTACCTTGACAACAAGCCCTTCAGCTACGCCATCGACATGCTCGGCGCGCATCACGCGGTGATGCCCGTCGACCGCAAGCTGATCTACGTCGAGCCGTCGCCCGAACATCCCGAAGACGTGGCGCAAGACTTCACGCCGCCGAACGCGATTGAGAACGTCCTCGCCTTCGATACTCTCGCGCACGACGAAACCATCCGCGAGGACTTGCAACGCGTCCTCGCGCGCAATCAGCTCCTCGAACGGGTCGAACGGTTTCTCTCCGGCATGGAGGAGGATCTTGCCCTGCGCCCACCGGCGCGTCACGAGGAGGGCGAACGGTTCGCGCAGACCGATCTGAGGGACAAGATCGGGGAAGAAGGCATCGCCTACGGCGGCTATCACCGCTTGAAGGTGTCGTCCCTTACGGAGTGGCTCGCCGAACTTGTCGCACGGGCCGCAAACCTCGACCTCGAGTCGGATGACTTCACAGCCGTGCGCTACCTCATGCGCGCCTGGCGCGATGATCACTACGCTCCCTTTGCCAGCGCGAAGGCGACAGAGAACCGCTTCTTGATGGATTACGATCTGCCGTATCGCATTCGACGTCTCGAGTTCGTGTTGCAACGCATGGATAGCGTTGCGGTGCTCGATGGCGTGGCGATGAATCGGCTCCGCAAGATCGATCAGATCAATCAGCAACAGGAACAGCGGGAGCAGGCGAGAACGACCGAGCCAGGGGCGCCACCTCCTCGGCACCCGGCACCGTCTCTGCGCCGCTTCCTTCAACAGCCGGACCCGAAATCTTTCCGCAAGGAGACCTTCGATCTTCGCGGCAAGCTTACCCAGTTCCTGGACTCCCTCCGGCGCGCAGAAGAGAACCTGAAATGTGCGCGGGCCTTGGCCGCAGCGGCCACCGGCGTTACGACGGCCGCGGGGCATGTCTCGTTGCCCGGTCGCACGCAGAAAGAGCAAGAGGCAATCGTTGCCTTCGCCAAGGCGGTCGCATCTCTGGGGCTGACCATCGGCGATCTGCACGACATCCTCAACGCGCCGACCGATGTGGCGCGAGTTGCGAAGGCCAGGGATCTGGCGGCCACACACGCACCGGCGGTCGCAGCCGTTGCTCAGGTGCTCGCCCAGGCGATCAGCGACACGACCAAGGTCACCGGCAAAGGCTGCGAAGACCTTCTGGACGGCGCGGGCGGCGCAGCCCACGAGGTCGCACGCCACTACTACTTCAATTACGAGCGGTACGACCTGATCTCGTTCCCCGTGCTTTACGCCACCGACGTCGGCGACGAGCGCGCCGCGATCGAGGTGATCCGTATCAGTCCGGAGGACGCAAAATCGCTCGTCGACGAGCGCCGCCAGAATCGCCACAAGCTCGCCGGCATTGCTTTGCTACATTTCGGCGCTTTTCTCGAACGCTCCTGGCGCAAGAACGATTTGCTGTGGGGCCGCCTCGACGGCGCAGAGCGGTTGATTGCGACACTGCTGGTTGGTACCCCGTACGCCGACTGTCGCGAGGATCTGATCCGCGATGCACAGGTGGCGATTCTCGAGGAGCACTTCGGCGCTGCCGATCGCGACGAGTTTTCCCGCGTTTACACCGACGCTGTGACGCAAGCGAAAACGGCTGACGAGAATACCAAGGTGCTGTGCGACTATGCCGCCGAGCAGCTCAGCACGCACCTGAAAGACACCCTGCAGACTACTATGCGTGCCGCGCTCACTGGGACGCAGATTCGCGACTTCCTCAAGCGCGCACCCGATACGGTCGACCGTAAACCCAATCCGGAGGCGTCAGTGCGCGAGTTGGCGCGCTCGACGCAGGTCATCGGGAAGATGTTGCAGGGCATCGCGGAAGACAAGCACCTGCCCACCGGCCCGGCTACCTGGGTCGCCCGTCTTGGCCGCGTCTTGTGGGGTCTGGTCGAAGTATCGGTACCCCGTAGCGTACCGACATTGCTGTTCCGCTACGCGCTTCAGCTTGTGTACCTGTTCGAGGCGTTGCTCGTCGCCGCCGGTATTGTCTTCGCGCCCGGCGGCGTGTTGCGCTTCGGGCTCGGGGCGCTGGCCGTGACCCTTGCCGTTCACCTGAGCACCTTCCTGCTCGCTGACATCTTGCAGGGACGACAGCGCCACCGGCTGCGTTTGCAGTGGCTCGGAGCCGCGGCGGCCGCGCTGCTTGTCGGAGCTGCCGGGTACATCGTGGTCTCCAAGATTAGCGGCTTCCCAGCGTCTGTTTTGAGCAAGCCCATCCAACTCGACGCTAGGCTAATCGCCTGCCTCGCCGGCGCGATCGCGACAGTGATGACGATCGCGGGCGCTGTGCTGTCCACGGCGAACGCGTTTCTCGGGCCGAAACACCGGCCGAACCTGCCGCCGGGAATTAGGCTCCCAGGTCTGGCGTTGGAACTCGCGCACGAATCGGCGGAGGTGGCGACGATTGTCGGTCCCATCGACGGCCAAATACGGGACATATTGCGGGCCCAAAATGACTTCGACTTCGTCGTCATCGCGGCGTACTGGACGTTGCTCCTCACGTTGAGCGGCTTCTGCATCGGACTCCGCAACGCAGGCGTGTGGCTCGGCGCCGTAGCGGCGATCAGCGCCACGACCGCTGCACTGTTCGATGTGGTGGAGAACTTTCGCCTCTATGCCTTGCTCGACGCACACGTCGACGTCGGTGCGCACCTCACCGCGTTTCGGCAAGCCTCGCGCTGCAAGTGGGGCGCGCTATTTTCGACCATGGCCCCGCTTGGCGCCAGCCTGCTCTGGCACGGCGCGGGGCCGTTGCGATTGCTCGGCGGATGGTTTGCCCTCACCGCCGCCGTCGGCGGTACCGGCGTGGTGCGGCACACTCGCGCCATCCAGACCGGGTTCTTTATGCTGCTTGCCGCTTTCGTCGCGGTCGCCGCAGCCTTCGCGATGTGGCCGCAACGCTTTCTCGCGGGGATCTGAACGTCGACGGAAATCATGAAAGAACCGTAGCTGCTCGCTGTAGCCCGTCTGGTCGGCACGGCCGCCGTCGTGCGAAAGTGCACGAGACTGGAGGTGGCGATGCCGGTGCGTTGGGAAGACGAAGCAGGTCGGTCCGGGAGGCGCTTGCTCGACTGGGCGCGCGCGGACGAACGCAGCGCGTGCCTGAGGCGATTCGCCGCCGCGTGCTGACGGTGGTGGAGCGCGGCCGGCAAGCGGGCGTGAGCTGGCATCAGCTGGCGGCAGGGGTGAACCTCGCGGTGAGCACGCTGCACCGCTGGCAGGCAACGGCGAGCGGCCGGCACCGCGAGCCGGTCGTGGTGCCCGTGACTATTCAGGCAGCGCCATCGGCGCCAAGGCCGCCCGTGTCGGCCCTGGTGCTGGTCACGGCCAGCGGCCACCGCCTCGAAGGGCTGCAGGTCGCCGAGGCCGTCACGGTGCTGCGGGCCTTGGCATGATCGGGAGCACCCGCAGCTTACGGGTGTGGGCCTACCCGGCGCCCGCTGATCTGCGCACGGGCTTTGACGGACTCAGCGGGGTGGTGCTCCAGCAGCTCCACCAGGACCCGCTCTCGGGCGATTGCTGCTTGTTCCTGAACCGCACGCGGCCGCGCGCCAAAGTGCTGCTCTGGGATGGCACCGGGTTGTGCATCTACCACAAGCGCTTGGAGCTGGGCCGCTTCAGCGCGCTGTGGAAGGACCCGCCCGGGCAGCCCGTCACCCTGATGCTGAGCGCGCTGAGTTTGTTTCTGGAGGGGTGCACGCTGGTGGCGCGGGTCCCACTGTCCCCGCCGCCGTTTCTGGCGCGGCAGGCAACCGAGACAACACGATGAAATAAGGGAATTATTATTCGCATTTTAACGGTGCATTCCAGGTGACCATCCGGTAGCCAGACCCGCGTGGTGCAGGTGGCGGTGGAGACGGATATCGAGCGGCGGCGGCAGATGGCCGTGCTGCTCGGGCGCGAAAATGCCCGGCTGCACCAGCGGCTGCTCGCGCTGACGCGGGAGTTGGCCGTGGCGCGCGGCTTGGCGGCCACCCAGCTCGCACTGGAACTCCAGCACCTGCAGGAAACCTTGGCGGCGCGCACCCGGCAGCTCTTCGGCGCTTCCTCTGAGAACCGGCCGCGCCCCGAGGGCTCCAACGGGGACCAGCCCGCGCCCCCCCACGCCGCGGCCACGGGCCCCGCGCGCCGGCGCAGTTGCCGCTGATCGAGGTGACGCACGCGCTCGACGAGCCGGATCAGTCGCACGCTCACGGCCCGATCGCCAGCGGCGGCGGCTCGGTGTCGATGAGATGCTCGAACTGGCGGCGGAACTCTTCGGCTGAAATGCCGGCGGTGGCGGCGAACTTGGCGATCTCGGCCGGATGCTCGAAGTCGTCGCGCCGCAGGCGGATCATGTAACGCCGCGCGATCGCGTAGCGCGCCGAGTGGACGTCGACCAGCCGGATCTTGGCGCGTCCGGTCTTCGGATCGAGCAGCTTCGCGAACGGCACCGGCACGAACTGCCCGCCCTGCATCGATACCATCACGGCGTTGCCGCCCTCGATCAGATACTTCGCCGCGCAGTACCCGAGGTCGCGCGTGTACTCCATGTCGTACGGGATCGGATCGGCGCAGCGCAGCTCGTAGCCGATGTTCTTTGCCACCACCGTGGCCTTGATCTTCAATTCTTTCAGCCGCTCGGTCACGGCGTGTTTCAGCATCTCGCCGATGTCGACTTCAGACAGGCGGATGTTGCCGTGCGCGTCACGCTCCACATCTTTCAGACCGGTTAGATCTTGCGGATCGATGTCCAACACCAGGCCTTCGGCGACCACGGCAACGCCGTCGCGCCGCCCCTCGCTCAGCCGCTTGATGATCGCGCCGACCAGCGTGTCGACGATGGTCATGAAGCGCAGCGGCTCGTTGCCGAACTCCTCGGCGATCAACGTCAGCGTCGCGCCCGCGGCCTTGCCGATGCCCAGCGCCAGATGCCCCGCCTTGCGGCCCATCGAGATGACGATGTACCAGTGCGACGTCGTGAAGGCGTCGACCATGAGGTTCTTGACGATGTCGACGCCGACGTGCCGCGCCGTCTGAAAACCGAAGGTATCGATGCTCGGCGGCAGATCCAAGTCGTTGTCGATGGTCTTCGGCACGTGCACGACCTTGATGCGTCCGGCCGACTGCTCCGCCAGCTTCATCGCCGAGAACGCGGTGTCGTCGCCGCCGATGGTGATCAGCTTGGAGATGTTGAGCCGCAGCAGCGACTGCACGGTATTCTCCAGATGCTGCGGGTCGCGCGTCGGATTGGCGCGCGAGATGCCGATGAACGACCCGCCACGAAAGTGCAGGCGGCTGACGGCGTCGATGCTGAGCGGCACGACGTGATCGATGTCCCGCTGCATGATCCACTCGAACCCGTCCTTGATGCCGAGCACGTGCACACCTTCGAGCAGACTGCGAATGGTCGCCGCGCCGATGACACTGTTGATCCCCGGCGCCGGTCCACCGCCGACGAGAATGCCCAATCGCTTTGCGTCATTCATGGTTCCGCCTTTCTCGACTCAACGTCGCGTCCAGGTTGGCCACCTCGGGCCGCCGGGTCAAGCGCGGGCGTCAAGGTCTCCGCTGACTTGACATAACCGTGGCAAGCGGCGCATCTCGGAGGCGCGCTGAGGCATGCCATGAGCGACCCGACACCGCCGCCGGTCGACGAAGACACGTTTCGCGCCGAAGTCCGCGCCTGGCTCGCAGCCAACGCGCCGGCGCCTCCCGACTTCCTGTTACCGCAAAACATGCTGGCCGTTGCGACGCGGGAGCAGTTCGACTTCCTGCGCGCCTGGCAGCGCCGGCTCTATGCCACCGGTTACGTCGGCACGGAGTGGCCGCGCGAGTACGGCGGCCGCGGCTTGCCGCGCGGCGCGCAACGTGTCGTGGACCAGGAAATGGCTCGAGCACATGTGCCGTTTCTGCTCAACGCCATCGGTCTGTCGTGGGCGGGGCCGACCATCCTGCGCTTCGGCACCGAGGCGCAGAAGCGCCGCTTCATCCCCCCGATTCTCGCGGCCGACGAAATCTGGTGCCAGGGCTTCAGTGAGCCCGGCGCAGGCAGCGACCTCGCCTCGCTGCGTACGCGCGCCCGGCGCGACGGCGACGACTACGTCATTGACGGCCACAAGGTGTGGACCACGCTCGGGCACTTTGCGGACTACATGATCCTCCTCGCACGCACCGACCCGGATGCGGAGAAACACGCCGGCCTGTCGTACTTCCTCGCGCCGGTCAAAATCGAAGGCTTCACGGTGCAGCCGCTCATCAAGATGACGGGCGAAGCCGGCTTCAACCAGGTGATCATCAGCGGCGCGCGCATCCCGCGTGACGCGCTGCTCGGCCGCGAGGGCCAAGGCTGGGAGATCGCCGTGACCACGCTCAGCTTCGAGCGCGGCGCGTCGGAAGGCTCGGCCGGCGGCGCTGGTGGCGCCGGCGCGGCGGCCGACTCGGTGACGCACTTGGTGACGATGGCGCGCGCATTGGTACGCGACGGCCGGCCGTTGCTGGACGACCCGGTCGTCCGCGATCGCGTCGCCGCCTGCGCCGTCGAGGAACAGGCGTTGCGCGTGTCGGTGCTGCGTAGCCGCGTGCCGGGCCTGGTCGCGGATCGGCCGCTGGCACTGCCACTGATGCGCAAGCTGACGTCCTCCGAATACGTCCAGCGCCTCGCCGACTTCGCTTGCGAGCTCCAAGGGTACGCGGGCGGACTGTGGGTCGGCGAACCGACGGCCGTCGAGAACGCCGAGTGGCAGCGCACCTACCTCAACTCGCACGGCGTCACCATCGGCGGCGGCACCAGCGAGATCCTGCGCAACATTCTCGGCGAGCGTGTGCTCGGCCTGCCGAAATCCCGATGACGAGCGCCCTGCATTACACCGAAGACCACGCGCTGCTGCGGGATGAAGTGCGACGCTGGCTCGCCAAGCGCTCCCCGATCGCGACGGTGCGCCGCCTGACGGAGGACGCACGCGGTGATGATCCCGCCGCGTGGAAGGAACTGGCGGAGCTCGGCTGGCTTGGCTTAGTGATCCCGGAAACCTACGGCGGCTCGGGTCTCGGCTTGACGCATCTGACCGTGCTGCTCGAGGAAGCCGGGCGTCACCTGCTGCCGTCGCCGCTGCTGGCGGCGGCGCTGGCAGCGGTCGTCATTGCGCGCGGCGGCTCCGACGCGCAGCGCTTGCGTTTCTTACCGCGTTTGGCTGCCGGCGATCTCGTCGCGACACTGGCACATGTCGAGCCGTCGGGCGCCTGGCATCCAAGAGAAACGACGGTCACGCGCGCAGCCGGGCGACTGTCCGGCGAGAAACGGCAAGTGTGGGCCGCCGCGACCGCCGATCTGTTCATCGTTCCGTTTCGCGATGCCGGTGCTGAAACTCCGGCGCGTCTGGCACTGGTCGAGGCGACGGCGGCTGGAATCCACATCATCCCGGAAATCGGTCTCGATCGCACGCGGCGCAGCGGCCGTTTGATTCTGCAAGACGTCGCCGTCGCCGACACCGCGATCCTCACGGTTGGTGGCGACGAAATCTTCGCTCACCTGCTGCCGCGTGCTTGCACCGCGCTCGCCGCCGAGATGGCGGGCGGCGCCGACGCGTTGCTGGCGATGACCGCCGCGTATGCCACCACCCGCGTCCAGTTCGGCCGGCCCATCGGCAGCTTCCAGGCCGTCAAGCATCCGCTGGTCAACGTGCTCATCGGCGTCGAACACGCCCGCTCGCTGGTCTACGCCGCGTCGGCGGCGCTGGACGCCGGCGCGCCGGACGCCGAGCTGCTCGCCCGTATGGCCAAGGCGCACGCCGGCGACACATATGTCTTCGCCGCGTCGCGCGCCGTTCAATTTCACGGCGGCTTCGGGTTCACCATCGACTGCGATGCGCATTTCTACCTCAAGCGCGCCCAGGCGTCGCGTCCCGCCTTCGGCGACGCGGCGCATCATCGTCGCTGGATCGGCGATTACGTCATCGCGACCACGCCGTAGCCTGCGTTGCACCGGACAATCTTGTACCGCGCCCGCGTTCGGCAACGGCGCCACGGCATTCGTCCCATCGCCGGAAAGTCTCCATGGTGGGCCTGCTTCTTGCTCAGTAGGAGCCGCGGCGTTGTCGGAACGACGACGGCCACGAAGGGGGAAGCGATGGACCTCACACACATTCTCCGTGCTGCGGTGGAGCAAGACGCGTCCGACATCGTGCTGAAAGATCGCCGGCCGCCGATGTTTCGGGTCAAGGGCGATCTGATCCCGTGTTCGGAGGCGGAGGTATTGACGGCGGACAACCTGCAGAAGATGGCGGCAGGCATCCTGCGCGACGACACGCACCGCCTGCGCTTCGCCACCGAGCGCCACGCGGATCTGGCGTGCGACGAGCCTGGACTGGGCCGCTTTCGGGTGCACGTATTCCGCCAGCAGGGAACCGTCGGCATCGTCTTTCGCGTCATCCCGGCGAGCGTGCGCAGCGCGACGGAGCTCAACCTGCCGCCGGTGATCGAACGCTTGGCGGACGAGCGCCGCGGCTTGATCCTGGTGACCGGCACGACGGGCAGCGGCAAAACGACCACGCTCGCATCGATGATCGACCACATCAATCAAACCAGCGCACGCCACATCGTCACGGTCGAAGACCCGATCGAGTACATCCACCAGGAGCATGCGGCGGTGATCAGCCAGCGCGAGATCGGCACCGACGTGAACGATTTTCCCTCCGCCCTGCACGCCGCCTTACGGCAAAACCCGGACGTCGTCATGGTCGGCGAAATGCGCGACCGGGAGACGATCGAAACGGCGATCATGGCGGCGGAAACCGGCCATCTGGTCATGAGCACACTGCACACCGCCGACGCACCGGAGACCATCCTGCGGACCATTGCCACCTTCCCCGAGTACCAGCGGGAGCACATCCGCGTCGTGCTGGCCAGCGTGCTACGCGCGGTCATCAGCCAGCGGCTGCTGCACTGCAGCGACGGCGCGGGCTTGGTGCCGGCCGTCGAGGTGATGGTGGGCACGTTGCGCGTCCGCGAATACATCGAGAAGCAGCGCATCCGCGACCTGCCCGAGTTGATCGCGCAAGGCCACACCTACGGGATGCTGACCTTCGACCAATCCCTGGTGCAGCTGTATCGCGCCGGTCGCATCACGTACGCCGACGGCCTGGCGAACTGCCGCAACGCGGCCGACTTCGAAATGCTCGCGCGCGGTCTGGACTCCAGCGGCACCACCCTCGGCAATCTCGAGATCAGCGCCGACGCCCGCTAGCGCGCTCCCGAGGCGCAGTCCCTCAATGTTGTGATGTGATAGTGAATTTATAAGTACTGCTAGCTTTCATGCTAGTTAACGCAGATCGGCGATGGATAACGTTGTCACTGCCCGCTGCGTGACGACGTGAAAGTCGTCCGGGCTGCCCTCCACATTCAAGGCCGCTGCGGCTGCCGTGTCGAGCGGCGTTTCAAGGGCCGTACGGCCCTGCACCCACAGCCGGTCACCGGTTGGGAAACGCGCCCCTGCCGTGGTCGTTACCTCAACCGCCTGCGCCGCGTTGGTGGGTTGATAGACCCGCAAGATCAGCTCGTACGGCGACGCCGTGCGGCTCTTCGCCGCGGTGAGGATCGCCGGGCCGGACGTGACCGATGCCAGCGAGAGTTGTGGCGGCAGCGGCCCCCTGCCTGCGAGCACGCGCGCCTGCAGCGGCGTTTCGAACGCCAGCGCCTCGCGCAGCTGCGTGCCGGACTCGGGCGACTCGATGCCCGTCGGTACGCGCAGCGCGTAGGCTTGGGTGTGACGATCCGCATCGGTGCCCGAGGCGCCGTACGCGTCGCATTGCTCAGCCGGCGCGTTGCGCCACAGCGTGCCCACGAGCAAGCCGTCGGGTTGCGCCGCCCAGGCCGGCACGCCGGCGTGAAAGATGGCGGCACGCGGCACGCCGCCGGCGCGCGGGATGACGAAATCGTGCGTCGCCTCGAACGTCAGACCGTACGCCGCCCGCTGCGGCGCCTTGCGATCCCAGTGGTACGGCGTACCGTGGATGATCTCGTCAATGCCGGCCGCCAACGGGAAATGCACCATCACCGAGGTCTGCGGCGGCGCGGCGCCCGTCGCGGTCATCCGCAAGTACGGCTCGCCCGTTACGAGCGCATACTCTTTCTCATAGACCTGGTCTTCGATGACCACTTGCATGCGCACCCGGACGCGCAATGGCCCGGTCTCGAGGATCTCCGCGGGTGCGGCCTGCGTCTGCGTCGCCTCGTCGTGCGGGGTCAACGTGCACCCTTTCATCTCGTTGCCGAAGCGATAGAGGCCGCCTTGATCGGAATAGATCACCAGCGCGTTGCCGGCCTCACCGGGCGCAATGAGCTCAGTGCCGCTGGCTTTGTCGATCAGTGACGCGATCCCCCACCCTGTGTCGCGCGTCACGATGGCACGGAGGGTGGCGTTCTCCAAGGTGATCATTCCGCCGTCGGCAGCCGACGTAAGTGTCACCGCCGGCTCGCCGGAAGCTGGGTCGCTGTGGAGATACGCGGTCTCGAACCCGAAGCTCGGCGCCGGCGCTTGAAAGAGCAACCCGCCTTCGAACGAAGGTTGCACGACGGCGCCGGCGCTCGCATCGGTGCGGACGCTGGTGGCGACGAACGCCGCGTCGGGGAGCTCGACGAGCCCGGTGCGGGCGAAACCGAGTTGATTGAAGACGGCGACCGGCTGCTCGCCGGGACGCGGTGTGGACGCGATCGCCGCGGCCAACTCGTCGAGCGCGGCGTCACGTTGCGCTTGCGCCTGCGACACGGCGGCGTTCAGCCGCGGCAGCTGTTCCGATTGGTACACGTCGTCAAGCGCGGTTCCCGTGATGAAGTCGTGATGGTTTCCGGGCACCAGCGTCTGCCAGGTTTGATGAATCGCCTGCGTACGTGCCGTGACACGCGCGGCCCAATCGCCTTCGTTTGTGCGATAGAGACCGTCGGCAAGCGTGCCGAAGACCTCGGCGCCGAGCAGCGCCTGGGTGGCCGCGAGATGCAGCGTCTTCAGCGCCGGCCGGCTGGCGTAATATCCGGTCCAGTACGGCGTCGGATCGAAGTGGCGCTTCGCGAGGCGGTCGCGGTATAGCGCGATCAGTTGAATGTAGTGGTCGAAAGATGCGGCCACCGCCCACACGCCGGTCGAGGCGTAGTCGGTTTGATTCCACGCGCTGGCGTAGTCGAGCAAGCGCGGCTTCGGGGTGGTGAAGTCGCAGCCGATCGGAACGAAGACGTACGGGGTCGGTGACGCCGGGCCGTTCTCCGTCAGGAACTGGTGCATGCGGGCGCGGGCACTCGCGAGCTGGCTATCCGGCGTTGAGGCAGTGCTATCGATTTTGTCGCCTTGGCAATAGGTCTGCGGCATCCAGTGGGCGAGGACCTCGGAGCCATCGTCGGCCTGCCACACGAAATCGATTCCCGTCTGCAGCAGATCGACAGCCAGCGAGCCCGGTGCCGGTGGTTGTATGCCCAGAAAGCGCGCCGTCGTGTCGACACCGGGGACGCGCGCGAACCCCACGCCGGTCAGCCCCATCGCCTGGAGGACGATCGGCAGCTGCGCGTCGTGACCGAAGTCGTCGGGAATCCAGGCCGCACGGATGGGCAGCCCGAGCGTGGCGTCGACCCAGGTCTTGCCAACCAAATAGTCGCGGATGAACGCCTCGCCGGGGGGCAGCAGATTGTCCGGCGACGTGATGCCGCCGCCGACGATGCGCACGTCGTTACCGACGGCCCGCAGCGCATCGGCGGCCTCGGGATGCACGGCGATGAAACGCTGCAGGTAGCCCATTTCCGCGATCGAGTAGTAGTAATGGGCGGGTGCCGTGTGGAACTGCGACAGCAGACTGAGTGCGTCGGAGAAGATACCGTCCACAGACTGCTGATAGTACTCGTCGAAGGTGTGGAGCCAGTCCCAGTCGAGGTGAGACGACTGACTGAGGATCAGCACCCGCTGCGCCTCCGCCGGAATCCCCAGCTCCGCGCGCACGCACGCTTCGGACGCCGGCTGGGTGCCTGCCGCCGGGCAGCTTGCCGGGAGGACAACCTCACCGCCGCACCCCGACATGACGCAGGCAATCCCCATCAGGACCGGCAGCACACGGAGGCAGCGCATGTCACAAACTCGCACGAAAGGGGTGCACGCTTCCAGCGCCGGCACTGGCCCTGCCTCTCATTCCACATCTTCCCCCTTTTCAAGCGGAGACGAATTGCATAACTATATCGGCTGCCATGATCACGACCGGGAGCAAACGATGGGCGGGCTGATCGCGTACGCGGCCTACATTCCTTACAATCGCCTCAAGCGAGGCGAGATCGCCGCGGTTCTCCAAGCCGGAGGCGGGCGCGGGACGCGCAGCGTCGCGTCGTACGACGAGAACACCACGTCGATGGGTGTCGAGGCGGCGCGCATGGCGCTGCGCGGCCTGCCGGGCGCATTGTCAATGCCGCAGCGCATCTACTTCGCGACCGCGGCGCCGGCCTATCTCGACAAGACCAATGCGGCGACCATCCAGGCGGCCCTCGACATGAGCGATGCAGTGCTGGCGGTCGACATGGCCGGTGCGGTGCGCTCCGGGGTCGGCGCGCTGCTCGCCGCGCAGGATGCCGCGGTGCCCACGATGGCCGTGCTCTCCGACGTACGCTTCGGGCTTCCGGGCGGCGCGGACGAGCGCGACGGCGGCGACGGCGCTGCGGCCTTCGTCTTCGGTGGCAATACGGCGGCACCGGTGATCGCCGAGGTCATCGCCCATGCCTCGACGACCGCGGAGTTTCTCGACCGCTGGCGGCTGCCGAGCGATCCGACCTCACGCGTCTGGGAAGAGCGGTTCGGCGAGCACGTCTACGGCCCGCTGGCGGTTGCGGCGTTTGGGAGCGCGCTGCAGCAGTCCGGACTCACGCCGGAGCGCGTCGATCATCTCATCGTCACGGGCGTACACGCCCGTGCCGCGCGCCAGTTCACCGCAACGTGCGGTGTATCGGCCAAAGCCGTCGCCGACGATTTCAGCGCGACGCTCGGCAACACCGGGACGGCTCACGCCGGGATCATGCTCGCGGATCTCCTCGACCGTGCGGCGCCTGACCGGATCATCGCCATGGTCGTGCTGGCGGACGGCGCGTCCGTCCTGATCCTGCGCACGACCAAAGCGGTGGCCGAACACCGCGGCAACACTCCGGTGGCAGCGCAGATCGTGGCCGGCAATGACGGGCTGAGCTACGCCACGTTTCTCTCGTGGCGCGGTCTGCTCGACCGCGAGCCGCCGCGGCGACCGGATCCACAGCCGCCGTCTGCGCCACCGGCGTACCGCCGCGAAGACTGGAAGTTTGCCTTCGTCGCATCGCGGTGTGAGGCCTGCGGCACGCGTCACCTGCCCCCGGATCGGGTGTGCGTGCGCTGCCATGCGGTCGATCAGATGACGCGCGAACGTTTGGCTGACGTGCCGGCGACCATCGCGACCTTTACGGTGGACCGGCTCGCCTACACGCCGAGCCCGCCGCTGATCGCCGCGGTCATCGATTTCGACGGCGGCGGCCGCTTCCGCTGCCAACTCACCGACGTGAATCCCGCCGAGGTCGCCATCGGCGGCCGCGTCGAGATGACGTTCCGCAAAGTCGTGACCGCCGACGGCATCCACAACTATTTCTGGAAGGCGCGGCCGATCAGGCAAGCGGCGGCGCCCGGAGGAGGTTTGACATGAGCTCGAGAGGCATCCGCGATCGGGTCGCCATCATTGGCATGGGCTGCACGCGCTTTGGCGAGCATTGGGACAAGTCGACCGATGATCTCCTCATCGACGCGACCAGCGAGGCCGTCGCCTCGGCGGGCGTGCGCCTCGACGACATCGATGCGTTTTGGCTCGGCACTCAAGGCTCCGGCTTTTCCGGCCTGACGTTGAGTCGACCGCTGAAGTTGCCCTACAAGCCGGTGACGCGCGTCGAGAACATGTGCGCAACCGGATCGGAGGCCTTCCGCAACGCGTGCTACGCGGTGGCGGCCGGCGCTTACGACATGGCCATGGCCATCGGCGTCGAGAAGCTGAAGGACTCCGGGTTCTCCGGGCTCTCCGGCGCGACACCGCCGTCGGACGGCACCGGCGGCTTCGGTGATATCACGCCGCCGGCGATGTTCAGTCTGCTGGCGCCCGCCTACTGCAAGAAGTACCACGTCGAGTCCGAAAAGATGAAGGAGGTGCTCACCCGCATCGCGTGGAAGAACCACGCGAACGGCGCCAAGAACCCGCGCGCCCAGTTCCGCAAGGCGGTGGCGAAGGAGACGATCTGCAACTCGCCGCTGGTCGCGGGGCCGCTGGGCATCTTCGATTGCTCCGGCGTCAGTGATGGGTCGGCCGCCGCCATCATCGTGCGGGCCGAGGACGCGCACCGCTACGCGCAGAAGCCGCTGTACGTGAAGGCGCTGTCGTTCGTCGCCGGACCGGCCTCCGGCCTCATCGATCCCGACTACGACTACACCACCTTTCCCGAGGTGGCCGCCGCTGCCCGTGACGCCTACACGCAGGCGGGAGTGCGCAACCCGCGCGCCGAGCTGGCGATGGCGGAGGTGCACGACTGCTTCACACCGACCGAGCTGGTGCTCATGGAGGACTTGGGCTTCTCGGAGCGCGGCGCCGCGTGGCGAGAGGCGCTGGCGGGCGCCTTTGATCTGCACGGCGATCTGCCGGTAAACCCGGACGGCGGCCTCAAAGCGTTCGGCCATCCCATCGGGGCGAGCGGCCTGCGCATGCTGTTCGAGTGTTGGCTGCAGCTGCGCGGCGAGGCGCCCGCTGAGCGCACCATCGACACGGTGGCGGCCGGCAAGAAGCTGGGCCTCACCCACAACCTCGGCGGCGGCCCGGGTGAATGCGTGTCGTTCGTGTCGGTCGTCGGCTCCGAGCCCAGCGCGTAGCCGACTCAGCCACGCCACGGAGGTATCACGGTGACGAATCTGAAGTCGCAGCACGTAGTCTGGCACTCCGGAATGGTGACCAAGGCCGATCGGGAAGCCATTTCGGGCCACAAGGCTTGTACCATCTGGATGACCGGGCTGCCGGCTTCGGGAAAATCGACGCTTGCGGTGGCCCTCGAAAAGGAGCTGTGGAACCGCGCCGTGCACGCCTATGTGCTCGACGGCGACAACATCCGTCACGGCCTCAACAAGGATCTCGGCTTTTCGCCGCAGGATCGCAACGAGAACATCCGCCGCATCGGCGAGGTGGCCAAGCTGTTCACCGTAGCGGGGGTCATCAACATCACGGCGTTCATCTCGCCCTATCGCGCCGACCGCGATCAGGCGCGGCGCATCATGGCGGACGACGAATTCGTCGAGGTGCACGTCGATTGCCCCGTGGACGTCTGTGAGCGCCGCGATCCGAAGGGGCACTACAAGAAGGCGCGGACCGGCGAGATTCCGGAGTTCACGGGTATCTCGGCGCCGTACGAGCCCCCGCTTCACCCCGAGATCGTCGTGCATACCGACCGTCAGTCGGAGCGCGAGTGCATCGACGCAATTCTCTCCTACCTCGAAGCGCACGGCTACGTGCCGCGCGCGAGCTAACAGCGATCCGCCGCGTTCAATCCCAAGCTTGGGAACCTGACTGCGCCGAACACTGTACCAGTAGACAGGCCGGCTCTGGCACGGAATCTGGTTGTAGGCGCCGTGACGTGGGCCGCGTCCCTCTTGCGCGGTTCCCGTCGCTTTCGAAGCTGACGACGATCAGGAATCCAACCCCCCGACAAGAGGGTGAAAGGGGCAGCCATGTTCCACTCCGTGGCGGTCGGTTACCCTGGTTTCTTCGCTGCAGTCGCCTTGGTTTGTACAGTCCCCAATTCGCTCGGCTTCGCGGATCTTGCAGTGCGAAGCGCCGCAACCACACAGGAAGACAACCCGGTGCGGACACTGTTCACCGCCGTGTCGCGCTGCGCCGCCCGACTTTCGGAGCGTGATCGCTGGCGGATCGCGGGCGTCATCCATCGTGAAAGCCAGCGCTATGGCTATGATCCATTGTTCATCCTGGCCATGGCAGAGGTCGAAAGCGGCTGCTCGCCGACGGCCCGCAGCGAGGACGGAGCGGTGGGGTTGATCCAGGTGCGGCCGGCGACCGCGCGCGCCGTCGCCGACGAAGCGGGCATGCGGTGGAACGGTGCAGAGATGCTCACCGACCCCTTTGTCAATGTGCAGCTCGGGCTGCGCTACCTCGCGCAGCTCGAGAAGCGGTTTCACGATCCGCATCTGGCGATCGCCGCCTACAACCTGGGCCCGAAGCGGGTCGCACGAATGCCCGCGCAACGCGCGCGCACCGCTGTCTATGTCCAGAAGGTCCTCGCTCGCTATGAGCTTCTCCTGGTGGCTGGGCAAGCACTGCGCCCAGTACCCCGCCTCGCGGGCGATGGACGCAGCGTGCCGCCGAGCTATACGTCTGCGCCGAATGTTGTTACGGTAGCGGGCATCCAAGCAGGAGGCTGTGATGCACGTCGGCATGTCCACGATTTTCCAGAACCCTCACGACCGGCGGCCGGATCATGAGGTATACGCCGAAGAGCTGCGTCTCGCGGCATTGGCGGAGCCGCTCGGGTACGAATCCGTTTGGGGCGTCGAGCACCACTTCACGGACTACACGATGTGCCCCGACGTCCTACAATTCCTCAGTTACGTGGCCGGCAAGACGCAGCGCATCCAGCTCGGCTCGATGGTCGTCGTGCTGCCGTGGCATGATCCGCTGCGCGTCGCGGAGCAGGTGTCGATGCTCGACAACTTGTCCGGCGGCCGTTTCATCTTCGGCATGGGCCGCGGCCTGGGCCGCGTTGAGTTCGAGGGCTTTCGTGTGCCGATGGACGAATCGCGCGGGCGTTTCGTCGAATCGGCAAAGATGATCCTGAGCGCCCTCGAGCAGGGCCACTGCGAATACGACGGCACGTTCGTCAAACAGCCGCGCAAGGACGTTCGGCCGCGGCCCTTCAAGTCGTTCAAGGGCCGAACCTACGCTGCGGCCGTGTCGCCCGAATCGGTGCGCATCATGGCCGAGCTCGGCGTCGGCATCCTGATCATCCCGCAGAAGCCGTGGGAGGTCGTCGCCGCCGAGCTGCACGACTATCGCGCCGTCTACCGTGAGGTGAACGGCGCCGAGCCGCCGCCGACGATCGCGGCCGGCTGGACCTTTTGCGACGAGGACGCCGGGCGCGCCCGCGAGATGGCGGAGCGCTACATCGGTGGCTACTGGGACTCGGTCCTGCGGCACTACGAGTTTGCCGGCGATCACTTCGCCAAGACCGCGGGGTACGAGTACTACGGCAAGATGTCCGAAATGGTCGGGAAGTACGGCGCGCAGGGCGTCACCGACTTCTTCCTCAATTTGCAAGTCTGGGGCACGCCGGAGCAGTGCTTCGAGAAGATCCAGGACATCCAGGCGCGCGTCGATTGCGGCACCTTCGTCGGCGTCTTCAGCTACGCCGGCATGCCCGCTGAGGAGGCGGAACGTAACCTGCGGCTGTTCGCCCGCACCGTCATGCCCGAGTTGCAGCGCAGCCGGCGCGGCGCGGAGGCAAGCCGTCCGACGGCGGCGGAACCGGCGCGCGGCTGAGAAGAGTCAGCGTGCCAGCGGCGGTGCATCCGGACGCGTGAAGCGTCGGAAGAAGCGCCACATCTCGCTGGTGGCGTCGATGACGCGCGTCGGCGGACCGAGCCACCACTCCGCACCGGTCTGAGGCGCCCCGGGCCACACGTGCCCGGCCCCCGTGAGCTTCCACAGCACAACCTCCGTACCCGCACGGCATGGGCCGTAGGCGAGGCGCGTAGCAGTGTGTCGCGCATCCGGCGCGTCGGACGTGCCGTGCATCGGCGGGTCGACGCGCGGGGCGAGCGGGCAGCCGTCGTACTCGACCCACTTGCGGATCGTCGCTTCCACGGCGGCGTGCTCGATGCGCGTCAGCGAGCGAAGGTTCCAGCGCGCACCCCCGGCATACGGCGCCCGCGGATCGTCGATGCTGTGGACATGCATCACCGGCATCGGTCGCGTCGGCGCGAAGGCGTCCACCACCATGGCGCCGGCGACCGGCGCAATCGCTGCGATGCGGTCCGACGCCTCGACGGCCAGCCGGTACGCCAGCATCGCCCCGTTCGACATGCCGGTGGCATAGACCCGGGTGCGATCCACGGGCGTGCGCGCCGCTAGGTCGCCGAGCACGGCGACGACGAATCCGACGTCGTCGACGTGCTGCGCCTGCGCGTAGCCGCAGCACGCGCCGGCATTCCAAGTGAGCTGCCGGCCTCCGCCGCGCGCCGTGCCGTCCGGGTAGACCGCCAAAAACCCTTCGCGGTCGGCGACCGCATCCAAGCCCGACCAACGCTTCTGTCCCTGGGCTGTGCCGCCGCCATCGTGGAACGCCAGGACAAGCGGAAGCGGTGTCTTGCCGTCGGCGTGCAAGGGCATGTGGACGACGTAGCGTCGCACCCGTCCGCCGAACGACAGACGCACGTCGTGGTCACCCGGCTGGAGGGTCGCCGCGGCGTGCGCGACGCTCGCCCAGAGCCACAACGCCAGGCAGATGCGCCGGTCGATTCCCTTCCCGAATGGTCTCACGTAGGTGTCCCAGGAGGCTGATGGACTGGCTGCTTCTTCAGCGAGCAGTGTAGCGCAGACCGCACAGAGCGGGGAGGATAGCAGCGCTTTGATTGGCTGCCCCGTGGCGTAAAGAAGGTCGTTGCCTCAACTCCCCCGTACAAGCTGCACCACACCGAGCAGGACGCTCACCACCAGCACGCCGACGACGAGATCCTCCGGCGAATGCGCCGTAATCATCGGATCGAGCTGCTGGATCAGCCACAATCCCGAGATCCGGCCCAGGGCGCCGATGCCGACTGCAGCGGGGAGGCCCACGTCGAGTTGGAGCAGCCGAACGACTATGAGCGCTGCAAGGACTCCTTCACCGGCAAGAGTAACCCATTCCTGGACCGGCAACATAAGTGGGGGCACCGCGACAGTGGCCGAATCATGGAGCAGGCCACGTGCCAGCGTTCTGGAGACAGGTCGAGGGTCACGGATGGCTGTTCGAGTGTACCATCGGCGCTACAGCCAGACCCTAAACTGGCAACCACCTGACAGTGCCGGCCGCGAGCCGTATGATGATCAACCTGGGCGGCGGAGCTGTCAAAGCGCGATTTCGCCGCTCAGCGCTCGGGCTGCTGTCCCTCCCGAAAACTCAGGCTCACACGCTCTGGCAGAGCGGAACGCGGCGATCATGGAGCAAGTCGCCAGTCGAGTCGATGACGAAGGACGATTGACCGGCGCCGCCGGCTGGTGGCCGGTCGCCTGCCCCTCACCTGACGGCAGATGACGGAACTCGACGAATTTCCGCTGGTACCGTTTCTGTAGGGCGAGCACCGATTGCGGCGCGCGTAACGCGAGAGAAGGACTGCAACAATCATGAGGGGATTCCACAGTCCCGCACGCAGGTCCCGCTGACTCAACAGTACTAGTGAGCAACCCCCTCCTCCGGCGCTGAACGGAGTTGCGCTTGACGTCGCGGTTGTAGTGGGCGTCTGTGTCGGCGTGACCGTTGGTGTGGCCGTTGTTGTCGCCGTCATGCTCGGGGTCGCAGTTGGGGGTGATGGTGGCAAACCAATCGCAATACCGAAGGCCTGCATGTCCATGAAGATCGTCGCGGTGATCGTGTCCGTCGCTACATCGATCACCGATACGTTCCCTTCAGGGGGTACCCCTACCACAAAATCGCTGTAACTGACCGCGTAGACAAAACGCCCGTCCGGCGTGACCGCGATTCCGCCGGGAAGCAACGCCAGCGGAATCATATCGATCACGCTATTCATCGCGAGGTCCACGACCATCACTGAGGGAAATTCGAAGTTCATGACATAGGCTCGTTTGCCATCTGGCGTAATGGCGATGCTTCCGAGAGAATTCGGCATGGGCGTCGTGCCGGTGACCGTGTTCGTCATCGCGTCAATGACCGAGAGTTCACTATTGCCGCTACTCCGATCGTTGATCGACACGTAGACCCGGAGGCCGTCCGGTGTGATGGCTATATTGCCGGGGTGCGCGTCCACCGGAATCCGTGCGGCGATGGTATTGCTGGTCGGATCGATCACTTGGACTGTGTCGCCCGCAGGATCGGTGGCATATATGGCGCCATCGGGCGCGATGGCAAGCGCCCCCTGGCCCTGCCCTAACGGAATCCCGGTGATCACCGAATTGGTGGTCGTATCGATCACGGCGACACCGTCTGCTGGAGGACGTGGCACCATAACATATGCCCGACGACCATCGGGGCTCACTGCGATATCTCCCGGATATGAGCCTACGACGACACTGGTTACGAGGCTTCTCGTGACGGTATCGATCACAGCCACATCGTCACCAGCATTATCCGATACATAGGCGGAATGACCATCCGGACTCAGGGCTACGCTAAACGAGTAATGCTCAGCCGGAACGGTCGCCACGACCGTATTGCTCCCTGTGTCGATGATCGCGAGCGCGGCGGGCGTGGGATAGGACGCCCCCAGGGTAGTGACGTACGCCAGTGGTGCCCCAGGCACTGCGGAACGACTCATGTCCGGTGCTGTCGCGGGCGGTGCCCATACGGCGGTTGGAGTCGGTGGGGCACTGGCAGCGGCCGGCGAGTGCCGAGAGATGACGCCAAACGCGAGAGCCAGCACCCCGAGCGTTTTCACCCAACGCATCCGCGCACCCTCAATAATCTCTGTTCGTCTTCGAAATCGAATGCGGCGTCGCTCGATCCGACCCCAACATCGCGAGCCACGCCCTCATTTCGGCACTCGATTCCCCCGCAGACCCAGACTATCAGCCACCCTCCGACCACCGACCGTCATCCCTCGAGCTTCCAACCACACACGCTGTCCTGCAACGATCGCACCTGCGATGGTCCTCAAAGCGACACGACGACGAAGTGCACGACGGCATTGCGGGATTCCGGTTCCTGAGAATCAGCTGGAGAAGCCAGAAGCCGCCCACCGCGAACGGTACTCGCGATGGACCCGCTCCTTCGTGAGTGGGAGACCCCCTGTGCCTCGCCAATATTCCGTCATAGTCAAACCCACCACCGTGGTCGCCTGGCACCGCCGCGCGTATCGTGCGTACTGGCGCCGGATCTCGCGCAAGCCCGGCCGCCCCCGTACCGACGCCCAGCTCCGTGATCTCATCCGCCGCATGATCACGGAGAATCGGTGGGGCGCCCCGCGCTTCCGTGGGGAGCTGTTGAAGCTCGGTTTTCGAGTTTCTGAGCGGACGGTCTCGCGTTATGTCCGGGTGTCACATTTGGCAACCGGATGGGGGTAGCGACGGCCGAGCGCCTCCGCACTCCAGAGGGCTCGCGCCTGTAAACTGTTTGAGCGTTGACTGTTAACCAGAGCGTCGCAACGAATAGAAGATCTCAAGCCTCTGTAGCGGGCGCCCGTCGCCCGCCCGGCCTTCGCCGCGCAACTGCCTGTCCGGCATTCCGGGTGCGGACGTGCAGCGATCCAGCCGCACGGCACAATTCGGTAAACGATGCCTCCACGTCTTCGACAAACGCGTGTAGATCGGGCACCAGATTCCAATCGGCATTGAAGCCCCAGCACAGGCGGCCGGCATAGCTGAACAGCGCAATGCCCAGTGCTTGGTTCTCGAAGAGCGGCACCAGCGGATAGGCTTCGAGCAACCGGGCACCCAGCAGGTAGAGGGGGAACTGCGGTCCCGGAACGTTGGTGACCAGCAGGTTGTAGGGGCTCACGCGGCTCGCGAAGCGTGCGCCGAGTGTGGCGAGCGCTGGGCCGGTCCAGTCGGCGACCTGCATCAACACCTCGGCGCCGAGGGCCTGCTTGCTCTGCTTGAGCGTGGTAGTCAGCTCACAGACCTTCGCCAACCGCCGACGCGGGTCCCGTTCATCGATGGGCAATGCGGTGAGCCACACGGAGGCGCGGTTGCCGAGCGTCCGATCACCGGGCGCGCGCATATTCACCGGCGCCGCCACGCGAAAGTCGAGACCTCTGACTGACACGCGCCGCCGCTGCAGGAACCGCCGCACCGCGCCGGCCACCGTCGCCAGCACGACATCGTTGACCGTTCCGCCCAGCTGCGCTTTGACCGCTTTCACGTCCGCCAGGTCCAGGCTGAGCCAATCAAAGCGGCGGTAGGCGCCGGTGGGTTGGTTGAGGGGCGTGTTGGCTGCACCCCGCAAGCCGGCACGTAGCGTACTCCACACCGCCGCCAGCCGCTCCGTAAAGTCCGATCGCAGTATGTTGGCGGGAGCTGCGGCAAGGCTCCGTATGACCGGCAGGCTCGCCCGTCGCAGCACGTCCTCCCGCAGCAACTCGACGCCGCTGGGGATCCGGCGCGGACGCCACGGGCGCGACCGCTCGATGGTGGCGTCCGGCGTGGTGCGCATCGTCACCGTTGCCACATCGACTCCCGAGATGCCGTCGACCATGCAGTGGTGCGCTTTGGTCACGGTGGCGAACCGCTGCCCTTCCAATCCTTCGACGATCCACAGCTCCCACAAGGGCTTTTGGCGGTCCAGCGACCGCGACAGAATGTCGGCGGCGACCCCCTTGAGCTGCTGCGCGTTCCCCGGCCGTGGCAGGGCAATGTGACGCACGTGGTAGTCGAGACGGAAGCGATCGTCGTCGACCCACACCGGCTGACGCTCGATCAGGCTGTACGCGAGTCGCTGCCGGTAGCGCGGGATCAGATGCAACTGCGAGCCGATGTATTGCTTGATGCGCTCGATATCGACCCCGCCCTCGCCCGTCATCAGCGGTCCCGCTTCGAACACCGAGGCACCGCCGACATTCATTGGGGTACTCGGGCCTTCAAACACCAGGAAGGAGGCGTCTTGTGCCGACAATCGCTGGTAGCGTTCCGCCATGACTGTCATCAACTCTTTCGCGGCGACGCTTTCCTGAAAATCGCTGATATCCTCAGCCTGGTCGACGGCTTACGTAATCTGGACGACGCAGTCGTCGGTGCAATAATGCCGTTCGTTCCGGCGCCAGCAGCGGACCACCCGCAGATCACGCTGTCCGAACACCGCCCCAATGGCGGCGCGGGCCGCGTCCAACTCGATTTCCGCGGGCAAACTAGTTTCCGGGCAGATGACCGTCTTCGAGCCCTGAAACCACCGATACACACCGACCGCGACGGGGGACCACGACGTACACACATCCGACGGCGATGAGCGTCCCGAATAGCGGCAGCAGCCTATCTGGGTGAGCAGCCACGTCGCGCGGCCGAGACCCTCGTCTTCGGCAGCCTTTCGGAAGCCGCTCTCTGCGGCATCAAGCGCAGCGGTCGCCACCGAAGCCGCGTCGCCGTCGTGCGTGATCAACTCGACGACCTGCTCCCACCTCCGCGTTCGTGGGAGATCTCCCAGGCGGATGTGGCCCATCTACCCCTACGCGACGTTGACCGCGGCGCTCTTCACTTCAGCCTGCCACCCCACGGATGTCAGCGAAAGAGCGCTCATGCGCCCGTGCGAAACTGGTTCCAGTGCTTACCCATTGCTTACCCTGCCCCGCAACCGCGGGGGGCTGGCGCTGCATAATGGAGTCCTAAGTCTTTGATTTCATTGAGTGGCCCTGGAGGGACTTGAACCCCCACCCGCGCAAGGCGGAGCAGATTTTGAGTCTACCATGGATCTGCGTAACTTATTGATTTCTTTGAGTTTATTTTATTCCAATGTGAAAGTGTGTAAGTAAATGTGTAAGTTTCCTAGAATCCCAAGCAGCCCAATGGTTTCCAGAAGACTGGAATCGTGCGACCCGCTCTTGGACGCGAATCGCTTGCAGAAAGTATCAGAAACTGATACTTTACGCAAGTGAAACACGAATTTGGCCATGCTAGGGAATACATCAGCGGGCTTGCGGCAAGCGGGCGCTACCACTTTGCCTCTCATGAGGTCCAGTCGGCGCTGGGCATTTCCGCCGCCGCCGCCAAGCTCGCCCTGAACCGTCTCACAAAGCAAAAGGCCATCGCTTCTCCGGCGCGGGGTTTCTACGTCATCGTCCCGCCGGAATACCGCTCGCTCAGGTGTCTTCCGGCGGACCAGTTCATTCCTGCGCTGATGAAGCACCTCAATCTCCCCTACTACGCGGGCCTGCTGTCGGCCGCGCAGTATCACGGCGCGGCGCATCAGCGCCCACAGGAATTCCAAGTTTTTCTAGCAAAGAACCGTCGGCCGATCCAATGCGGCATGGTGCGCGTCGCCTTCATGGCCCGCAAGCGCCTGACAGACGTGCCCGTTCAGAGCTTCAATACGGCGCGGGGCACGCTGCTAGTGTCGTCGCCGGAGGCAACGGCGCTGGACCTTGTCGGTTATGCGGATCACGCGGGCGGACTGGGTCAGGTGGCAACAGTCGTTTCTGAACTGGCCGAGCGGATCGATCCGGAGAAACTTGCCGCCGCCGCCCGGACAGCGCCTGTCCCCTGGGCGGAACGGCTCGGATATCTGCTGGAGCATCTTGGCTTCGCCGCAAAAACTCCCGCCCTCAAGGAGTACGTGCGCAAACACGCAAAGCGGTGGACCCTGCTTTTGCCGAAAGCGCCAGAGAATCGTTCCCATCGCAACAAGGGCTGGAAGCTCTACGTCAATGCCAAGGTGGAAGCAGAGCTGTGATCCCGCGTGACTACATCACCGAGTGGCGCGCGGAAGCCCCCTGGGTGCAGGACTTTCAGGTCGAGCAGGATCTGGTGATCAGTCGCGCGATCATCGAGATTTTCTCTCATCCGCTGCTGCAGGATGCGCTTGCGTTTCGGGGCGGCACGGCGTTGTACAAGCTTCATCTCAAACCCGCCGCGCGGTATTCGGAAGATATAGACCTTGTCCAGACGCGGGCCAAGCCGGCGGGTCCGATGATGGACGCGCTGCGCGAAATTCTTGATCCCTGGCTCGGCAAGCCGCAATGGAAACAGACCGAGGGTCGCGTCACGTTCGTCTACAAGTTCGATTCCGAGGATGTGCCGCCGCTCCGTTTGCGGCTGAAGGTCGAGATCAATTCCCGCGAGCATTTTTCTGTCTATGGCTTGAAGCGGGTTCCGTTCGCCGTCTCGTCGCGCTGGGTCAAAGGCGAGTG
>Ga0209415_10004052_pt1 | contig 26973 bp, 19 predicted proteins | sample PeaSoiSIISIP2007_FD_187696 | JGI IMG/M metagenome (GOLD analysis project Ga0209415, IMG submission 187696) | Peat soil microbial communities from Weissenstadt, Germany - SII-SIP-2007 (SPAdes) (version 2) | ecosystem: Environmental > Terrestrial > Soil > Wetlands > Peat | place: Germany... | reverse complement strand
CGCGGTGAAGATGGGCCGATCCTCCGGCCGCCGGCTACCATCCGAGACGAACAACGGATCTCCGGGTCCGGGCGTGTGATACGCGAGCCGGGAACCATCGCTCGACCAGTTGTATTCAGCCACGCCTTCCAGGTATGGTTTCGGCTCTCCACCCAGCGTTGGCACGGCCCAGATGCCGATATCGCCGCTCGCGCCGCCTTTGCGAACCCAAAACGTCACCAAAGAGGAATCGGGTGAGAACCCCAGTGTATGGACGGACGGATTGACGATCTGCGGCTCACTGCCGCGGGTCAAGTTGTTGAACCGATCCGAACCGACTTGCGTGACCCATACGTCGGTCTGTCCGTCCGGTCCGACAAAAACGCCACGAAATGACCGTCGCGTGACACGGCAGCGGCCTGCTCCACGCCATCGAAGTCCGTGATGGTCTGATATCGCGCGTCAGCGATGGGGCTTCGCCAGAAGTACTCCGTCCTCTGTAACGAGAGGCCTGCGACAATCACTAGCGCAATTCCCGCCGCTGCCGCCGTAACAATCGGCCAGATCCGCCGGCGTGTTTTCTTCGGGGGTAGCGTCGGTTGCCGCTCTGGTTCTCCCGGCTGCGAAAGGCGGGTGTGTATCCGCCCTCCGGCAGCTCGATCACTACTGGGTCTTCCTTTCCTTCGGCCAGGTAGTATTCAGCCAGCGAGCGCGAAGCCGGCCGGCTTCTGTCCGCACGATGGAGTCCCGTGAGGGATCATAGTCGGTTTTTCGCCCAAACACCTCGACAGCGATGACGGACTCTTTGAGCTGGTTGCCGTGGCCCTCCAGATGTCGCTCGGCGAGGAACCTAAGGAATCGGCTCATTCGCTCATTCCGAAGGAAACCAGGGCTCGCCAGGACCCGTTCCAACTGCCGGCGGGCAGCGTCAAGATCGGTACGCGCGCCAAGCATGTTTCGAGAATACCTCCTGTTTTCAGCGGCGTGCAAGTGTATGAAACCTATTTTCAACCTGCCTGGGCTTGCGCGTTCCCCACGCCAGGCGCATCGTGGATGCCGGATTGGGTTGTAAAAGAGACCCAATGCAAAGAGACCAAAAGGAGGAATATGAATTCAATACGCAACCGGCGTTTGGGCTGTCGCTCTCACTCTCGGAGTAGGGCTCTTCCGAGCCCAAGACTCCAGGGAGGTGCACTTTAGCGGCCTGCTCAACGACTATTCGCCCTCAACGGTATCCGGCGGTCCGTGGGAAATTCGGGGCGATTGGTCGGTGGACCTCGCAAGATCTGGCACGGCCAGTTTTTCAGCGGCCCTGACAATGGAGACATCCGATTACGGAATTACGGACAGCACTCAGGTGGACCCCACCAACCCCTTGACTCGAACTCCCCACACGCACCATATCACCATGACAAACGCCACGATCTCCTATGACACGAGCGTTTGCCCCGCGAACAGTCCTGCCACTACCAGCTCTGGCGTTGTGGTCACCGGTACGATCGTCACTAACGCAAATGGAAGCTCGGAGCCCTTCGAGAGCAAAGGGGCGTCGACGGGACAGGTCTGCATCATTGGAGGGCCGCAGGTCGAGTTTTCGAATATTACTTTGGTGTTCACTGGACCCGCCACGGGACATTTCGGTACGCAGGCTATCCACGGCGTCGTAAAAGTGGTGTCAGCAAAGTAGACTGACTGCTCTTGAGCTGCAGCGCATTTGAGGGCCCTGCGGAAAGCGAATCGCACAACGGGGTTCCCGAAGGCAAGGTTGCCAGGCTGCGCCAGTGGGGAGTCACAGAGTCGGTCCACACCGCAATGGCCCGGTCTAGCGACGCAGATGAATCTGCTTGCCTCCGGATAGTACCCCGCGTTTGACTTCGAAATCCCCCTCATGTAGCATCGACTCGATACCGGTGGACTAGTAGCAATATACTTAGGTGGGGTTTGAAACGACAGATGCGGAATCCGTTTGGAAGTTTTGATCTTAGAAGAACCATGCTCGCCGCGGCCGCGGCGCTGTTGATGGCCATACCGGCAGCCGCGCAAACCGCGCCATATCGTGCGCCTCGGGCAGCCGACGGCCATGCCGACTTGGGCGGAATTTGGCAGGCCATCAACTCGGCGAATTGGGATCTGGAGGATCATTCCGCCCAACCGGGAACGATGTGGCAGACCGGCTCGATCGGCGCGGAGCCGGCCGGCCAAAGCGTGGTGGAGGGCGGAACCATCCCTTATAAGCCGGAGAAGCTGGCGAAGAAGAAGGACAACTTCGCCAGCCGCAGAACCAACGATCCGGAAGCCAAATGCTACATGCCGGGCGTTCCTCGGGGCAACTATATGCCCTACCCGTTCCAGATCATTCAATCTCCCAAGGGCATCCTGCTGGTCTACGAATTTGCAAGCGCCAATAGGTTCGTCAACATGGGCAAGGCGGAAGAAGCCGGCTCCGACACCTGGATGGGAACCAATAACGGCCACTGGGAAGGCGATACGCTGGTCGTTGACGTCACCGGGCTGAACGGCTTGGCGTGGTTCGACCGTGCCGGAGATTACGCCAGCAACAATTTGCACGTGGTGGAGCGTTACACTCGCGTCGACCCGTACCATATCAACTACGAAGCCACCATCGAGGACCCCACGGTGTTCACCAAACCGTGGAAGATCAGCATGCCTCTGTATAAACTGGTGGATAAGAACGCACAGCTCCTCGATTTCAAATGCGTTGAATTTTCGGAAGAATTGCTTTACGGGGCATTCAAGAAGCAGACGAGTTCCACCAAATAAAGGGGGCTCAGATAATGATGCGTCGATTTCTTGCGTCGCTTGTGTTGGTTTCGTCGCCGGCGATTTTCGCCCAGACTCCTCCGAAGGCGGTAACCACTAAAACATCGCGCGATAAGGCTTGGACGCCGCCCAAGACTCCCTGGGGAGATCCCGATCTACAGGGAATGTGGCCCGGCAATATGGGCGTCCCGATGCAGCGGCCCGAGGCTCTGGGAACAAGAGCGACTCTCACCGACGCAGAATTCGCCCAGAAGGAAGCTCAAGCCAAGCGGCAAGCTCAGGCGGATAGCGTATCGACGGTAGCCAGCGATAGCCAACCGGGAATCGGTCCGCCGTCCTACTGGACTGAGCGTGGAACACCCACGCGGCAAACCTCGCTGATCGTGGATCCGCCGAACGGAAGACTGCCTCCGCTGACCGCGGCGGAGCAGAAGCTTCGCAAAGAGGCTCGCGGCGGAAAAGGCTTTCCCGGGGAATGGCGCGGCGAAGCCGAGTCCTACGCGGACCTGAATATTTATTACCGCTGCATCACACGCGGCGTGCTGGGTTCCATCATTCCGGTGGTGTATAACAACGGAAACCAAATCCTGCAAATGCCGGGATACGTCGTATTCCGCAATGAGATGATCCATGAAACTCGTGTGATCCCGTTGGATGGGCGTCCGCATGTCAGCGAGAATATCCGCTTATATATGGGCGATCCTCGCGGGCACTGGGAAGGCAATACGCTGGTGGTCGAGACCACCAATTTCACCGACAGCGACGCCATCGGCTCCAACGGAGCGGGCTATCCCGGCGATCCGGGCCACCATAGCGCGGACTTGAAGTTGACCGAACGCTTCACTCGAGTGGATGCGAACACGCTTAATTATGAAGCCACCATCGACGATCCCAAGACATGGACCAAGCCCTGGACCATTCTGATTCCCCTGACGCGCAACGATAATTATCAGCTTCTGGAGTACGCGTGTCATGAGGGCAATATCGCCATGGGAGACATCCTCAGCGGAGCTCGCGCGGACGAAAGCAAGCAGGGTTCGAAATAAGGAAAGGACGGAGCCGGAAATGCGAACAAAGTTAGCGATTGTGATTCTTGCTGTCGTGCCAGTCTGGGCGCACCATGCGTTCCAAGCGGAGTTCGACGATAAGAAGCCGGTCAAATTGACGGGCAAGGTCACTGAGATGGAATGGATCAATCCTCATGCCTGGATCCACATCGATGTGGTGGGACCGGACGGGAAGGTCACCAACTGGATGGTGGAATGCGGCAGCCCGAATATTATGCTGAGGCGGGGGTTCTCCAAGCGGTCGCTGGAAGTGGGAACGGAACTGACCATTCAGGGTTATCAGGCCAAGAATGGGCAGAATAAAGCCAACGGCAGCAATGTGACGTTCAAGGACGGCAAGAAGCTGTTCGTGGGCGGATCGAACCCGGACATTCCCGAAGATCAAAAGCAGTAGCTCAGAAGCTATAGATCAGAAGCAGGAGGAGGTCTCAAGATGAGCCGGTTTTTCACGTCTCTTGCAATCGTGGTGGTGGCGTCGATGCCTCTCGCGGCGCAGGCCCAGACGGTTAAGTCTGCAACCCCTGCCGCGAAGCCCGCGCAGAAGGCTTGGACGCCTCCCAAGACATCCTGGGGCGATCCGGATCTTCAGGGCCAATGGCCCGCCACGGCCAACATCCCCATGCAGCGGCCCGCCGACCTGGGCGAACGCGCGACTCTCACCGATGAAGAATTGGCGCAAAGAGAGAAGCAGGCGCAGCGGCAGGCCGAGGCCGATAGCGAAGAATTCTCCAGCGGAAGCAGCAACGTGACCATCAATCCGCCGTCCTACTGGGTGGAGCACGGCAAACCCGATCGGCAAGCCTCATTAGTAGTCGATCCTCCGAATGGAAGAATCCCTCCGTTGACCGCGGCAGGCGCGGCGGCGGTGAAGGCGCTGAACGATGGACGCGGTCCCGGCAATCACTTCCCCAGCGTGGTCGATTCCTGGACTGACTTCGACATTTACAGCCGCTGCATCACGCGCGGCGCGGTCAGCAGCATGCTGCCGACGCTCTACAACTTCGGCAATGAGATCGTGCAAGCTCCCGGATATGTCGTGATTCGCAATGAGATGATTCATGAAACTCGCGTGATCCCGCTGGATGGGCGTCCGCACATCGGAAAGAACATCGCGCTATATATGGGCGATTCGCGAGGCCACTTCGAAGGCAATACCCTCGTCGTCGAGACTACGAATCTGAAGGACCAGCCCGGCGTCGGCGGCGGCCTGTTTACCGACGCTGCGAAATTGGTTGAGCGTTTTACGCGCGTTTCGCAGAATGAGCTGAGCTACGACATCACCATCAACGACCCCAACACGTGGACCAAGCCCTGGACCATCCACATGCCCTACAAGCTGGATCCTCATTACACCATCTACGAATACGCGTGCCACGAGGGAAATTACATGATGCTGGATGCGCTATCGGGCGCTCGCGATTTGGAAAAGAAAGGGCAAAGCACGAAAGTGGATCGCGGCGCCGCCGGCGGGGCTCTTCCGAATCAATAAAGGATCTATTCCGTGCTGGGCGATAAAGCGGAGATGGGTCCCGGCGCGCTTGATGGCGCCAAGGCTGCGTTCTTTCAAGCCTAACTGAAGCAGCTAAGTGGCGCAGGCCTGTGGCCCGCGAGCTCTTTTGCTGGATGCGTTCTGCTCCAATGGGGGTTGCTTCGAAGCCCACGCTGCTAGATTCTATATCCATGTCGTGTGGACCGGTGGCAGCGCAACCATTTGATCAGGCCCTCGGCCTCGGCGGGCGTCATTCGTTCCGGCGACGGAATCTGAGAGTCTTAAATCTTCTCGCTATTTTGGTTTTCGCCGCCAGCCTCGCACCAGTTTGGGCGCAAGTGACCGCGGCGATTTCCGGACACGTTGAGGACCCGTCCGGTGCGGGAGTGAACGACGCGATGGTCACCGTGAAAAATCTGGAGACCGGAGCGACCCGCAGCGTGACCACGGACGCGGCGGGGGACTTCAGAGTCCTTTCGCTGGCGCTGGGACTTCACGAGGTAAAGGTCGAAAAGAGCGGATTCAAGGCGGCAGTCCGCACCGGGATCAATCTGGAAGTTGGACAGGATGCGGTCCTGAGTCTACGGCTCCAGGTGGGCGATATCGCCCAATCCGTGACCGTTTCGGGAGATGCTCCGCTGGTCAATACCACGACGGCCTCGGTTTCCGGAATGGTCGGGGCGGAAAGCGTGAAGGATCTGCCGCTCAACGGCCGAAGCTTCGACAATCTCATCACGCTCAACCCGAGCGCCATCAACTATACAGCGATGAAGGGCGTCAATACCACCACCAGCGACGGGAACAGTTTCTCGGTAGCGGGACGGCGGCCGGGAGACAATCTGTTCCTGTGGAACGGGATCGAGTACACTGGTGCGAGCCAACTCGCCGACACGCCAGGCGGCGTGAGCGGAGACCTGTTGGGAATCGACGCGATCCGCGAGTTCAACGTGCTCACCGACACCTACGGCGCGGAATATGGGAAGCGCGCGGGGGGCCAGGTGGTCGTGGTGACCCAGTCGGGAACCAACGCCCTGCATGGGTCCATTTTCGAGTTTCTCCGCAACAGCGCGCTGGATAAACCGGGCATTTTCGACCAGGGTACCGTCCCCCCCTTCCGAAGGAATCAATTCGGCGCCGCGCTGGGAGGGCCGCTCAAGAAAGATCGTTTGTTCCTGTTCGGCAATTACGAAGGCTACCGGCAGTCCCTCGCGGTAAGCAGCGTCAGCGTGGTTCCGGACGATCAGGCACGCTTGGGCTTGCTGCCGAATGCCTCGGGCGTGTACACGCAGGCTCCCAATTTGAATCAGGCGATGCTTCCTTTTATGGCCTTGTGGCCGCAGCCCAACGGTCCGGAGCTGACGGTGAACGGGCTGCCTTCCGGGACCGCTCTGGCCTATTACAATCCCAAGAACACCATCCAGGAAGACTTCGGTACGGCGCGCGCCGACTACAACCTGCGCGATCAGGACCGGCTTTCGATATCGTACATGAACGACACCGGTTATAGCATTATCCCGCTGGCGGATCCGCTGTTCGCTTCCGGGCTCGGGCTGGGCGCTCAGGTGGCGAGCGTGGAGGAAACGCACGTGGTCTCGCCCGCCATCCTCAACACCATCCGTGTGGGGTTTTCGCGGGGGGCATTCAATTATGACTCGGCGACTTTCACCACGTTCCCCCAGAGTCTGTCGTTTGTCGCAGGCGGCCAGCCGGGAGGAATCACCATCAGCGGCGGCGGCATCACAGCGGCAGGCGGGAACGTGAACGCGGGCGTGTGGGACCGCCGCAACCTGTTTACTTACACGGACAGCGTCCAGATCGTCAAGGGCATCCACCAGATCAGCGCTGGCGTATGGTTTCAGCAGGTCCAGGAGAATGAAGACACCGCTTCGCGCCGGCTGGGGATGGCGACCTTTAGCACCTTGACGACGTTCCTGCAGGGAACGCTGACGAATTTCCAGGTCGTGCCAGACCACAGTGCGCTGGGTTGGAGAAGTCTGTTCGGGGCTTGGTATATCCAGGACGCGATCAAGGTCCGGCGCAACCTTACGTTTCAGGCCGGGCTGCGGCAGGAATTTACCACGGGCTGGAATGAACGCTCCGGAAGGGCCTCCAACTACATTACCGGCCCGAACGGTGTGCTGTTGACCGCGCCGCTGGTGGGCAACTCGGTGTTCACTCAGAATAACGCTACGAAGTTATTCAGCCCCAGGCTGGGGCTGGCATGGGACCCTTGGGGTAACCAGAAAACGGCGGTCCGGGCAGGATTCGGAACTTATTATTCTCTGATCGATGCACTGACTTTCTTGCTGAACTCGCTTCCTCCCTATAACGGGTCGGCCTCGTTCACCGGCTCGTTACCCTCGCTCTTGCCCATCACTCCGAACGTGCCCGTGCCCCCCTCTTGCGGTTCCGGTGTTCCCCCGCCATGCACGATTTTCGCGCCGCAGGGCGTGCAGGCGAACGCGATGACACCGACGGTGGAGGAATGGAATGTCTCCGTGGAGCAACAGCTCAGCAGGAACATGTCGGTTCGCGTTGCCTACGTCGGGTCGCACGGATATCACGGGCTTCTCAGTATCGACCCCAACACCATCCCGGCGCAGATTTGCGAGACCGCGAGCGGCTGCACCGCGGGTGGCGACGGCACTGTCAAGGCTACGGTGCCCGAAGGCACACAGTACATCCCGGTGGGAAACCGGCCGAATCCTTACCTCTCCGCCGGCTTTTTCTGGTTTACGGAAGGCAATAGCAGCTATAACGCGCTTCAAGTGGACTTCACGCGCCGTCTGAGCAAGGGCTTACAATTCCGGGCCAATTACACTTGGTCGAAGAATCTGGATATGAATTCGGGACTAACCACCGCCCAAGCCGAAAATCAACCGCAAATGATTTATAATCGCAACGACCTGCCCTTGGATTGGGGACCGTCCGCCTTGAATGTGACCAGCCAATCGAGTATGTCCATCACCTATGATCTGCCTTTCGCCAGGAACGCCACCGGTTTATCGGGTAAGCTCCTCCGAGGCTGGCAGTTGAATGGCATCTCGACACTGCTGACGGGCTTCCCTTTCACTCCCCTGCTGGGATCGAACCGGTCCGGAGATGGCAACACAAGAGATCCGGATCGACCCTCTTTGAATCCTTCTTTTTCGGGTCCGGTCATACTTGGCACACAGGCCCAATGGTTTAATCCCAACGCCTTCATTGTGCCGACGGCGGGCACTTATGGAAATTTGGGCAGGGGCACATATACCGGCCCGGGCCTGGCCGACGTGGACATGTCGGTGTTCAAGAACACGGCCCTCTCGGAGCTGGTCAAATTGCAATTCCGAGCGGAGTTTTTCAATCTGCTGAACCGAACCAACCTGGGCTACCCCAACGCAACCGCCTTTTCCGGCACCTCCATCAGTGCCTCGGCGGGGTTGATCACGACGCTGGCCACTACGCCCAGGCAGCTTCAGTTCGGGTTGAAGCTGATCTTCTGATCCAAGTGTGCTTTCCGATCGGGTAAACTAGGCTCCAGGTTTGTTCTCATAGGAAGGGTTGGCTAAAGGAGGGACGCGGTGCCGCACGATGGAACCAGCAGTCAGAGTCGGCGTCAGATGCTCGCGTGGCTGGGCACGGGCGCAGCCGGCTTATTGGTTGGCGATGCCGCCGAGGCAGCCATCCTCCCTCTGGACACCACCGGACTCGAGCACATCGGCTTCACCGTTCCCGATCCTGAAGCCACCGCCAAGTTTTACGGCCGCATTTTCGACCCGCAGCTTTTTCAGGAAAAGGATCCGCCGCCCCGCTTCTATGTGCGATTTGGCATCGCCTACGCGGCATTCGGCGGATCGGCCGGTGTCACGCCGAAAATCGACCACTTCTGCGCGCTGGTCAAGGATTATAAGCCGCAGGAAACGCGGAAGGCGGTGGAGGAAGCGGGCATCGCCATGGGCACTGGCGCCTTGGGAATGCCGACCGACGCGGATGGCCTGCGGCTTCAACTTTTGGGCGTCCCGGGCGGACTGGCGAAGACGATTATTCCGGCGTATCGCGTAAATCAAGATGACGCGGCGGTGCAGCCGATCGGCTTGGACCACATCATGCTTCACGTGTCGGATCTGGAGCGATCGGTCGCGCACTATCGAAAGTTCTTTGGGATGGAAGCGTCTCGGACCAAGAATCCGTCGCGGGTTTGGTTTGCCGCGGCCAAGACCCGCCTGGGATTAGAACAGGCGGCGGCCGGAGAGGCGCCCAGTGTCCATCATATTTGTGTACGCGTGGCGCGAGTGGTTCCAGATAAACTAAAGGCCGTGGGTGTCGAGATCCTGCCCGCGAACGACGAAAAGCTGCTGCGCTTCCGCGATCCCAACGGGCTTTTGATGGAATTGAAAGGGGATTCCTGATATGCGAAATCGCCTAATCGCGCTAGTCGCATTCACTGCGGCCGCCTCGTTTGCCGAACCCAGCTCTACCGTCGCGGAAGCTGTGATGCATCAGGACCAGGCGGCCTTGCGTTCGCTGATCGAAAAGAAAACGGATGTCAACGCGCCTCTCGTGGATGGATCGACCGCGCTCCACTGGGCCGTTGAAAACGACGATGCCGACGCGATCGAGACGCTGCTCCGTGCCGGCGCGACACCTGACGCCAAGGACCGCTACGGCCTGACGCCGCTTTACTACGCTTCGTCCAACGGGAACGCCGCCATTATCCAAAAGCTGCTCAAGGCCGGTGCGAATCCCAACGTCGCCAATAAAGAAGGAGATACCGCGCTGATGGCCGCCGCGCGATCCGGGAACCCGGACGCCATCACGGCCCTTCTCGGACATGACGCATCCGTAAACGCCAAGGACGGACTTACGCAGCAGACGGCTCTGATGTGGGCGGTCCGGGAGAATCACGCGGCTGCGGCGCAGGCTCTGCTCGAGCACGGCGCCGATGTGAACGCACGCACGCGAATCGGCAAGGCTCCGGAGCGCCGGCTTCCGGGAGCCGGAGGTGGCCCAGGCAACGGCTCCCACGGAACCGGCATCGTTCGAGGCGGTTGGCCGGAACGGGGCGTCCAGGATGCGATACCGGGCGCGATGTCGCCGCTCCTGTACGCAGCGCGCGATGGCCGGCTGGACAGCGCAAGAGTGTTTCTCGCCGCCAAGGCAGACGTGAATCAGACCGAGGCCAACGGAATCACGCCGCTGCTGATGGCCATCACCAATGACCATGTCGACGTGGCTCGATTCCTGCTGGATCAGGGTGCGTCCGTGAACGCTGCGGATTGGTGGGGCCGCACACCTCTGTGGGCTGCGGTGGAGGTTCGCAATCGCGATATGGGCCGCGGAGGCGAGCACGACATCGATCGCGGAGCGGCTCTGGAGTTGGTCAAGACGCTGATCGAACGCGGCGCTGACGTGAATGCGAGGACGAAAGAATACCCGCCGATCCGGCGCTGGGTCACACCGCTCAACGACATTTCCTGGGTGGACTTCACCGGGCAGACCCCGTTCTTGCGCGCCGCTCTTTCAGGCGACATCACGGTGATGCGGCTGCTGCTGGAAAAGGGCGCCGATCCCAATATTGCAACCTTCGCCGGCACCACCGCACTGATGGCCGCGGCGGGCGTCAATTGGGCCGAGAATCAGACCTACACCGAATCGAAGGAAGCTTTGATGGACGCGCTAAAGCTGTGTTTCGAGAAGGGCGCGGACGTGAACGCGAAGAATTCGATGGGCATAACGGCGGTGATCGGAGCGGCTAATCGAGGCTCGGACGACATGATTGAGTTCCTGGTGCAACACGGCGCGAAACTCGACGTCAAGGACAACGAAGGGCGCACGCCCCTGGTTTGGGCGGGAGGCGTGTTCCTGGCCACCAATCCGCCCGAAGAAAAGCCCAGCACCATGGCCCTCATAAAGAAGCTGATGGAATGAGCAGGGCGATTACAATTGCGGGCGTGGCGGCGATCGCTGCGGCGAGCGTCCTCCAGAGCACTCGCGCCCAAGCGCCGTCGACTCAGACCTCGGGCGAACAAGCCCTGCTCAACCGCTATTGCATCACGTGCCATAACGAGAAGACCAAGACCGCCGGCCTGATGCTGGACAAACTGGACTTCGCGCATCCCGGCAAGGATGCGGAGAGTTGGGAAAAGGCAGTGCGCAAGATTCGCGCGGGTATGATGCCGCCGGCTGGTGCGCCACGTCCCGACCGCGCCACGTTGGACGCGTTCGCCGAAAGGCTCGAAGGGGAACTGGATCGCGCTGCGGCGGCCAATCCCAACCCTGGGTTCACGGGACTGCATCGCCTGAACCGCACCGAATATGCCAACGCCATCCGGGACCTGCTGGCGCTCGATATCGACGCGGCCACGCTTCTGCCCGCCGACGATTCAAGCGAAGGCTTCGACAATATCGCGGATGCCCTGGGAGTCTCGCCCGCTCTGGTCGAGCGCTATACGGCCGCCGCCACCAAGGTCAGCCGCATGGCCGTCGGAAATATTCTGACCAACGCCTTCACCACCACCTATAGAGTGCCTGGTGACCTTTCTCAGACCGAGCACATTGATGGATTGCCGCTGGGCACGCGTGGCGGCATTCTGGTCCACCATAACTTTCCGCTGGACGCCGAGTATGACATCAAAGTCCGGGCTCGCAGCGGCGGAATCGGGGTCGGCGGCATTGGAGTCAGCGGAGAAGAGCTCGAGGTGACGCTCAACGGCGAGCGCGTCAAAGTCGCGACCGGGACCACAGTCGATATTCATCTCAAAGTGAAGGCTGGGCCGCAAACCGTCGGCGCTGCGTACTTGCGACGGAGCCCTCCCGGCGCTGACGACCTCTGGCAGATTTACGCGGCCAGCAACGTGGTTTCGAGCGTCGCGATAACTGGACCGCTAAATCCTACCGGTCTAGGCGACACTCCTGCCCGACGGCGAATCTTTGTGTGCCGGCCTTCCTCGGAGGCAGACGAGGAGGCCTGCGCCAGGAAGATCGTCTCGACGCTCGCGCAGCGCGCTTACCGGCAACCGCCTTCGACGGTCGATCAGGACACGCTGCTCAGCTTTTATCGTGACGGCCGCAAGAATGGCGGGTTCGATGCGGGGATCGAGCAAGCGGTCTCCCGAATCCTGGCCGATCCCCGATTTGTGTTCCGCTTTGAGCGTGAACCGGCAAACGTTCCCGCAGGCCGTCCGTATCGCATCAGCGATCTGGAACTGGCTTCTCGGCTGTCGTTCTTTGTGTGGAGCAGCATTCCGGACGACGAGCTGCTCGACTTGGCGATGCAGAACAAACTTCACGATCCCGCGGTGCTGGAAGCGCAAACGCGCCGCATGCTTAAGGATCCCCGATCCGAAACCCTGGTGACCGACTTCGGCGATCAGTGGCTGTACCTGCGGGAGCTGAAGAATCGGCGCCCGGAGGCCAAGGAATTTAACGACAATCTGCGGCAATCGTTCCGCCGCGAAACGGAGTTGCTGCTGGATAGCATTCTTCGGGAGGATCGCGGCGTCATCGATCTGCTGAACGCGGATTACACCTTCGTGGATGAGGCGCTGGCGAAGCACTACGGCATTCCCGACGTTCGCGGAACCCGCTTCCGGCGGGTCGCGATTCAGGATGAAAATCGGCGAGGCCTGCTGGGGCAGTCGAGTTTTCTGCTGGTGACGTCGGTGGCGAATCGCACGTCCCCGGTTGCTCGCGGCAAATGGGTTTTGGAAAATCTGCTGGACACGCCCGCTCCTCTGCCTCCGCCGAATGTTCCACCCCTGGACACCGATGCTTCGGCACAACAAGCCGCGTCGGTCCGGCAACGGATGGAGGAGCATCGCAAGAATCCGGTGTGCGCATCCTGCCACAAGATCATGGACCCGATCGGTTTCTCGCTGGAGAACTTCGATCTGATCGGACGGTACCGGGCGAGCGATGCCGGAATCCCCATCGACGCCTCCGGCCAGTTGGTGGACGGCACGAAGCTGGATGGACCGGCCAGTTTGCGGCTCGCGCTGTTGAGCCGCTCCGGCGTCTTTGTCCAAACCATGACTGAGAAGCTTCTCACCTACGGCACGGGCCGCGCGCTGAGGTACTACGATATGCCCGTGGTTCGATCCATTGCTCGTGACGCCGCGCGGAACGATAATAAGTTTTCGTCGTTGATCGTTGGTATTGTTAAAAGCGACCCATTTCAGATGAGAGTCAAGCAGGAGACAAAACCATGAACTTCATTACCAGAAAGCACATTGCGCGCCGGACGTTGCTTCGCGGGTTAGGCGTATCGGTGGCGCTGCCCCTGCTCGACTCAATGGTTCCGGCGCAGACTCCGCTGGGCAAAACCGCGGCGAATTCCAAGAGCCGCTTGAGCTGCATCTACGTCCCGCATGGAGCCACCATGTACAAGTGGACGCCGGACGCCGAGGGACGCGGCTTCGCCTTTTCCGAGACTCTCGCTTCGCTCGAACCGTATCGCGACCGCGTCACCATCGTCAGCAACCTCGCCCATCCGGCGGCGGGCGGCGTGGGTTCGGATGCTGGCGCCGACCATGCCCGCTCGGCTGCCGTGTTTTTGAGCGGCGTACATCCGGAGAAAGATTCGATCCGCGTAGGAACCACCATCGATCAAATCGCCGCGGAGAAGATTGGCCAGGATACGCCGTTGCCGTCGATCGAACTCTCCATCGAAGAAGTAGCGTTGAGCTGCGGAAGCGGTTACGCCTGCGCGTACTCCAACACAATTTCCTGGAAAACGCCCACCACGCCGCTGCCGATGGAGAACAATCCGCAGGTGGTGTTCGAGAAACTGTTCGGTGACGGAAGCACCAACGCGGACCGCCTCGCACGCAAGCAGCAGAGCCGCAGTTTGCTCGACTCTGTGATGGATCAGGTCGCGTCGTTGCAGAAGGACCTGCCCGCATCCGACCGGAGCAAGCTCAACGAATACCTCGACGACGTGCGCGAGATCGAGCGGCGGATTCAGAAGTCGGAGCACGCGGTCCCGGTCGATTTGAAGCTGCCTGAGGCGCCCGTGGGCGTACCGGAATCTTTCGACGAACACTTCAAGATCATGTTCGATCTGCAGGTGCTGGCGTTCAAGGCCGAGATCACTCGCATCGCCACCATGATGTACGCGCGCGACCTCAGCGGCGCGGTCTACCCGCAAAGCGGCGTTCGCGACGGGTTCCATGTCGCCTCGCACCATTCCAATGCCCGCGCGGCCATGGATAAGTACGCGTTGATCAACAAATATCACGTGGAGATGCTCGCTTATTTCCTCGGGAAATTGAAAGCCACGCCGGATGGCGACGGCACGTTGCTCGACCACTCCATGATTCTGTACGGCAGCAGCATGAGCAACGGAAACCAGCACGATCACGATCCGCTGCCGCTCGTTCTCGCCGGAGGCGCCTCCGGGAGTCTCAACGGCGGCCGGCACATGAAGTATGCTCCCCATACGCCGGCATCGAATCTCCTGTTGTCGATGCTGGATAAGCTCGGAGTGCATCAGGACAGCCACGGCGATAGCACCGGGAAGCTGGAAATCTGATCGCGAAGTTCTCCAGACCTTCGGCGTTGTAAACTAGGGCGCATGAAACTGAAATGCTGGTCCCTATTCTTGATCGCCGTGGCCGCACCCGCATTTGCGCAGCTTTCTCCCTCGGCCGCCTGGGCCACCCACGCCGCCAACGAATACCAGGTGTACCCGAACGTCACCTACCTGAATATGGGCGGCGTCGATCTCAAGCTCGACGTCTACCGGCGGCGCACCGCGACAACTCCGCAACCAACGGTGATTTATATGCACGGCGGTTTCTGGGTCGCGGGCAACAAGGAGGGCGCTATCCTGTCCCTGCTGCCGTGGATGGAAATGGGTTGGAACGTGGTGAACGTAGAGTACCGGCTGGGCGCGGCTGCGCTTGCGCCCGCGGCGCTTGAAGATTGCTTTTGCGCGCTCCGGTTCATCGGCGGTCAGACTCAAGCACAGACGTATAACATCGACACCAGCCGGATCGTGGTGACAGGCGAATCGGCGGGCGGGCATTTGGCTCTGGCGCTGGGCACGATTCCGGAAAGCGAAGGGCTCGACCGCGAGTGTGCCGGGGCTCCGCTGCCCAAGGTTGCTGCCGTCATCAACTGGTTCGGCATCTCCGATGTCCCCGACGTGATCGACGGGCCCCATCGCGCCAATGCCGCGGTGCGGTGGTTCGGAAGCCTGCCGAACCGGATGGAAATCGCCCGCCGCGTTTCGCCGATGACTTATGTGAGGTCCGGCCTGCCGCCGATTCTGACCATCCACGGAGACGCCGATATGACCGTGCCCTACCAGCAAGCCGTGCGGCTTCACGATGCGCTGGCCAAGGTAAACGTCCCCAACCAACTGCTGACCATCCCCGGCGGCAGCCATGGCAACTTCACGCCGGAACAGCGCGATAGGATTTACATTACCATTCGAGAGTTTCTGGCCAAGAACGGCCTCGGCTCCAAGTAGCGTAACGCCGCCCAACACCGTCGGGGACTCATCCAGTGTGCCTACTTCTGCGCCGCGAGCAATCCTCGCTCGGCCATCGCCTTTTTCAGAATCGCCGCCGCGGGCGGAAATTCCTTCTTGGCGTTGGCGAAAAATACGCCCTCGGCCACCATCAGAGGCGTCCACCCGAGTTTGGTCTTCGCATCCACCTGCGCGCCGTGATCCACCAGGTACTGCACGATCGACGGCTGTCCGGAGACCACCGCGCCGATCAGCGCCGTGCTCCCGCTCCAACGTGGATCGCCGACGCCTTTGTCGAGCAGATCGTCGATGTTCAGCGGATAATACAGCAGCGTGTAGCTCACCTCGCCGGTCATTGGATAGTCGCCGAAATCGGCATGGGCGTTGATGTCGTTGCCCGCCTCCAGCGCCAGCTTCACGGCTTCCAGTCTTTCCGGCTCCGCGACTCCGGTGAACGGCCCGGGGCTTTCCCCTTCCCAATAGTCGAGCCCTGAAGCCACCATCAGCGGCGTGACGCCGGCCTTGGTGTTGATCTTGGGATCGGCGCCCGCGGCAAGCAGCACGCGCATCAACAGTGCGTCGCCATTCTTCGCCGCCACATAAAAGGGAGTCGCGCCGACATAGCTCAAATAGTGGCGGCCCAGGTCGATACTAGGAGGGTTCTTGGCCGTGCCGCCTTCTTTCCCGAATCTCGACTCCTTCCAATCGACGCGGATATTGGGATTCGCGCCATGCTTCAGCAGCGACTTCGCCAGATCCAGGCTGCTGAGGTTGCCCTCCGGCACCGGAGTCCCCTTGGCCGTGTTGCCCACAGCCGCCGCGCCATCCGCGCCCGGCTTCCGCATCCACGTCAGAGCCAGCAGAGCCGACCCGCGCGGATCGGTCGCATTCGGATCGGCGCCGCGATCCAGCAGCACGCCGCCCATTTCGAAGTACGCGTTGATAATCGCCATGCCGAGCGCGCTGGTGCCGTCGGGCGCGGCGTCGTTCACGTTGGCTCCGTGATCGAGCAGCACCTTGGCGGCGTCGATATGATCGTTGCGAACAGCGAAAAGCAGCGGAGTAAACCCTCCGGTGGATTTCGCCTTCACGTCCGCGCCGAACTCGACCAGCATTGCCTCCGCCGCGGCGTTGCCTTCAGAAGCCGCCCACATCAGCGCGGTCTGCCCCTTGTAGGCTTCCTTCACGTTCGGATTCGCGCCAGCGGCAAGCAGAACTTTCAGGGCGTCGGCCTTGCCGGTGAGCGCCGCCGTCATCAGCGCGGTCTGCCCTTCCTCGGATGTGCCGTTCGGATCGGCGCCGGCTTTGAGTAGATGCTCGATCATCGCGGCGTTGCCGTTGACGCAGGCGAGCGAGAGCGGAGTGATGTTGTAGCGCGTCGCGGCTTTGGCGTTCGCGCCCGCGGCCAGCAGCAGATCGGCGATCTCCAAATTGTCGCGCTGCGCGGCCCAGTGAAGCGCGGTCGAGCCATCGGCGTCCGCGGCATTTACATCCGGGGCTTTGACGTCAGACCGCTGCGCGAGAAGCGCACGCACCTGCTTCGCATCGCTGCTCTTGACCGCGTCGATCAGCGGCTGGCCGGCAAGGCAAACAACCGCCGACGTCGCCAATAACAGGCCCAACAGCACAGCTTTCATGGGTGCCTCCCGCCGACCAGTATATGACAAATAAACGAGATATCCCGGCGCGTTGGTTCGCCCGCCGGACCCGCCCTTCCACGGGTCGCCGACTACACGAAGCCGTGGCGCGCCCGAGCGCACTCGGCTGGAACGTGGCCCTCCCCAATAACAGCTTCATTCAGCGAGAGTTGGCGTCGGTTCGCTCAAATTTACTGCGAACCTCGCCAAAAATATCTCCGGATTCCGTTATATCCAATGAGAGTCATTGTGAGAATACGAGAAACACCGGCGGCAAGACCTTTACTTTTCCGGGCGCGGAGGGGCTGGACCGACACGGAGGAGGTCAAGAGGCAAAAGGGTGACGGCCGTTCTTTAGTTTACAAGACGAAAGGGGGAGCATTATGAAGCTACAAACCATGAACGACTCGAGCTGGACGGTCCAATTGTTCGACGCGGCGACGCCGCAGAAGGTCGCCTTTACGTGGACGTATGTTTTCAGCCGCAGCGGTGCCGTTCGTTATAGGGATGATTCCAAAGGATGGAACGGCAGCGGCAATTGGAGGGTCGAGGGTGGCAAGATTGTCACTCGCTGGTCCGGGACCAAGATCTGGGAAGCCTGGGACCTGCCCCTCGATAGCGACGGGTCTACCGGCAAAAGGTACATGCAAAGTGTTAGTACCTTTGCCTTGAAAGCCAAAATGAACGTGGTCGATGTGGGGACCGTTTACACCCGCTCGAAGGGATTCAACACCGATTTCCTCACCAAGTGCACTCTCGCCATGAGCATTTTGCAGACATCCCAACTGCGCTTCGCGACGTGGCTCAGCGGCATCGCCATCGCCTATGGCCGGGCTTTCCAGTCGCATGCCAATTTGGTGGCGGCGCTCAACGATCTCCTCCGGAATGAGGATCTGATGGCGGAAGCGCTCTTGGGCCTGGCGCTCACATTCGTGGCGGGCGGCGTGGGCGGGCTGGTTGGCGGCGTCATGAAGAGGGCGACCAGGGGGGAAGAGGGCAAACTTGCCGACTTTATGGTGGATTCGATCAAGGACCTGTCCAAGTTTGCGGTGAGAACCTCCGGCGGCAATGCGATCGGCGTGTTCGCCAATGACGGACAGGGGATTAAGATCAGCGGCATGCCGGTATCGCCCCTGGAATGGGAGAACAGCGTCAACGAAAGGGTCTCCGGCGAAATGGCCGTGGTATCCAGTGCCATTACTGAATGGATCACGGCGATAACGAAAAACAATGTCTATTTCGACGCATCCTTCGACCCCGCGGTCGAGGTCGCCAAGAGCCTCGTACTGAAACGGGAGCAGGGCCCCGACGTGCCCCTTACAGAGCTGCGCGAGTTGGATGACAACGTCAAGCGCAATCTGCAACACCAGTTCGAACAGGGTTGGTTCGCGCCGTGGGTTAAGCAGGCCAAGTTCGCCGGGGAGAAGTCGATGACATACCCGGATGGGAATTGGCAAGGACGGGCAGCTAGTAGAAAACTGCTTCTCGACTATGGCCACCAAATAGGCTTCGCCCCTACCGATGCGCTCGTCAACCAATACTGTCCGGGAATCGAGAAGCCGTTTCCAGTGCGGTGATACTCCGAGGAAGAGCTCGCAATGGCGTACAAAATGAAGATACCCGAATCGTGGTTGAAGGCCAACCCAAAGACGGCGAACATCGGCTATCTCTTTAATCTCGACAGCGCCGTCGGCGATAGGTGCGCCAACCGAACTGACGACGTGATGCTGGTCCAATATATCCTCATGACCACCTTGGCCGATCCTAAGTCTACGTCTCAACCCATGAAAGGCCCGGGGCAGGTGAACGACTTCTTCGATTTCGTTGGTGCTTCGTACGACCAACTCAGCAGTGCGGGGGTCCAGATCGCCGAAGAATACCGCCGTCTCGCCAAGACGTTTTTCGACAACCAGGCACCGGTCCCAAACGGAGTATGCGATAGCGTTACGGTGACTTGGATCCGAATGTTCCAGATGCGAAACCTTCGACGGTACGTTTCCGCCATCGACGGCCGCATCGATCCCATTTCCCCGGCGCAGGGGCCCCAGGCAAAGAGCACCATGATCCGGCTCAACGTGGCGCTGCCGGTGTGGCAAACGGACATCGCAAAGTCGGATGCGCCAGGCGCGCTGAAACACGCTCTCAGCGACTTCCGGCGACAGGAGAGCGCACGCCGATTTCGCGTCATGCGAGTCGACCGCAACTAGCTTGCGGCAAAAGGAGAAAGGCAATATGAGCATCGATTCTAAGAACGCGACCACGTCGGCAGTTGAAAGTCCGGCGACGAAGAGCGCCCTTCGACTAGGAGGAAACCATGAAAACCCTATATGCACTTCTGAATGTGATCGGGATGAGAACGCCGGAATTGAGGGAGGTCCAACCTATGCGCTACGTTTTTTCTCATGGCAGGCGCCGGGCTGCTATGGCGTCTTTGCTCATTCTCGCGGGAACAATCGTAATTTCGAGAACGGTGAAGGGGCAGTTTCCGCCGTCGTCGAGCCAGACATTTATCCCTAACGGGACTTCTTTCCTCAACCCGGGCGGCGATTCTCAGACGTACAGCACGGTAGGCGGAGGAATCGATCAGGCAGGCCCATTCTTCCAAAGTCTGGGCACCAACGGCCGGAGTTGCGCCTCGTGCCATCAGCCGAGCGACGCCATGTCGGTGTCCGCCCTGGACGTCCAGCTGCGCTTCGATCAGACCGCGGGCCAGGACCCGATCTTCCGCACGGTCGACGGCTCCAACTGCGATCACAACATCGATGTCTCGACGCTTCTTGGACGCTACTCCGCCTATAGCCTGCTGCGCACGCGGGGCTTGATTCGCATCGCCCTGGCGGTTCCCTCGGGTGCGAATTATGCGGTCACCGCTGTCGGCAATCCATACGCCTGCAACGAGACCAATGTAATCTCGCAGTATCGTCGGCCATTGCCGGCCACGAATCTTCGATTCTTAAGCACCGTGATGTGGGACGGCCGGGAGTCCACTCCGCTCACGGGCACAACCAAAATCCTCTATGCGAACTATCCCGGGTCGCTCCAAGGCGACTTGGCCCACCAGTCGGTTGATGCTACCGTTACCCACGCGCAGGGTGACGGCACGCGGCCGACCACCGCCGAGCAGCAGGAAATCGTCAATTTCGAGATGGCGTTATACACCGCGCAATCCTTGGGTTTCTTCACCGGACCTCTGAACTCCTCGGGCGGCAATGGGGGGCCGGCGCCCCTGGCTACGCTACCGTTCTTCATCAGCATCAACTCGAGCGTCCACGCTTTACTCCCCAACGGTCCGGAACAGCCGGGCGGGCTGGTGACGCCGGGCGATGGTCAGTTCACTTCCAACATCTTCAACCTCTACAACGCCTGGTCGGCACTGCCTTCGTATGATCTCCGTGCGTCGGTGGCCCGTGGGCAGACCATCTTCAACACCAGACCCATCACCATCACGGGCGTAGCCGGCATCAACGACGATGTTTCCGAGGGCGGACTGGTCTCCGGCGGGATTCCTTCGCTTACCGGGACCTGCGGCACCTGCCACGACTCGCCCAACGTAGGCAACCACTCCTTCCCCACGCCCTTGAACATCGGGACCGGCGACCCCAGCCCTTCGAATGCTTCGGTCAATATGGGCGGGTTGGACATCACCTATCTGCCCAGGATCACCGTGTGCCAGCTAGTGAACGGTCAGCCGGGCAACAACTGCAAGACCACTAGCGATCTCGGCCAAGCATTGATCGACGGCAATTTCGCTCATGTCGGCAAGATCAAGGGACCGATCCTCCGCGGCCTCTCCGCCCGCGCCCCGTACTTCCATAACGGCTCCGCTCAGACCCTGCTGGATGTCGTGCATTTCTACGAGAACCGTTTCGCACTTGTCCTAAGCCCACAGGACGAACTGGATCTGTTCAACTTCCTGAGCGTGCTCTAGCACCGCTTCCTTCGGTCGCGGCTCAGAACAGCTACTAGAGTCGTGACCAAAGGGAGCGGATACAACGTACCGTTTTTCCACGACCTGCTGTCGCGCCGCGCACTTCGAGACGGGATACCGACAGTAGGGGGTCAGTTCACACGGGCCAAAGCCAATTGGCGCTGGACGAAGGGGTTAATCGCAAGCTTGCTATCCCAGTGTTCCCACAGCTTGCGGCGCTCCGCTTCCCAGTTAGTGGCTTCTTGGGCGCGGCGATCTTGGCGCAGAACGCGCGCCAGGGCCTTGTAGGCGTTCGACATATAAACCGCGTTGCGAAGGTCGTTCTCCGGATCGGGATTCGATTCGTTCACCCTGGCCATCAGGTCCACATAGGTGTCGGCGGCCTTTGCGAACTGGCCAGTCGCTGCGTAATGGTCGGCCAAAGCCCGTAGCGCGATATCGGCTTCGCTGGCCAATTCGATTTTGGCTGTCGGATAGTCCCCCGTTTTTCGTAAAATTTCGAAGGCCTCGTCAACCCGCTGTTTTCCGTCGCTCTCGCGATGTAGCGCACGCAGGGCATAGGAGGAACTGGCCAGCAGTTTCGCCTCCTGCCGGTGGGTCGCTATATTCGTATTCTTGGCCTCGCGCACGCTGCGGATGCAAGCATTGTAAACTCCCAGGGCCGACTGCGGATCGGTGTGCCGCAGTACATCGCCCAGATGCCATCCCACTTCGCTGACGAGTTGGTGGTCGGTGATATCGTCAGGATCTTTCTTTGCCAGTTCCTCCCCAATGTCTAGCGCCTGCCGGAATGCCGCGGCGGCATCTTGCGGCCGGTCCAGGCTGATGCCTTGATCCTCACCCAGGATGGAACCTTCACGCATTAGAGCCAGCGCCAGGTTCGCGCGCTGCCAGGTGGTGTCGGTTTCCGTTTGCTGCTCCTCCAGCCGGCGGGATTCACGAACCGCCGTCAAAGCTGAATCCAGTTGTCCCGATTCTCGCAGTGCATCCGCCAGGATTCCGTAAGCCAGGCTTTGCTGTGCGCCGGTTCCCTGCATTGATTGCGCGACTTCGATTGAGCGCCGGGAGTACTGGATCGCATCATCGAGCCGGTGATAATCGGCAAACGTCACCGCCACGTTGCTGTACATGAACGAGACTTCTTTCACCTCGTTTGAATCGAGATGCCTTGAATCAAGATCGCCCAGGGCAGTTAAGCGGCCCATTTCCTCGGCTGCCCGCCGCGCTTGTGCTAACGCCTCCTCCCGTTTGCTTTGCGTATCGGCTAACACCATGCGATCGTGCGCGATGGTTGCCGAAGTGAGCAGGGCTTTGCGGTTTCTCGGGTCCGATTTCAAGACGGATTCCACCAACTCGTCGGCTTTTCGGAGGCTCTCATCCGCGGATGCGAACTGGCCCAGGTTTGAATTCACTGGAACGCCCTGCACGTGCGCCAACTGCACGTAGGCGGAGCCGATCTCAAGTGCCAAGTCCTTGTCGCCGCGCGCCTCCGCGCCCACCTTCTGCAAGTATTCGAGTGAGGTGGACACGATCAGTTGCCGGGCCTTGGTGGTGCCGGGCGTGTTACGGATCGCCACATCGATGTCGAACACCTTGTTCGCCAATTGACGGACCTGGAGGAATCGCTGCTCGGCAATGGAACGCTCGCGGTTCGCAAGATACAGCCCGGTGGAAAGACCGATCACGGCCACGGCGCTGGCTGTGACAGGGACCCAATAGCGCCGCACAAACTTTCTCGCGCGATACCAGGAATTGCCGGCGCGAGCGCGGACTGGCCGGTTCTCAAGGAACGCCCGGACATCCTCCGCGAACGCGTCCACGGTCGCGTAGCGCTCATCCGGTTCGGCGCGAAGCGCCTTACGCACCACGAATTCGATGTCTCGTGGAATCGTGTCCCAAGTCTTTTGTCCGTCACCCGCGAGGAGCTTTTGCAAAACCGCTCCAAGGGAGTAAATGTCGGTCGCGGTGCTGTGCGCCTCGCCGCGCATCTGCTCCGGGCTGGCGTATTCCGGGGTCAGGATGCGAACCAGCGTGCGCGCGTCTTCGGAATCATCCAGGATCTTGGCGATACCGAAATCCAGCAGCTTGGGGCGGCCGGCGGAGTCCACCAGGATATTCGAAGGTTTCAGATCCCGATGGATGATCAGGTTTCGATGCGCATACGAGACTGCCTCGCAGACTGCGAGAAATAATCTCAGGATGCCGCGCAAATCGAACTGGGCGCAATACGTGTCGATGGCGACGCCGTCGATAAACTCCATTACCAGGTACGGCTGGCCGTCAGCGGTGTGGCCGGCGTCGAGAAGACGGGCGATGCCAGGATGGTTCAGGGAAGCGAGAATGCGGCGTTCCCGGAGGAAGCGCTCGTGAAACGCCGGCAGATCGGCGCTGGATCGGACCACCTTGATCGCGACGTGCTGCTCCACCTCGCCGTCGGTGCGCTCAGCCAAGTACACCGCGCCCATCCCGCCGCTGCCCAGGGGCCGGATCACACGATACGGCCCCCACCTGCTTTGGTTCGAAAAGGTTTGGTTCGGAAGATACCCGTCGGCCTGCAGAATCTCCCCGGCAGCCTCGGCGATGTGTTTGGTCAACGACTCGGCACTCCCATCGAATTGAAGCAGCGATTCCACTTCGTTCCGAAGGTCCGGAGGAACCTTCCGGCTGGCGTAAAATGCCTCGCGTGCCGGCGGGGCAAGGTCGGCCAGTTCTTGGAAGAGCGATATCACTTCGTCGCGCAAGAAAGCCTCGTTTGTGGCGGTGTGGTCACGAAGTATTATGTCGGAATCAGGCCGTTTGCCGCAACCACGCCGGCGCAATCTCCGGCGAGCTCCTTAGGGTATCTCCGCCGCGCGACAATGACAGTACGTACTCGGGATGCCTTCTGAGGTCACACTGCTACTGCAACGCTGGCGGGATGGGGATGACAGCGCACTCCATGCTCTAATGCCGCTCATTTACAGTGAGCTGCATCGCATGGCGCGGTTATTCCTGCGGAACCGCCGGCCGGGCGAGACGCTACAGCCGACAGCGCTGGTGAATGAAGCCTATCTCAAACTGGTCGACAACGGACAGCCGCAATTCGTCGATCGCGCCCATTTTTTGGCGGTTATGTCGAAGGTGATGCGCCAGGTGCTCATCGATCATGCTCGTGCGGCTGCGGCCATCAAGCGTGGCGGCCAGGCGCAACGGGTCGATTGGGATACAGCTATCATCGTCGAGTCGGCTGGCAGCCAGAGCCAACTTCGGATACTGGAAATCGATCGGGCGCTGGAGGCGTTATCAAGTGAAAATCCAACTCTGGCTCGAGTCGTCGAGATGCACTACTTCGGCGGCATGACGGCCGAGGAGATCGCGCTGGTGGCCGAACGCTCCGCGCACGTGATCCGCCATGAGCTCCGGCTGGCGCGAGCGTGGCTGCGCCGCGAACTTGCGGACCGGTGAGAAGAGCTGAATCTGGCGAGGAAGAGGGATTCGGTCAAAAGGGCGGCTCGTGATACGATGACCGGAAGCCGGGAGTGAAAATGCAAATCCCGGTGAAACATGGAGGCGTCAAAGTGATACCGATCCCAGTTTCGTTTGCGACATTGAAAGCTTTCTATCCGATGCGTCCCTTAGGCGGCGAATTGAAGAAATACATGGATGACCTGAACAAGCCATATCCTAAATTGGGGCCCGATAAAAAACCGATAATGGGAGCCGATAACAAGCCAGTAATGGTGCAGCCAAACAATACACCGTGCTGCATCCAGGTGAGTCATGCCTTGAATTTGGCGGGCCAGACGATATCCAAGACTTATCAGAACGCCAGACGGTCAAACGCGCTGATCACGGTGAATGGAACTTCAAATTATTATCTTCTGGCGGTGGACGAACTGGAACTGTGGATGACTGAGCGCTACGGGTGTGGAATAAACCTCTGCGCCCTCGCGGATTTGCCCAACAAGAAAGCGCAAGCCATTCAAGGGATGCGAGCCTTTCTCGCGGGGCTAAAGGGCATCCTCGTGTTCCGCGATGGGGGTTTTGGATTGCATACCGAACTGTGGGACGGCACCCAAATATTACAAAGAGATATGGATGAGACCAACTTGTTCTCTCAACCCCGCGTCCTTTTCTGGTATTGCAATTTATCTCTTTGACCGGGGTTTCGTTGTTTCGAGCGCCTATGCCGGACCTCGCACCTGTCCCTGGCGCCGAGGACGCCGCCGGTGGGTAAGAATGTACGGCGTGAAAAAAAGCCCCCTCCCCGGTATTCGGGGAGAGGGCCACTGGAGTCGGAACGTATTTTAATTGTCGTCCGGGTCAACGTTGGTGCGTGCCGAGTTCTTGAAGTCGCTTGGGGGGCGAACCTTGCTCTCGCCGGGATAGGGCCGCACAAACCCGGTGGACATGTACCAGTTAAAGTGGTTGACGAAGTCCGGGTCTTCGGCGTCGGGCTTGGTCAGTTTGCCGGCGAAGACCTGGTTTTTCTTCTTGAGCCAGGCCGCCTGCAGGGACTTGACCTGACCGCTGCTCTTTCGGTCGGCTGCGCTCGCTGTAGTGCCCTGGTACAGCGGGATCTGGTTCGGCACGTGCGTCCACGGCTGGAAGTTCTCCGTGGGCGGAACGCCCGGGACGAAAGCCGTCCTCATCGGCGACGCCACCAGGTCGAACTGGTTCATGGGCGGCAGACCGAGGATTTGCTCCATCGTCCGAGTCATGTTGACCTGCGTGTAGTAGGTGTGGTCGGTGGGTGCGTTCTGCACGGCGTAGGGACTGACGATATAGCCTGGGCTGCGGTGACCGTCGACGTGGTCGACGCCGTTCTGCGCGTCGTCTTCCTCGATGAAGATTGCCGAGCTGTCCCACACGTTGCTATGGCTGATGTAGTCGATAATGCGCCCAACGGCCAAGTCGTTATCGGCCTGTTCGGCTGTCGGGACCGGCGGGCCGCCGGTGTGGTCGCACATTACCCACAGGATGCTCAACGCGGGCACCGTGCCGGCCGCGACGTCTTTGTTGAAGTCCTGCAGCCACACATCGACGCGGAACTGATCTGGGATGCCCAGATCGAACTGCGGGAAGTTCCTGATGAGGTGGTTGGACACGGCCGGGAGCGAGGACTGTGCCTGGACCGTGTTCTGGAAGTACAGCGTCTTCTCGCCCGGAGTGCCAGGTGCTGCGCAATTAGGCCCTCCCTCGAAGCACTGCGAGTCGTTGTAAAATTGCGTCCAGCTCGGCTCCTTGGTCGACCCGTTCGGCTGTAGGAACATATCATTCTCGACGTATTCGCCGTAGATCTTCACCGGCAGACCCGCCGCCTCTGCTTCCGAGAACAGGAAGCCCTTTTTCTGGTAGGCGAGTGCATCCCCGGCGTTCCCGCCTGGATAGCTGCGGACCCAGTCAGGCGACTGGATGTCGTCGGCGTAGGGCGCCATTCCCTCGGTGATCCACTGGTGACCGTCAGCCGACTGGCGGCTCGGGTCGTAGAAATTGTCGAAGAGAGGGAAGCGCTTCACCAGTCGGTGCGCGTTCGGCGTGACGTTGCCGCCGAACACTGCCAGCGAGGGGTCGCCATTGCCGGCGGCCACGTCGCCCAGGATCTGATCGTAGGTGCGGTTTTCACGGACGATCAGGAACACGTGCTTGATCAGCGACGG
>Ga0209415_10004050_pt1 | contig 26975 bp, 18 predicted proteins | sample PeaSoiSIISIP2007_FD_187696 | JGI IMG/M metagenome (GOLD analysis project Ga0209415, IMG submission 187696) | Peat soil microbial communities from Weissenstadt, Germany - SII-SIP-2007 (SPAdes) (version 2) | ecosystem: Environmental > Terrestrial > Soil > Wetlands > Peat | place: Germany... | reverse complement strand
GGCGGCGCGGGCGTGGGCAAGACGGTCATCATCATGGAGCTGATCAACAACATCGCCCAGAAGCACGGCGGCGTTTCAGTCTTCGCCGGCGTGGGTGAGCGCACCCGCGAGGGCAACGACCTGTGGCTCGAAATGCAGGAATCGGGCGTCATCGATCCGCACGATTTCACTAAGTCCAAGTGCGCGCTGATCTACGGCCAGATGACCGAGCCGCCCGGGGCCCGGTTGCGGGTGGGTCTCACGGGCCTGACCGTGGCCGAATACTTCCGCGACGAAGAACACCAGGACGTGCTGCTGTTCATCGATAATATTTTCCGCTTCACCCAGGCCGGCTCGGAGGTTTCGGCGCTGCTGGGCCGCATGCCCTCGGCGGTGGGATACCAGCCCAACCTGGCCAGCGAGATGGGCGAACTGCAGGAGCGCATCACCTCCACCAAGAACGGCTCCATCACCTCCGTGCAGGCAATCTACGTGCCCGCCGACGACTACACCGACCCCGCGCCGGCCACCGCCTTCGCGCACCTGGACGCCACCACCAACCTCTCCCGCGATATCGCCTCGTTGGGTATCTACCCGGCGGTGGATCCGCTGGCTTCCACCTCGCGCATTCTGGACCCGCTCATCATCGGGCAGGACCATTACGATACCGCGCAGGCCGTGAAGGGGATTCTGCAGCGCTACAAAGACCTGCAGGACATCATCGCGATCCTGGGTATCGACGAGCTGTCGGACGAGGACAAACTGACCGTGGCGCGCGCGCGCAAGATCCAGCGCTTCCTGTCGCAACCGTTCCACGTGGCCGAGCAGTTCACCGGGTTCGTGGGCAAGTACGTGAAACTGGCCGACACCATCCGCGGATTCAAGGAAATCGCCGACGGCAAGCACGACAACATTCCCGAGCAGGCCTTCTACATGCAAGGCACCATCGAAGAAGTGCTGGAGCGCGCCGAAAAGCTGAGGTCCTGACCATGCCCGACCTGATCGAACTGGAAGTGGCCACACCGGAGCGTCTGATGGTGCGCGAGAAGGTATCCGAAGTGCAAGTGCCCGGCCAGGACGGCTACCTGGGAATTCTGCCTGGCCACGCGCCCTTGCTGGGGCTGCTCGGGACCGGGTTACTGAGCTACCGCGTGGGGCCAAACCGGCGTTATCTGGCCGTACAGGGCGGTTTTCTCGAGGTGCAGCCGGAGCATTTGCGGGTGCTGGCGAATGTGGCCGAGCGCGCCGAGGAAATCGACGTGCAACGCGCCAAGGACGATCTGAAAAAAGCGGAGGCGGACGCTGTGAATCCGTCGATCGGAATCGACCCGGCGGCGGCATGGGCGGTCATCCTGCACCAACAGGCGCGGGTCGAGGCTGCGGAGAAGAACTCGACGCCGGGCTAGCAAGGGGCTAGCAATAGCTCAGCTAGGGCGCGCCTGCCACTGCCAGCCCGCCTCCGCCGCGCTCGGTCGCGCTCCCCGGCGTACCGCAGTTCACAAGAAGCCAGCCGCCATCGGGTGCCGCTTCCGGCATCTGTATGTCCACTTGGTAAATGCCGATCATTCCCGGCGCCAGCCCGGCGAAGTCTACCTCCAGCGGCGGCCCGGTCTGGCCATAGCCCACGTGGCACTCGAATGGATCGGCCAGCGGGTACAAACGATCCAGCGGCGTGGGCATCCCGGTCGCCATGGCCGGCGTCACGGCGCCCAGGCCGACAGCATAGGCGTGAATCACTTCTCCAGGCTGGGCGGGCGAGCTCGAGGTCACCAGGGCACTGAAATCCTGGTGGGCGGCGATCAGGGCGCCGTAATCGAAAAAGTACGGCGCGCGCGGCGCCACCGCGACCTCTGTCGCCGGACAACCTTCGAAGACCGACGAGTGAACGAGAGCCACGGCAATCGAGGCCCGCGGCGCCAGTTCGAACGGAACCTGAAACCAGATTTCATCGGGAGAGATACTCAGCAGCGGCAAAGGCGCGCCATCTGCCAGCACCTGCACCCCGTCCAGTTCGGAGGGCAGCGGCACGGGCGCAACCGCCGTTGAATCCGTCAGTGCGCTTCCGCGGATCGGCAGGATCGATCCGGGGATGAGAACCGTGAATCCCGGGACGCACACCGGCGTCGGTCCGATCAGTTCCCGCACCACACCGCTCTGCGCATCAATCTGGACCACGCGGCTGTCCGTGACGGTAAACACGGATCCGCCCAGGCCCGCGATCACCGCCGCATCCACGGCTTGCGGGAAATTCGTCAGTTGCTCGTTCCCCGTTCCATCCGGATGGATCGTGAAAACTTGCGCTACCTGTGCGATCCCCGGCACGGCAACATAGGCAACCAGGTTTCCATCGTTGCCGATGGATGCACTGAATCCCGTGCCGGAGCGCGCCAGCAGCACGTCCTGGCCGGTGCTCAGCTTCAGGGCGCGCAAGTGCACTCCCGCCGCAGTCGAGGCGGTTTCGTAGACCACCCATGTGCCGCTGTCGTTAATGATCGCCGTGGCGGGCTGTTCGGATGTTGCGAGGCTGCGCGCGCCCTGTGGGCTCCACAGGGTCAGCACCCCGGTTTGCTGGTCGAACCCCAACACACGCCCGTCGCTGGTCACCGCCTGCCGCCCGCTCGCCGGCCGGACCGGCGCATGAAAAGTCGTTCCGGCCTGCAGATCGTGCAGGTCCAGAGTGTTGGCTTCAAGCGGGAAGCTGGACCGCGGGAATTGCAGGGCATTGAACACAAACCTGCCGTTGCGGCTGATCTGTGCCTCGCCCGGCAGCGGCGTCCCATAGGGCTTCCCGCCCACCGACAGCACAGAGTCGCTGGTGGTCGGATAGGTGATACAGGAACTTCCGCCGATGCATAGCCGGTATTCGGTGTACGAAAACACGCTGCCATCGCCGCTCACCTGGGGGTTGCCCTGAGACTGCTGCGGGCTCCCCGTGCTCACAGGCGGCGGAACCGTCATTCGCTCGATCGCTCCGGCTTGAATCCGGTATATGGCAGGGGTTGCGGGCAGGTTCTGCGACAGCTCGGACGCCAGCCGCACACTGGTCACGAAGTAGAGCTGCGAACCGTCATCGGTAGGGGCCAGACCCGAGAATTGCGCGGACGCACTCCCCGCCAGCAAGAGCGCCAGCGCGCTCCGTCCAGAATACGCCGGAATTTTCATTTTGGACTCCAGGGTCCTAATTCAGTGTAACCCGCCTCAGCGCGCGGGCTGACTCATGAAGGCGGCGATGTCCTTAGCCGCTTTGGTCTCCACGCCGGGCTTTTGCAGGAACCCGAGATCGCGGAACCAGTCGATGAAGCGGAACTGCCAGGTGCCGTACGGTATGTCGTTGCGGTCCGTCAAACCGCCGGTCATGCGGGTGCCGTCGGGCAAGGCGTCGCCGGGGTGGCGGCCATTGCCGTAGATGTGCATCTCGATGTTCGGCACGCTGATGGCCATCATTGCGCTGAAGTATTCGATTGCCCAGACCGCATGGCCCCGGTCGTTCGAGCCCGCACAGGCGATGAAGGCGGGAGGAACGTTGCGCGGAATCGGTGGGGGAGTGCGATTGCGGGCAAAGGGCGAGGGACCGGGATAGATGATGCCCACGAAGTCGGGCCGGGAACTGATGCCCGCCAGAGGATCGCCTGTGTCGTTATTCTTCTTGTCGAAGTCTGTAAACAGAACTGCCGCCGGAGCGGATAATTCCGCGCCCGCGGAAAAGCCCATGATCCCGATTTTGCTCGGATCGATGTTCCATTCCTTGGCGTAAGCGCGCACCAGCCGGATGGACTGGAGGGCATCGTTTACCTCGTCGGTCTGCGGGTTGTAGCCGTCGCGGCGGAGGCGATTCCGCAGGATGACGGTCGTGACGCCGTAGTTGTAGAAAAAGGGAACGAAATCAGCGGCCTCCGAGCCGACGTTAAGGGTGTTGTGCCCGCCGCCCGCCGCCAGGATTACGGCAGCGCCGGTATTGAGGCCGCGATCTACCGTGTGTACTTCGATGGAGGGGTTGTGAATGTTGACGATGCTGTTGATTCGCCCCGGCACGGTCTGGCTCATGTTGTATTGCTCGGGCTCGCGGATACGGTCCATTTTGAGGAAAGGCGAGCCAGGCGGATAGAGAGCGACCACCACGCCGCCCGGCAGAATGGGCAACGGAGCATAAGCAGCGTCGGTCGCCGGCCCTGGCTTCGGCACTCCGAGAGGGGCGGGAAGCGGAGGCAACGGCGCGCGCGGACTGCTTTGTGCGCTGGCGGCGACTATCGCGAGTGACGTGCAGAGCAGGGAAGCGAATGCTAACGGAATTCTGTTCTCTTTCATGACGGTTACCCTGATTCGAGTGCCTGCCAAGACTATATCACTGGCGCCCGGGAACAGAGCGTCGTCACCTGTGACACGACCGGCCATCGAGTGCATGTGGTGAAGCTGGAGTGGACGCCCGGCGCCTAGCCGCCGCCGGCAGCAGGCGGGAGCGAAGCGCGCGAGGCGGCCGCCGCACCCGATGGTACGTTGACCGCATTTGAGAAACCGCTTACTTAACGGACCGCCGCAATTGCCGCTTCCAGTGCGGGGTCGCGGCCGGCAAGGGCATCCGCCAGGGTGCGCGGGGCGGCCACATCCGGTTCCAGCGCCGCCGGATCGGCGTTCTTCGCCAGCCCGAAGTACTTCGTAGTGTACTGAACCACGAGCTTGGAGTTAGGGAGAGTCAGGTGCTTGACCTCGCCGTAGCCGTTTGGCTTTCCTCCCGCGGGCTCACCCACCAGTGTGGCGTGCAAGCTCCGCTGCAACTCGATCGCATTATCCAAGGCCGAGGAAATCGTCGATGGCCCGATCAGCACGTAAACTGGTCCGATGGCCTTGAGGCGCGAAGCGAGCCCGCTCTTGAGCGGACCGATGACGCGCGAATCGCCACCGCCATTCTGGCGCAAGTCGATCACCACGCGCTTCGGCTGATGGGCATCTGCTTCGGCCAGCACCTGGCGTGCGAAATCGCTGAAGCGAAACTTGGGATCGTTCCGGCAGGCGTTGTATTGGATGAAGAGCGTCTGCGAATCGGCCAGGTACCGATACCAGTAATCCTTTCCCGGCTGGCTGCGAAAGAGCGGAAGTGGAATGCGCAGGGCTTCGGTGACGGGAACCCTGGCCCCTCGGGGATCTGCCGGCGCCACGGACAGGGTGAAGGGCGCCGTGCCCGGCTTTTCCAACTTGAGAACCACGCGGCCATCCTCACCGAGCAGGCCGAGGTGCTGCAGCACCGCCCGCGGCCGGATGAACTCCGCAGCCTGTTCGCGCAGCCATACGTCGTTCTCATGCGAGATGTACGGCGCGAGCGCAGCCAGGAGCTGTTCCGGCGTCATGGAGCCGATGCTCAGGACGCGCGCGCCGAGCGCAGCCGAGTAGTCGGAGGACGCGCCGATCACGGCCAGACCATCCGGATACCAGTGGAAAGCCAATGGCAGGCGGTCGAAGAAACCCATGCTCAACGGGACTGCCACGAGGTTGTGCGCGACGTTGGCGCTGGCTACCAGGCGCATCAGCCGTAGGACAATCTCCGCATCGGAAATCCTGGGAATGTCCGCTCCCAGAGCTTCCATTGCGGCATCGAACTTGGCTTTCGGGTAAAGCTTCGCGAAATCGATTTGGCCGCGCGTAGAGATGCCGCGATGGAAGTCCACGCTGCGGCCGGGCGCTCCCAATCCGGCGGCAAAGAACTGCAAGTCCTGCTTCCATTGCGCCTCGCGCTCGGCGGGCGCCGGCTGGTCCTGCGCCAGGCTGACGCTCAAGAGTCCGGCTGCCAGCAGTGGATGGAGTAGCACAAGTAACATCACGGTCAACCCTCTATCACGACGGGAGACGCACGCCGGCCGCAAACGTTTCCATTCTTCCGCGCGAGCCGCGCGGCATGCCGGCGCTCAATCCGCTCTGCGAAATTGCATGCTGGCGCTATCTACATGGCTACCGTCATGAGCCAGCTTCACGACACGGCCCGCATCTTCAGGTGGTACCATTACCACGGCCTGATGCCGACAATCAACATGTTCTACGGGATATTGATTCGGATGTTCTTCAACGATCACCCACCACCTTCCACGCCCGAGCGAGTTTGAAGCCAGGACATCAGAACCCCGACAGTGATCGAGGGCCGATTGCCGCGACGGGCCTTGGAACTGGTCCAGGAATGGGCGATGATACATAGAGCGGAGTTGGAAGACAACTGGCGGCTCCGCAGCGAGAAGGCGTTGCCAGCGAAGATCGACCCGCTAGCCTAGCTTGAGCGGAGCGCGTTGCTTATGTATTGGGACCTGGTAGAAGTAAGACCGGAAGCGGACCATCGCCTGTTCGTCCGCTTCGCGGACGGTTTGAGTGGGTACGTCCAGTTGCGCGAAGAGGAACTCATCGGCGTCCTGGCGCCTCTGCGAGACGCGGAGTTCTTCCTGGGAGTCTACATCGATCGGGGCGCGGTGGCATGGCCCGGAGAGATCGACCTCGCGCCGGACGCGATGTATCAAGAAGTGGCTCGCCGGCCCGTGACGCGCGTGGGCTGATGGAAGCAGCAGATCACGCCCATGGAACCCCCGGTCAACGGAATGAGCGGCCGCCAATCGAATGACGCCAACACACGCTGCCCGCGATCCCCTGCAAACCAGCCCCTGCCAGCCCCGGTTGGCGCCTGCGCGGTTCGCTGCTAATCTGAAAGCATGGCGACACTCCTAGAGAAGGCCTTGGAGAAGGTTGGCGCCTTGCCTCGGGACGAGCAAGACGCGATTGCCTCCGAAATCCTCGCTTCCCTCGCCCACGAAGAAGCCTGGAGGGAGCGTTTCTCGGAGAAGCGTGAGGTCATCCGCTGAATGGCCCGCGAGGCCCTCGAAGAGGATGCCCGGGGCGAAACCCTTCCGCTGATGATCTGCCTTGATTGAGCCGCGGACAACACGCCGGTTCTGGCGATCTACTCGTATCGCAAAGCTTCCATCGGATCCACGCGAGCCGCTCGCCGAGCCGGCACATAGGCCGCCGCCAGCGCCACTGCGATCATCGCCGCAGCCCCGAAGGCGATCGCAACCCCGCTCCTTACCGCCAGGCCCTGAATCAAGCTCGCCGCCAGTTTCCCGCCCCACAACGCCATCGTTACTCCCATGGCCAGGCCCGCCACCACCATTCCCAGCGCGTCTCGCAGCACCATGCGAGTCACATCGCCGCGCGTCGCGCCCAGCGCCATGCGGATTCCGATCTCGTTGATGCGCCGCGCCACGGTGTAGGCCAGCAGCCCGTACAGCCCCACCGCCGCTAGCAACGACCCCAGCGCTCCGAACAGCCCCGACAGCGTGGCGATCAGCCGCTCCGGCACGATGGACGCATCCACCTGGTCGGCCAGCGTGGTGACGCGCACCAGCGGCACCGTCTTCAGCAACCCCTGAACCGTGCGGCGCACATCGCCCGCCACGGTCGCCGGCGCGACGTTCGTCCGCAGCAGAAAATGCGAGCCCACCCGGCTCGCCTGAAACGTGTCCAGGTAGATGGTACGCCACGTCTCTTCCCGTATCTCCTGGTACTTCGAATCGCCCACCACTCCCACAATCTCGTACGGCCGTTCGTCGCCGTCGAAAGTGACGTGCATTCCCAGCGGTGAGCCGTTGCCGAAGTAATACCGGGCCATCGTCCGATTGATGATCGCCACCAGCGGGCCGCCTTGATCCTGGGGCCGGAAATCGCGCCCAGCGAGGATCGGCGTGCCCAGAGTCTCGAAGTATTTGGGCGCCACCCAGTTCTCCACGATCAGGCGGACTTCCCCGGGGCTGGCCTGGTAGCCCTCCACCGTGAGATTCCGCGAGGCCCCCGCGCCCGAGATCGGAGTCACCGCGCTGAGCGTGGCCGAGCGCACACCCGGAATCGCTTCCAGGCGCCCCAGCAGTTCCTGGCAGGCGCGCGACAATCGTTCGGCGTCGTATCCGCTGCGCGCCGCATCCAGCGTCGCCAGCAGCACGTGGTCGCGGTGGAAGCCCAAGTCGAGGTTTTCGAGGTTCGCGAGGTGCCGGACAAACAGGCCGGCCGCGCTCAACAGCACCAACGACAAAGCCACCTGCGCCGCTACCAGGCTCTTCACGAAAAGCCGCCGCCACCACGTCTCTCCCGCCCTCCCAAACGTGCACAACGCCGCGCGCAGCGCCGATGCCGGGACGCTCGCGTATGCGCGCAGCGCCGGCGCCAGCCCGAACAGCAATCCCGTCAGCATGCCCGCGCAGGCGGTGAACAGCAGCACGTCCGCATCCGGCCTCGCCTGCAACTCGATGCGCCCCGGCCCGGGCGTGGACATGATGATCCGCACCAACACACTAGTTCCGAAATACGCCATCAGGATGCCCAGCAGGCTGCCCCCCGCGGAAAGCAGCAGTGACTCGGTCAGCACCTGGCGCAGCAGGCGAAGCCGGCCCGCGCCCAGCGAGACGCGCACCGCCATTTCACGCTCCCGCGCGGCGCCGCGCGCCAGCAGCAGGCTGGCCACATTAGTGCACGCGATCAGCAGCAGCAGCCCCACCACCGCCATCAGCGCGGCTAGCGGCCTGCCGTACTGCTCGCGCAATCGCGACGTGAGACCCGCGCCCGCGGGCTCCAGGTCCAGCACCAGCTCGATGGTATAAGGATTGGCGCCGGTCTTGGCCTGTTCCTCTACGATCCGGCGGTCCAGCACCGACAGCTCCGCGTGTGCCTGCGCGAGCGACACACCGGGCTTCAGCCGCCCGACCAACGCCACCGGCATGTTGCGGGAAGTGCCGCGTGCGGGGCTCGCAGCCATCGGAAGCCAGACGTCTCGATGGGTCCCCACCTGCCATGCTTCGAACCCGCGCGGAGCCACCCCCACGATCGTCACCGGCACATCCTGCACGAAGATTCGCTTGCCCAGCACACCGCGGTCCGCCTGGATCCGGCTGTTCCACCACGACCAGCTCACCACCGCCACCGCAGAAGTATCGGCGCCCACGTGGTCGTCTTCGGGGCCGATCAGCCGCCCCAACGCGGCCTTCATGCCAAGCACCTTGAAGAAATTCCCGTCCACGTATCCGCCGTCCACGCGCTCCAGTTCGAGGCCCTCGCCGCGCACGTCGAAGCTGGCGGGTGCGGCCGCAATCAGGCCCGAGAGCACGCGGTTGTTCTCGCGCAGTTCCTGGAAAGCCTGCCACGTGAAGCTGTTCGCCTGGTGGCCTTCCCGCGGCAACCGGTGCAGCAGCTCGACAAGCTGCTCCGGATGCTCCACCGGCAGCCTGCGCAGCATCACCGTGTACATCAGGCTGAAAATCGCCGTGTTGGCCCCGATCCCCAGCGCCAGCGACAGCACTGCGACGGCCGTAAATCCCGGACTGCGGCGCATCATGCGCAGGGCATAGCGAACGTCCTGCATCATTGCTCACCCCCTCCCTTCTTCAACAACTCCGGCCAATTCACGATCACGGTCAGCGACTCGCCGGCCTGCCCCGGAGTGGCGCGCACCAGGAAGCGCTGGCCGTCCGGAGCAGTGTCATAGGGAGGCCAGCCGTTATCCAACACGGGGAGCGCGAACAATTCGCGCGGAGCAGACGGCTCCACGGATTCCACCCCCAGTTTGAGGCTCACCGCCATCATCTTGTTGTCCGGCGCCACGTAGAATAGCTCGCGCCCTCCGAGCCCCCATTGCGGATACTGTCCACCGCCCGTCGAAATCTGAAACTTCCCGCGGGGCTCCGGGAAGGCCTGGATGTAGACCTCGTACCGCCGGTCTCGTCCGACTGGTAGGCCACCCAACGCGGCGGCGATTCCGGTGAAAAGCGGCCAAACGTCTCGTTGAACGACGTCCGCAGGTAAGGCCTCGGCTTGGCATCGGGGGCAGGCCTGCCGTCGGGCATCATGGGAAGCACCCACAGGTCGCGCTGGGTTTCGGGAGCGGCTTCATAGTAGAGGACCCATCGCCCGTCGCGCGACCAGTCCGTGGCGAACTGAGGGTTGGGCGATTGCGTGAGGCGCTCCCGGGTCCCGGCCCCACTCGACTCTTTGCGGAATATGTTCCGGAATCCGCCGGCACTGAAAACAATCGTCCGGCCGTCCGGTGACCAAACTGGGAAATAATTGAGATTGGAATCCGCGGTGAAACGACTGGCAACGTTGCGTTCCGTCTCCAACAGCCAGAGGTCGCTGCCGCCCGGGGCGTCGCGTGTAGCAGCGACGCGGCCATCCCCCGACAGCCGGAACGTGATGTATTCTCCTGGTTCTCCCACCTGACTGAGCGGCCTCCCCGCGCGGTCGAGCCATGTGAATTGACTCGCAAGATTGGAAGCGCTGTACAGCAGCACGCCGCCGCCCGAAGCCGCGACATGCATCTGGCCCAAGGTCGTGATCTTGGCCACGGGGTCCGCCAGCGCGTGGGCTTCACCGGCGAATTGGAGCGTGGCTGAGTCAAACTGCTGTGCCACCAAAGTCCCGCCGCGCAGCCACAGCAGGTAGCCCTTGCCGCCGAGGGAAGGCGCGTATACCGCGTTGGTGTCCGTGGTCAGCAGCCGCACTCGTTCCGCGGGTTTCGCCAGCGAGGCCGCATAGACGCCGTTGTTTTCAGACTTCCCGCTCTGGACCGCATACAAGAAGCGGCCACCGGGGAGCATCTGCGGCCAGCGATGGAAGCGCTCGCCGAGCGTGGCATCGAGGGTAGTCAGCGGTGAGGGCGCGCCGCCGGAAGCGGGGACTTGGAATAATCCGGATGCCAACGTCCCCAAAACGATCCGTCCATCGCTCGTCCATGCCCCACCGCGGCCTTGCCCCGCTGTGCAGACCGTCAACGGCGCCCCTCCCGCCAGATCGACTCTCTGCAGCTTGGTTCCCGCGAAAAAGGCGATTGATCGGCTATCGGGGGACCAGAAGGGATAGTGAGCGCCCTCCGTCCCGGCGATCGGCCGCGCTGTTGCTCCATCCAGCGGGCGAACCCACAGCCCGGTCTTCCCGTTACCCGACGCAATAAAGGCGGCAGTCCGGCCATCGGGCGATAGGGCGATACCGCCGGCGTCGACCCCGAAGACGAAATGGCCGTCCTCGGGTGGAAGGATCTGCACGTGGAACACGCGGTTGTCCGCAGGAGGCTGGCGGAAGCGCGCTACGGACCAGCCGCCGACCAGGGCGCCAATCACCAGGGTAGCCGCGGCGATCCACTGCCAGTGGCTGCGGCCCGGCTTCGCCACAGTCGCGGACGGCGCCTGCTCCATCGCCCACGTGAGCGCCGCCTTCAAATCCCGCGCGCATTGAAACCGCTGATCCGGATCTTTCGCCAGCGCCCGCCGCACCACCCGCTCCAGCGGCGGCGCCGCACTCACTGCAGCCGGCTCGCGCTCCAGAATCGCCGCGATCACGCTGGCCGCGCTCTCCCCTTCGAACGCCCGCTTCCCCGTCAGAATCTCGTATAGCACGCACCCGAAGGCGAACAGATCGCTCCGTGCGTCGACATCCTTCCCCTGCAACTGCTCCGGCGACATGTATTGCAGCGTCCCCAGTATCTGCCCGTGCTGCGTCAGCGCCTGCGTCAACGTGGCATCGCCGGCTGCCAGCGGACCCGCCTGCTTCGCCAGTCCAAAATCCAGCAGCTTGATCCCCTGCTTCGTCACCAGGATGTTCGCCGGCTTCAGATCCCGATGCGTGATCCCCTTCCGATGCGCCGCATCCAAAGCCTCCAGAATCTGCCCCGCATACTCCACGGCCTTCTCCAAAGGCAGCGGCCCCTTCAGCGGCGCGCCCTCGATGTACTCCATCACCAAATAATTCGGCCCGACATCGTAAAGCTGGCAGATATTGGGATGATTCAGCGCCGCCACCGCCCGCGCCTCGCGCTCGAAGCGTTCCGAAAACTGCTCCTTGGAAATCTTGATGGCCACGATGCGATCCAGCCGCGTATCGCGCGCCTTCCACACCTCCCCCATGCCCCCGGCGCCGATCGCCTCGATCGTCTCGTACGGCCCGAGCTTTTCGCCGCGCGTCACGGACGCCTCCACCAGCGGTTCACCAGCCGCTCCGTGCGATCGAAGTCCTTCATCAGGTAAATCTGCGTCCTCGTCCGCACCACCGACGTGAGAAAACTCTTCCCGTCTGGATGCATGCTGAAACCACGGTAGGGCATATCGTTCATCACCGTATCGGCGAAATCGAAGGCTGCCGGAACCGGTCCTAAGTCCGCGATCTGGGTCTCTTTCCCCACCGCCATCTCGATTCGCTCCAGCCACAGACGGCGATTTTCGCCACTCACGATTCCGTACAACGCCGCTCCGTCCTTCGACCACCCATAGATATGCCACATGCGCCGGCTGATGGTGCGGTTCTGCTGGCCGTCCGGGCTTACGATCCGCAGAGCTTCGCCGTCCCGGTAAGCGATCCAATCGCCGCGCGGCGACCAGCGCACCGGAGCGATCCTGGCCATAGCCGCCAGGAATTCGGCGGGCGCGCCCGATCCCACCCGCACCTTCATCACTGCCGAACGCCCGTCGCGCGCTCCGTAATACGCGATCCAGTTGCCGTCCGGCGACCACGAGGGCCCGCGCTGCGGTGACTTTGCCGGATCGTCCCAAAGCCCCACCGGGGTGTCGCCCGAGAGCGGCGAAATCCAGATAGCGATCTGTCCCCTCGATCGAGCCCGGTAGGCCACACGGCTGCCATCCGGTGAAATCTCGCAGTCTAACAGGTGGATCAGTTCCGGAAGTTGCTGTGGGCCCGCAATCAGCCGTTCCGACCCGTCCGCCCGGTTACGCAGCCAGATTTCCGGCGCGCCGCTCCGGTCCGTGGCATAGGCGAAACGGATGCCATCGGGAGCCCACGTGGGCGCCATTTGACTGCGTGCGTTCGCGATCACGTCCCGCGGCGCGGATCCATCCAGCCGTACTTCGACGATGTCATGTCCCAAGTCGCCGCTGGCGAACGCCAGCGTGCCGCCATCCGGCGAGACCGCGGGGGTGAGGTCCCGCGACGCGCCGTTCGTAATGGCCCGCCGCGCCCCCGAGGCCAGGTCGGTGACCGCGAGAGAACCGGTTTCCGAACTACCCACATCGCTCACGATCCGCTTGTCATCGGACCACGTGAAGCGGCCAGGAGCCTGCGCCCCATCGCGGAGTATCTCTTGCGTCGGCCCGCCATCCAGCGGGATTTTCCAAAATTCATTGCGCGACCGTGCACTCGTATACATCCCCAGATACCTGCCGCTGCGGTCGAACTGGAGAAACGTGCCTACAGCCTTAGGCTCGCTGAAATCTACCAGCGGCGCCCGCGAGTACGTTTGTGGTGGCGTCCCGGGCGGAGAGGAGAAGGCCAGCCGGTACCCGCCCCGCGCGTCGGACACCAGGACCGCCATCCACTTTCCGTCGGGCGACAGGTCCGCCCGGCGCACGCCATCCAGGACCTTCTCGGATGGCCCGCCCGCCACCGCGGTCGACCGCAGGCTGATCCTTGGTTCGGGTCCGGTGAGGTAATAGATTCGCGTCGCGTCCCCGGACCACATGGGGTCCAGGCACGATTCCTTCTCGTGCGTAATTTGCGTGGGAATGGAGGAAGCCAGAGACTTCGTGAAAACCTGCAGCACCCCATCCACCGCCGCCACATAGGCGATGCGATCCCCCTTGGGCGACCAGCGCGGCATGGCCTGAAACTCGAACTCGGTGGCGAAGGGAGTGATCGGCGGAGGCTCGGAGGGCCGCATCGGCCAAAACGCGGCGATCCCCAACGCCAGCAGCGGGCCCGCCACCGCCCACCACCACGGGATGCCGCGCCTGCGCCTGGCGGAGGGCGCGGTCACAGCCGCATGCGTGTCCGAGAGATGTTCCTTCACCTGCCGCAGCTCGCGATACAGATCGCGCGTGGAATCGTAGCGCTCGGCGGGATCCTTCGACAGGCACCGCTCGATCGCCCATCGGAGCGGCGCCGGGATATTTGCCGCGAGCGGTTCGGCCTCCTCGCGAATGATCGCGGTCATGGTCTCCGCCGCGCTCCCGCGCTGGAACGCTCTTTTTCCGGCAGCCATCTCGTACAGAATGAGGCCGACGGAAAACTGATCGCTCCGCGCATCCAAAGATTGCGCCCTGGCCTGCTCCGGACTCATGTAGGCAATGGTTCCCAGGATCGTGCCAGGGTCCGTGGCCGTCATGCTTTGCGTGGCCTCCGCCGCAGCCGGGCCGGCAGCGTGCCTGGCCAGCCCGAAGTCCAGGATCTTCACCCGCCCCTCGCGATTCACCAGAATGTTATCCGGCTTCAGATCGCGATGGACGATCCCCGCCGCGTGTGCCGCTGCCAGCCCATCGGCGATCTGCACGGCGATATCCAGCAGTTTGCGCGGGCTGTCGACGGGCCCCACGGGCGTCCCCTCCACGTACTCCATGACGAGGTAGTTCGGCCCGACGTCGTGCAGCGTGCAGATGTTGGGGTGATTCAGCGCCGCCACCGCGCGCGCCTCGCGCTCGAAGCGTTCCGAAAACTGCTCCTTGGAAATCTTGATGGCGACGATGCGATCGAGCCGCGTGTCGCGCGCCTTCCACACCTCGCCCATGCCCCCGGCGCCGATCGCCTCGAGAGCCTCGTACGGACCGAGCCTTTCGCCCCGCGTCATGGCGCGCCCGCTCCCTTCTTCAGCAGCGCCAGCCAGTTGACGATCACGGTCAGCGGCGCGCCTGCCTGTTCCAGCGTGGCCCGCAGAAGGAAGCGCTGTCCATCCGGGGCCGTGTCATAGGGACTCCAGCCGGTGTCCAGCACGGGCAGCGGGAACAGCTCGCGCGGAGTAGACGGCGTCACGGTGTCCGCTCCCAGTTTGAGGCTCACCACCATCAGCCTGTTGTCCGGCGACACGTAGAAAATCTCGCGCCCGTCCGCGCCCCACTGCGGATATTGACCGCCGCCCGTCGAAATCTGAAATTCCCCACGCGGCTCCGGAAAGGCCCGGATATAGACCTCGTATCTGCCGGTCTCATCCGATTGGTAGGCCATCCAACGCGGCGGCGCCTCGGGTGAGAAGCGAGCCCATAACTCGTCGAACCGGGTCTGCAGGTAGAGTTTCGGCTTGCCCTCCGCCGCGAGTTTGCCATCGGGGCTCATGGGCAAAATCCAGAGGTCCCGCTGTGAGCCGGGAGTGGTCTCTTGGTAAACAACCCAGCGCCCGTCGCGCGACCAGTCGTTCGCCAACTGGGAATTGGGCGACTGGGTGAGACGCTGCTCACTTCCGCTTCCGCTCGAGTCCTTGCGAAATAGATTCCGCGGGGTGCTGGTTGTGAACACAATCGTCCGCCCGTCCGGTGACCAGACCGGATATATGTTAACGTTCGAGTTGGCGGTGAACCGCCGTGCGGCAGCGCGCTCTACTTCCAACAACCAGAGATCGTTGCCCCCTGGCCTGTCGCGTGACGCTACCACATTTCGTCCATCCGCCGATAGGCGGAACATCGTGTACTCGCCCGGTTCGCCCACTGCACCATGCGGCTTCCCCGCGCGATCGAGCCAGGTGAATTGACTCGAAGTATTGGAAGCGCTGTACAGCAGCACGCCGCTCGCCGAGACCGAGACCTGCATCTGACCCAATGAAGCGAGCTTGGCGACGGGGCTGGCCACCACGTGAGGTTCCCCGGCGAGTTTGGGCGTGCCTGGATCAAACTCCTGGGCGAACAACGTTTCGCCGCGTAGCCACAACAGATAGCTCTTGCCGTCACTACCGGGCGCGTACACCACATTGGTATCCGTGGTCAACAGCCGCACTCGTTCCCCAGGCCTGGCCAGCGAGGCCACATAAACCCCGTCGTTTTCGGGTTTCTCGCTTTGAACCAGGTACAGGAAGCGGCCGCCGGGAAGGATTTGCGGCCACCGGTGGAACGCCTCGCCAAGCGAAGCGCCTGTCGTGGTCAGGGGCGTCGGGGTTCCACCGGATGCCGGGACCTGGAATATACCGTCAGTCAATGATCCGAACAGGATGCGGCCGTCGCCGCCCCACGACCCGCCGCGTCCGATCGCCGGTGTCTCGCAGACCGTCACCAGAGTGCCCCCGGCCAGATCCACTCGCTGCAGCTTATTGATGGTGAAGTAGGCGATGGATTTGCTGTCCGGAGACCAGAAGGGATAGGCCGCGCCTTCGGTTCCGGCGATCAGCCTTGCGGTTGTCCCGTCCAGCGGCCGGACCCATAGCCCGGTCTTCCCCTTGCCCGACGCGACAAAGGCGGCGGTTCGGCCGTCGGGCGATAAGGCGATGCCGCCGACACTGTTTCCAAAGACGAACTGTCCTCTCTCAGGAGGATTGAGAGGCAGCCGGAATACACGGTCGTCCGCGGGAGGCTGGCGGAAGTGCGCTACGCCCCAGCCGCCGAGCGCCCCAATCACCAGGGCCGTCGCGGCGACCCACTTCCAGTGGGACAGGCCTCCTGGCCTGTCTGCCGGCGGCGCCTGCTCCATCGCCCACCCGAGCGCCGCCTTCAAATCGCGAACCGTCTGAAACCGCTGATCCGGATCCTTCGCCAGCGAGCGCCGCACCACCCGCTCCAGCGGCGGGGCTGCAGTCAGCGGCAAAGGCTCCCGCTCCAGAATTGCCGCGATCACGCTCGCCGCGCTCTCCCCTTCAAACGCCCGCTTCCCCGTCAGCATCTCGTACAGCACGCACCCGAAGGCGAACAGATCGCTCCGCGCGTCCGTGTCCTTCCCCTGCAACTGCTCAGGCGCCATGTATTGCAGCGTGCCGAGAATCTGCCCGTGTTGCGTCAGCGCCTGCGTCAACGTGGCGTCTCCGGCCGCGAGCGGACCCGCCTGCTTGGCCAACCCGAAATCCAGCAGCTTGATCCCCTGCTTCGTCACCAGAATATTCGCCGGCTTCAGATCCCGATGCGTGATCCCCTTGCGGTGCGCCGCGTCCAGCGCCTCCAGAATCTGCCCCGCATATTCGACGGCCTTCTCCAGAGGCAGCGGCCCCTTCAGCGGCGCGCCCTCGATGAACTCCATCACCAGGTAATTCGGTCCGACGTCGTAAAGCTGGCAGATGTGCGGATGATTCAGCGCCGCGACAGCCCGCGCCTCGCGCTCGAAGCGTTCCGAAAACTGCTCCTTGGAAATCTTGATGGCCACGATGCGGTCGAGCCGCGTATCCCGCGCCTTCCACACCTCACCCATACCCCCGGCGCCGATGGCGTCGAGCATCTCGTACGGGCCGAGCCGTTCGCCTCGCGCAAAGCTGGCCATGATCTGTTGCATTATATCGGGAAACGCCGGGTGTGAATCTTGCCCCGGGCCTTCCGGGTAGCGGCTTCAGATCGGTTACGGCACCCGCGTCCGCGGTGCTGGTCTGGGGGACAACGGGGCACATGGATCGCTATGCCGAGTTGCGCGCGCGTGCGGCGGACTTTGTCAAGGGGTTTGCCCCGGCCGGTCCCGCCGCCGGCATGAACCGTTGCGAGACTCGTGCCCGTGGGGCGATTCGTGCGCGAGGCGCTCGGGTCACGGCCGATGCCCTGCACCGGTCCCGACCTGGCGCCTGTGCTTTGCGGCCGTTGCGGCCTTGGCGAGAGATCCAGCTCGGGCGCGGCCGCGAGAATGGCCTTCTCTTCGGGATGGGGATCGGGGCGCTGGACGCCCTGGCCGCGCGGCGGGCGGTGCGCGGCCAGCATCACCCCAGATGGCGGGCATCCAGTTGAATCTCGATTTTGTCCCTGGTCTCACGCACTTCCACGCGCCGGCCGATCCAGTCCGCCGGAACGCAACGCTGAGCGGCTGCAAGGCGAAACGGCATGCACTTCCGGCTCGGGGAGGGGGAGGTGGGCCGGAAACCCGCTCCCTGACGGTCGCGGCTCTGTTACGACGATCGCGTGTTCGCGGACGGTTACAGAGCCGCGATGGTTGCATTACTATAGGATGCAGGCACTACTATACGACAAGGAGGCGTTCATGAACCGCCGGAACTTCTTTCAACTGGCTGCCGGAACAGCGGCGGTCGCTCTGCAGGACAATGCCATCGAGCGGGTCTCAGCCGCCGCCGCTTCAACCACTGGGCGGGCGCCGGAGGATGTCGCAACCGACGAGGATTTCTGGATCGAAGTCCGCAACTCCTTCAGCATCGACCGCAACATCATCAACTTCAACAACGGCTACTGCAGTCCCTCGCCGCGCACCGTGCAGGATGCCATGCGGCGCTACTTGGATTACAGCGACATGGGTCCGTGGCACACCATGGTGAACGTGCTCGAGCGCCAGGCCGAGATGGTCCGTCGAAGGCTGGCGGCCGCCGCCGGCTGCGATCCCGAAGAGATTGCCATCACCCGCAATTCCAGCGAGTCGCTGGAGAACGCGCAGTACGGCATCGATTTGCGCAAGGGCGATGAGGTGTTGACCACCAACCAGGACTATCCGCGCATGCTCACCACCTTCCGGCAGCGCGAGCGCCGCGAAGGCATCGTCCTTAAGACCATCTCCTTCCCCGTGCCGCCGCCCAGCATGGACGACCTCTACCAGCGGTTCGAGCGGGCCGTGACTCCCAAAACCAAGCTTATCCTGGTCTGCCACATCACCAACCGCACCGGGCAGATTTTCCCCATCAAGCGCATCTGCGAGATGGCTCACGCGCGCAACATCCCGGTGATCGTGGATGGCGCGCACGCTTTCAGCCAATTCCCCTACAAGATCTCCGATCTGGATTGCGACTATTACGGAGTGAGCCTGCACAAATGGACGTATGCCCCGGTCGGCACCGGCTTCCTTTATGTGCGCAAGTCGCGAATCGCCAGCACGTGGTCGTTGATGGCGTCGGACGCCAGGCAGGCCGACGACATCCGCAAGTTCGAGGAGATCGGCACGCATCCGGCGGCCAATCACAACGCCATCACCGAGGCGCTGATCTTCAATGAGAACCTGGGCATCGACCGTAAAGCGGCGCGCCTGCGCTACCTGCGGGACCGCTGGGCAAACCGCCTCGCGCAGAACCCCAAGTGCAAAATCCTGCACAGCCTGGACCCGGCGCAGTCCTGCGGCATCGGCTTCCTGGCGTTCAACGGCGTGGATGCCGCCAAGATCCAAAATACCCTGTGGACCAAATACAACATCCTGACTGCCATGATGGGACACGAGGAGTACACTGGGATCCGCGTCACTCCGAACGTCTACAGTACCGTGCGCGACATCGACTACTTCGCCGAAATGGTGGAGAAGGAAGTGAAGAACGCGTAGCCGTACCGGCCCCCGCCGCTCGTTATAATCGGTGCTTTCAATGAGCACACTTGTCACCGATCGGCCCGCCACGTCGCGCTTTCGCTGGACGATCTGCGGGCTCCTGTTCTTCGCTACCGTGATCGCCTACGTGGATCGCGGTGTGCTGGCATACCTGGAAAAGTACCTGGAAGGCATCATCGGGTTCGACAGCCTCCAGTACAGTTACATGACCGCGGCCTTTTCGTTGGCCTACGCCATCGGGCTGGTGAGCGCGGGCCGCCTCACCGATCGCCTGGGCACCCGCAAAGGTTTCGCCATCGCCATCGCGTTATGGAGCGTTGCCGCCATGGCCCCTGGCGCCGCGGTTTCCGCAGCCACTTTTGGGATCGCGATGTTCTTCCTCGGTCTCGGCGAGGCCGCCAACTTTCCGGCCTGCATCAAGTCCGTGGCCGAATGGTTTCCCAAACGCGAGCGCGCTCTGGCAACCGGCCTGTTCAACTCCGGCGCGAACATCGGGGCCATCGTCGTGCCGCTGGTGGTGCCCTTCCTGGTGTCGGTGTTCGGCTGGCGCGGGGCGTTCGTCGCCACCGGCGCGTTGGGTTTCGTCTGGCTGATCTTCTGGCTGCTGATCTACCGGCGCCCGGAGGATCACCCCGCCGTCTCCGTCCGCGAGTTGGGCCTCATCCAGAGCGATCCGCCCGAGAAGACCGAGAGCGTTCCCTGGCTTCGGCTGCTGCCTCTCCGCGAAACCTGGGCCTTTGCGTTGGGCAAGTTCATCAGCGACCCCATCTGGTGGTTCTACATCTTCTGGCTGCCCCGCTATCTGCAGGAGACATTCCACCTCAACATCGCGCAGAATCGCGCCCCCGTGGTGGTGGCCTACGCGGCTTCGTGCGTGGGCAGCGTGGCCGGCGGCTGGCTCTCTTCCGCCATGCTCAAACGCGGCAAGAGCCTCAACTCGGCCCGCAAGACCACGCTGCTGATTTGCGCGCTCGCCGTGATGCCGGTGCTGCTGGCGCCGTTTGTGAAGAGCCTCTGGGTGGTAGTGGCGCTGGTCGGGTTGGCGATGGCCGCCCACCAGGGATGGTCCGCCAACCTTTTCACCCTGGCCTCCGACATGTTCCCGCGCGCCGCGGTGGGAAGCGTTGTAGGACTTGGCGGCATGCTGGGTTCGATCGGCAACTTCCTCTTTCAACTGGCGGTTGGCATCATCGTCAAGCGGACCCACGGCTATATGCCGCTGTTCCTCGCTGCCGGGTCGGCATACCTGGTGGCCCTGGCGGTTGTCCATATCCTCTCGCCGAAGCTCAACCCGGCGAAGTTGGATTGATTGCGTGCGCACCGCTGCCGCGCTCGTGTTCCTGCTGGCTCTGACCGTCGCCTGGTACTGGAAGCTGACGCTCTCGCGCGACTATACTTGGCTGGAGAATCCCGACCAGGCCTTCCAGGTGCGCCCCTGGCTGGACTTTGAAGCGCGCGAGCTGCACGCCGGACGGTTGCCCCTGTGGGATCCCTATCACTGGGGAGGACAGTCGCTGATCGGGCAGGTGCAACCGGGGCTGGCCAATCCGCTGAACTGGATTCTCTTCGCCATGCCGTTGCGCGGCGGCCACATCCCGCTCGGGGTTCTCGACTGGTATTGGGTTTTGATCCACTGGGTGGCGGCGGCGTTTTGCTACTGGCTGTGCCGCGACCTCGGGGCCGGTCACGGCGCGGCGATTCTGGGAGCGTCCATCTTCACCTTCGCCGGCTTCATCGGTCACGCCGGCACCCCGCAGTTTCTCATGAGTGCCCTCTGTGCTCCGCTGGTGTTTCTCTTCTTTGCGCGGGTTTTCCGCGGCCAGCGCACTTTGGCCAGCGCCGCCCTATGTGGCGCCAGCCTAGGCGCGGCGTTTCTGAGCGGACATCACAACGTGCCGCTCTACACCGCCGTGCTGCTCGGCGCTCTGTGGCTCTGGTTCATAGTGGGGCAGGCGGGGTGCCCTCTGGGTCCGCCTGCCAACCGCGACCGCCCCCATCCGAGCCGCGACCGCCCCCATCCGAGCCGCGACCGCCCCCATCCGAGCCGCGACCGCCCCAATCCGAGCCGCGACTGCCCCAATCCGAGCCGCGACCGTAAGGGAGCGGTGCTTACCAATCGCCTTCTCCCCCTCCTGGTCTTCGTTGTCATCTGCGGGCTGGTGGCCGCGCTCCAACTGCTGCCTGCCATCGAGTTAGGCCAGCGGGCCGTCCGCTGGGCCGGGGCCCCCCAGCCGCAACATTGGGGCGACAAGATCCCGTACAGCGTTCATGCCGAATACTCGCTGCGCGCGCGTTCGCTCCCCGGCATGGTCCTTCCTGGATGGCCGGCGCATGCCAACCCGTTCGTGGGAATTGTGGCGATGGCGCTGGCGTTGAGCGCCACTGCTCTGCGCTGGCGGAGCCGAGAGGTCCGGCTCATGGCGGCCGTGGCCGTCGGCGGCCTGCTTCTCGCGCTCGGTAGCGACACCCCGGTGCATCGCATACTTTACGATTGGATCCCCATGGTGGATAAGGCGCGCTATCCCGCCATGGCCATCGTGCTTTGCCAGGTGGGCATCGCCGCGCTGGCCGCCTTGGGAATGGAAGCGGCCACAGGGTGGAAAAAGTGTCTGGTCCCTCTGTTGTTCGGAGCCTCCATCTTCGGCATCTGCGCGGCTCTGGCCGCGCTCGGTCGCGTGCCGGCCGGCCAGCCCTCGTGGACCATGGCCGCCTTGGCCGTGGCGTTGGCCGCCGTTCTCTGTTGGCGCCGCGCCGCCCCCGCCGCCGTCCTGGCCTTGTTCCTGGTGGAAGCCCTGGCTCCTCCGCTCCCCATCCAGCGGCGCAGCCAGCCCGGTTCGTACCTCGACCAGTTGAACGATCAAGCCGACATCGCGCAATTCCTCAAGAGCCAGCCAGGCTGGTTTCGCTTCTCTAAGGACCAGGACGATGTCCCTTACAACTTCGGCGATTTCCACGGAATCGAAGAGTTCAGCGGCTACCTCGCCTCCATGCCGGAGAACGTGTTCCGCATCGTGGGGCATCCGCCCACCCCGCGCATGTTCGGGATCCAGTTCTGGGTGGCGCGCAAGCCGGCCGACGCCACTCAGGTGGAAGTGTTTCAATCGCGCAGCGGCGTGAAGGTATACCGCAATCCCGGCATCGGGGAGCCGCTATCGTCCGTACACAACATCCCCTGCGCCGGCGCCGATCGCTTCAACATAGTCAGCCGCGTGCCCAATGCGTTCGTCATCGACGCCGATTTCGCCTGCCCGGGGCTGGCCGTGGCGGGCGATCCCTGGTACCCCGGCTGGCGCGCCCGGGTCGACGGGAAGCGGCAACCGGTCCAGGAATTCGAAGGCGTGGTGCGCGCAGTGCCCGTGAATGCCGGCCGCCACCGCATCGAATTCCGATACCGGCCGGGCTCAGTCTATTGGGGCGCCGCGCTGACCGCTTGCGGGCTCCTGCTGACCGGGCTAATCTGCGCTTTCGACCGGCGCACTCGCGGTGTGCAGCCGCACAATCCGAATGACAGCCCGGTTGCCGCCGGGTGAGCCTCCCGTTAGAATCGGGGGTGGCATGACTGAAGAAGGGTCTCAAGAAGGCAAGAAGACGATACTCGTGGTCGACGATGAGCCCGATATCCGGAAATTGGTGGGTGCCATGGTCAGCAAGTGCGGTTATGCAGCCATAACCGCCGACAGCGGTGAGCACGCCCTGACGTTATATAAGCATCACAAGGGGCCGGTCGAGCTGCTCATCACCGATGTGGTACAGCCTGGCATGAGCGGTCCCATGTTGGCGGATAAGCTCACCCAAATCCAGCCCGACCTGAAGGTACTGTACATCTCCGGGTACGACAATACCCACCTCGTGCGGAAGTACGTGGTGGAAAAGGGGCACGCCCTGCTCGCCAAGCCGTTCACCCTCGAAGCGTTGCGCAACAAAGTGCAGGAGTTGCTCGGGGAGGTGGGGCAGGCGCTTTCGCCTGCCGACCGTCGCTGATGCTAACATCACGATGAAGTGACTATCCGGCCGGCGAGCGACCGCTCGCTTCTGATCGTGTTCGGAGACGAAATCTCGCTGGATGCGCACCGCCAGGTGAAGCTTCTCACCCGCAGCCTGGAAGGCGTGCGCGGCATCCTGAACCTGCATCCCGCCTACGCATCCGTCCTCGTCGATTTCGATCCGCGTCTACGCACCCACTCCGAGGTCGAGGACCTGGTCCGCGAGCGCATGGAGTCGGCCAGCCACGCCGCCGACGTGCCTGCCCGTACCGTCGAAATCCCGGTCAGCTATGGAGGGGAATTCGGCCCGGACCTCGACGACGTCGCGCGGCACACCGGCCTGTCGCCGTCCCGCGTGGTGGAGTTGCACGCCGCCGCGGATTACGTGGTCTACTTCGTGGGATTCTCCACTTGCTTCCCTTACCTGGGAGGACTTCCGCTGGAACTCGCCACACCGCGCCTTTCCGCTCCGCGCAAACACGTCCCCGTGGGCAGCGTCGCCATCGGAGGCAGCCAGGCCGGCATCTATCCGCTCGCGTCGCCCGGCGGATGGCGGCTGATCGGGCGTACCTCGCTGCGCCTCTTCGATCCCGAGGGCTCGCCTCCTCCGCTGCTGCGCATGGGAGACCGTGTGCGCTTCATTCCCGTTCCGGAGGACCGCGCCTGAGCCGCATTCGCGTGATTTCGCCCGGCACCCAAACCACGGTCCAGGACCTGGGCCGCTTCGGCTGGGCGCATTTCGGCGTCTCCGCGTCCGGCGCCGCCGACCCACTGGCCTTGCGCGCCGGCAATCTCCTGGTGGGGAATGCCGAGAATGCCGCGGCGCTCGAAATGACGCTCGTCGGCGCCACCCTCGAGTTCGAAGCCGATGCCGTGATCGCGCTCACCGGCTCGGATTTCGGCGCCGGGCTGCCGCTATGGAGCGCGGTGGAAGTCAAGGCCGGGCAAATCGTGGCGTGCGGCGCCACGCGCTCGGGCGCGCGCTGCTACCTCAGCGTGCGCGGCGGAATCGACGTCCCGAAAGTGATGGGAAGCGCTTCCGCACACGTGATGACGGGCGTGGGCGGCCGTGCCTTGCGCCCCGGACAGGTGCTCCCCATCGGCGGCGCCGCCATCCGCCGGCCGCGCCCTCCCGCCCGCGCGGTTCCGGAGTACACCCGAGGCGGCCTGCTGCGCGTGACTCCCGGCCCGCAGGCGGAGTGGTTCGCCGGCGAACTGTACGCTGGCGAGTATGTGGTCAGCGAGGAGTCCAACCGCATGGGCCTGCGTCTTCGCGGTCCCGCGATTCCCAGCCCTGGCGGCCACATGCTGACCGAAGGCGTGCCCCTGGGCGCCATCCAGGTGCCGCCCGATGGCCAGCCCATCATTCTGTTTGTGGAGCACCAGACCACCGGCGGCTATCCCAAGCCCGCCAACGTGATCTCCGCCGATTTCTGCCGCCTCGGACAACTGCGCCCCCGCGATGCCGTGCATTTCGGGCAGGTGAGCATCGAGCAGGCCATTGACCTGCTGCGCGACCAGGAGCAATGGCTGTACGGGCTGTAAGAAAGGGCTACTGGTGCATAGCAGTTCTGGGGATTTCGCAGCTCAACTGCGGAATCCGTTCAGACTCAACCGTGAACGGCGTTTCACGGGAACGACCCGTAATCTCCCAGAACGGGACATGTGGCCCGCGGCCCAAGGCCACTTTCCGGTAACCCCGTTTCACAGCCGTTATAGGAAAATGCACGCCACGCAAGGTCGGACCGACGCCACCACAATACCGCTCCCTGCAGGAGTCGCTTCCGAGTGGCGCGTAATGCGGAATCGACATGGCGGGCGCATCCAGGACGCCCCGACAATCCTTCAACTTGGATCGCGGGAACCTGGGAAGTTTAATCCCGCCTTACTGGGGACTGATGCGAACGAGCCTGCCGGAATCAGTCTGTGTGGGACGCCGCCAATTCTCTTGGTCCATTGGCGCAAGCCATCCGCGAGCGCGCCCAGGCCGCCTGCGCTGCAGATCACACTCCGGGCTTGCGGTTCGGCCGATAATAAGAAAGTATGCGTTCGCCGGAAACGTGTCGAATGGCCATGTGGCTGTTTTTGCTCGCTTCTCTTCTGCCTTTGCAGTCGGGGCGCGGTTTCGCAGCCGGTATATCCTTTACTGGAGGCCTGGAGCGGGTGGGAGACCAGTCCATCTCCGTCAAACTGGCCGATCACCGGGTCATTGACGCTATGCTTCCGAACACAGGGGCTCTCGGATCAACGGCGATCGCTGCCCAATACAACATGGGCGACGAGGTGGAAATCGAATGCAAGCCAATCCGGCCGGTTTGGGAAGCGGCCACGTCGAGGTTTCAGTCACTGGAAGTTACAGCGATCCGGTTTCTGCGGCGGCCCTCGCCGGAGGAAGTGTCTAACCTGCTGGAAGCGAGACCCCGGGAGGGGAAGAACCTGCTCCAACGCCCAACGGCGGTTGTTCCCACCCCGAACCGAGCCGTCGATTCGGATGCTCCAGGCTCCAGGGAATTGGAACACGCCCGCCGGATCAATTTGGAATACGCGGCGAATATGCCCAATTTCGTGGCCGACGAAACTGCGAAGCGCTACAGGAGCACCGCGCGCTCACCGGATTGGCGCCCTTACGATACCGTTGAATCGGAGATCGCTTTCCGGGGGCGCCGCGCGGTCCGGCAGCAAGTCCGAAGGAACGGGAAGCCTTGGGCCCAGCCCTTTGATGCGCTTCCCGGCTTTAAGTGGTACGAAGGCTTCGAGACCGAAATCAGCCCGCTGTTCGACCCGCAGTGCCCCACCACGATTGAGTACCAAGGCCGCTCCACGGCGGGTGGACGGCAACTACTTGAGTACCGGTTCAGTTCGCCGGTGGATGGATGCTTCCCATTCCTCTATTTTGCCTATCAACGATACAATCCCGCCAGAACCGGGCGCGTCTTCGTCGACGACCCGGGCGGTAGCGTGATTCAGATCGATGACGAAGTCGGTGGGTTCCCGGCGGATTTCGAGTTTGCCGGAAGGGAGGAACACATCTTCTGGGACTACGTGAAAATCGGAGAGCACTCGCACTTACTGCCAGTCCGCGCCAACTTCTTGGTTGTCTACTCCGACGGTACCCGGTACCGTGTGGAAGTTGAGTACAAGAATCACCGGCACTTCGAGGCGTCGACGAGCGTCACGTTCCGCTAAGAAGCGCTGGTCTATTTCTGGGCAATAAACTTTTCGATGACGAATGCGAAATGCTGCCGCGGCGGCGCTCCAGCAGGGGTCAGCGGAGAGAAGTCTATTTTCATGGCGTCCTCCACGGCTGCCTGACTGTTCGGGTCGGACGGCTGTAAGGCGTGCGCCTCGACGAGATGTCCCGTCGGAGTCACCATGCCAAATACACAGACCACACGGAGCGTCATAGCCGAGGTGAACGGACCCTGTCCGTGAACGCGCGTGACTTTCGTCGCCGATGTCATCGTGACCGCCTCTCCTTTTGCCTTCATCTGATCAGAGGGGACAAACAGGTCCGGATCGGGTGCGCTAAGCCCGTCCAGGCTCTCAACTCTGACCTTCGATACGATTCTGCCCGCTTCCATGATCGTCACGCTTCGAGGCAGAATGTGACCGGCGAGTTGAGGGGCGTCCGTGTAGTCGTAAACGGCGTAGCGGCCGGGCACTTCCGAATGCACCTGGAGCAGGCCGGACTGTGGGTCGATACACTCCTCGGCTTCTTCCCAATCCCGTCCAGACGCCGGGTGGGCGGTATTTCGGGAACGGGACAGCAAGAGGCATGTCACCGTTGCGCCACGGAACGTGGCTGTAGACGTTCGAATCGAGCCCCGATCGGCGTAGGCCGGAGACTGAAGCGGG